>Ga0206847_10265_pt1 | contig 15981 bp, 18 predicted proteins | sample Alteio_BWOrgCont_17_FD_152880 | JGI IMG/M metagenome (GOLD analysis project Ga0206847, IMG submission 152880) | Enriched cells from forest soil in Barre Woods Harvard Forest LTER site, Petersham, Massachusetts, United States -... | ecosystem: Environmental > Terrestrial > Soil > Temperate forest >... | reverse complement strand
ACTTGGAGAGGGAACAATGAACGATACGAAAATTCTTCTGCGTGACGCGCCGAAAGGCGAGGTGAGCTCCAGCGGCGATCGGCTGCAGATCGTCTTCCGCCGTCGTTATGCCAAGCCTGTCGCAAAAGTGTGGGCCGCGCTCACAACGCCTGAGCGGCTTGCAGATTGGCTGGGCGCGGCGGATATCGATCTTCGCGTCGGCGGGAAGCTGCGCTTGACCTATGAGAATGGCAAGTCGGTTGAAGTGATCATCACACGGGTCGAGGCGCCGCATACGCTCGCCTGGTCGTGGGTCCTGGACGGCTTCGATACGTCGGTCTTGTTTGAGCTTGCGCCGGACGGCGATGGGTGCAGGCTCACGCTGACCCATAGCGGCTTGAGTGCGCGCGATGGCCGCGGCGCCGGTGTGCGGGCTGGGTGGCACGCGCATTTGGAAGGGCTGGCGGATTCGCTCGAAGGTCGCGTCACGCCCTGGGCCGTTAAGGAACAGCGCCAGGCAGCCGCCGCGCCGCTGTATCCGCCGCTTTCAGCTTAAGGCGCAGAAGCGTCTGCGACACAACGTCTTTCATCGCAAAGGCATTGGGAGTGTCCGCGCTTGTTCAGGCACGGAGTTGCGACCGCGATGTCGGTGCCAACCTCAAGATCTGCGGCCTCGTCTGCAAACGGGCGACGAGCGCTGGATAGATGTCGTCACGCCACCGCGCTTGTCGGCCCAAGGCTGTGATATGGCGATCATAGGCATCCGCGTCATCAAAGCCGAGGAAAGTGACGAACACATTCTCACCTTCGCGCAAGGGCAGCCGCGCGAAGTTGTTGGGGCTGTGCTCGGTCGCAAATACACCGCGAATCCGCCCGCCGGCGTCGTGAAGGGCAGGGGCTATTTCGCTGTCGAAGAACCCGACAAAATCGGCATCCAGCGGTTGGCGCAGGTGGTGGAGCGTTGCGACAATGATGCCCGACGGCAGAGCTGAATCGAGCGGGGCCCGCGTCTCTGGGCCCGGAAGTGCGAAGCTGGCTTCCGTGCGGATCGGATGCAGCAGGAGCGCGTCGCTCGTATCGATCATGGCCATGCGGGCTGCCGGCGCATGTTGCCGCCATGCTTCGCCATGCACATAGAAGTTCGTGAGCGCGCGTTCGCGCGCCGGCATGTCCGCAAATCCCCGCATCCACACGAAACGGGTTGGATCGCCGAGGTCGCGAAATTGTCCGATGATCCGCATCCCTGCGGCTTCTTGGGTTTCGACGAATTCGCGGTCGAAGAGCTCGATGAATTGGTCCCGCGAGCCGGGAAAGAGCGTGTATTGCCTTAAGTCGACAATCGGACTGCAGAAAGTTTCGGTGCTGGCAGCAGGGCGTGCGGCTACGGCTACATCTGTCATGGTCGATATCCTCGGGCAAATGGCATTCATCCGGCGTTCGCGCATTTCGGCAAAACAGACCGGTTGACCGGTTTAAATAACAGACCGGTTGACCGGTTTTGTCAACCTGCTAATTTTAACCCTTGGAATTTGTGGAGTGTCCATCCTTGGCTGGGGAACGAAAACGATCCTACGATCCCGTCGCCTTGCGCGGCCGGATCCTCGATGTGGCGGCGGCGGCCTTTCAGGCGCACGGCTATCACGCGACGAGCACGCACGACATTATGCGAAAAGCGGGGGTGACCGGCGGAGCGTTCCATCATCATTTTCCGAGCAAGAAATCGCTGGGGCTCGCGGTTGTCCGCGAACGCGTGGCGCCGGAAGTCGAGCAGACATGGATTGCGCCCGTCAGGACGGCCAAGACCGCCCTGAAGGGGGTACTCGACGTGTTCGAGGACATTGCCACATCGCTCGATGCACAGGGCAAGGTCTTCGGCTGTCCGCTCAACAATCTGACGATCGAACTCTCGCTGGCGGACCCGGAATTTCAGAGGGCCGTAGGCGAGGTCTTCGACGGCTGGCGCAAAGCGATCGCCGATAAGGCCCGGACCGATAAGGCGGGCGCGCCGAACGCGGATGGTATTGGTGCGCTCGTCGTTGCGGCCTATTCGGGCGCGATGGCCATGGCGAAGGCGGAGCAAAGCGCCGAGCCGCTGCGCCTGTGTGCGAGCCAATTGGCAACGCTGCTCCGCGCAATGCGCCCCTGACTGAACCTGACGCGGCACGCTACGATCATGCAGATCGATAGAGCGGCGCTCTGACGAGGAATGGGCCAATGCGCGTGGTGCCGAGGCAAGACCTGGCGGTGGTCGAAGCGGTGGCGAGGCACTTTGTCGTGCCGTGGAAAAGGGCGAGCGGTGACTGGCCGGATGCCTATCTGACGCTTGCTGGCAAGCGTGTCGCCATCGAGGTCGCGACAATCGATGCAAAAGGCGCGCGTGGGCCGGCGAAGATCGGCCTGCGTTTCGACAAGGAGGTGAAGCGGCTTGTCGGTGCGTTGCAAGACGGGCTGCGCGATGCGGTTGCGGAGCGCGAGGCGGTGATCGTCACGGTCACGGCGCCGATCCGGCAGGGATCGAAGACCGCCGCTGCACTGGTGAGCCTTGCTCAAGAGGCTCTGGCGCGTCCTGCTGCTGCGGCAGACATTGCGGACACGATCCAGGGGAATCACATTCGCATGCGGCGCCTGCAAGGCGTCCCCAGCCGTGAACCGAACGTGATCGGCTTCGTCCATAATCCGGACTCCGATGTGGATGCACTGCTGACTGCGACGCAATCCTTGCTGCAGCATATGGGCGCGGTGGCCGAGCGGTACACGCCGAAGACATTCTCTGGTGCGCACTGGCTCGCGATTGCTGACGAAGCTGGCCTTATACTGACCGAGGCGTGCCGGCAGGTCTGTGCTGAGCTCGGCATCTCGGACCACTTCGACAAGATCTTGATGGTCCGCCGCGGCAACCTCGTGGAGACGCTGAAACCCTGAACGCGGCCCGCGCCGACGGGTGAGACCTTTCGGTCATCGACATGCAACGTCTGGGAACATTACAATCGCCGGACAAGCGCGCCTCGCGCCTCGCCCGCCTCAACGACCTGTCAAGGAGCCGCCATGGAAACCGCATTCGATGCCATCATCATCGGCGCAGGGCAGGCGGGGCCTTCGTTGGCCGCAAGGTTCAGCGCCGCGGGCCAGCGTGTCGCGATCATCGAGCGCAAGCATGTCGGCGGCACGTGCGTGAACACCGGCTGCATGCCGACGAAAACCCTGGTCGCCAGCGCCTATGCCGCCCATATCGCGCGGCGGGCGGATGATTACGGCGTCACGCTTGGCGGACCGGTCGGCATCGACATGAAGAAAGTGTGGGCGCGCAAGCAGAAGGTGACGATGGAGTCGCGCACGGGGCTGGAGTCCTGGCTCGGCGGCATGGCGGGATGCGAACTCATCCGTGGCCATGCCCGCTTCACCGGCTCGCACGAGATCGAGGTCGACGGCACGCGCCTGACCGCGCCCAAGATCTTCCTCAATGTCGGCGGCCGCGCCTCGGTGCCCGATGCGCCCGGTCTTGCCGATGTGGATTATCTCACCAACACGTCGATCGTCGAACTCGACACGTTGCCCGAACATCTTGTCATCATTGGCGGCAGCTATATCGCGCTCGAATTCGCCCAGATGTACCGCCGCTTCGGAGCCAAGATCACGGTGATCGAGCGCGGCCCGCGCCTCACCCCGCGCGAGGATGCCGATGTGTCGGAGGCCATTCGCGACATTCTGCAGGGCGAGGGCATCGATGTGCGCCTCGGCGCTGGCGACCTTTCCTTCGCCCGCGAGGGCGCCGGCGTCGTCGTGACCCTGGCTGGCGGTGCGCGCGTGGCCGGCTCGCATCTCCTCATGGCCGTCGGCCGGGTGCCGAATACCGACGACCTCGATCTCGCCAAGGCAGGCGTCGCCACGGACGCGCGCGGCTATGTCATCGTCGACGACGAACTGCGCACCAATGTCGATGGCATCTGGGCGCTCGGCGACTGCAACGGCAAGGGCGCCTTCACCCACACGTCCTACAACGATTTCGAGATCGTCGCCGCCAACCTCTTCGATGGCGGCGCGCGCCGGGTGAGCGACCGCATCACCGCTTACGCCCTCTATATCGACCCGCCGCTCGGCCGCATCGGGATGAGCGAGGACGAGGTGCGCCGCTCGGGCCGCAAGGCGCTCATCGGCCGCCGGCCCATGACGCGCGTCGGCCGGGCGGTCGAGAAGGGCGAGACACTCGGCTTCATGAAAGTGCTGGTCGATGCGGAGACGAAGGCGATCCTCGGCGCCGCCATCCTCGGGGTCGGCGGCGACGAGGTGGTGCACGGCCTGCTCGATGGCATGTATGCCAAGGCACCCTTCACCACGATCACCCACGCGGTGCACATCCACCCGACCGTTTCGGAACTCGTGCCCACCATGATCGGCGAGATGCAGCCGCTGACGTGAATTAGGGCCGCGTTGCGTCTAAATATTTGAATCTTTTAAATTAATCTCTCTATCAGTTCGTTCCCAAAAAATGTCTACCACCGAACCATCTCTGGCTGGAAGGCGTTCATTTGACGGATTGCCATCCTTCGCCCGCGCGACATCGTGGGAGAAGGGCGGGTGCAGCCAAAAGGAGCGCTCGTCGGCCAGAGCCCCGCGATCCTGGAAGCAGATAAGCAAGATTTAACATAATGAATATACTGACATAATCGCTCTATCATTTCGTTCCAAAAAAAACGTTTATGGCAGAACGATCTCTGGGTGGGAGTCGCTCGTTTGACGGGATCATCCTTCTTTGTCCGCGCGATGGCGTCGGAGAAGGGCGGATGCACCCAGAATGAGCATTCGTCGGCCAGAGCCTCGCGACCCGAAAGCAGACAAGAAAGATCTAACATCATGAATATGCTGATATAATCGTTCTATCATTTCGTTCCCAAAATTGGTTATCTGCTGAACCATCGATGGCTTGCGAGCCAGTGAGGCAATGATACGTAATCTTTCAAAGCCACAAGGACTTCCAACAACGCGGCGTAAGTATAGAACAAAAAAGGAACAAAATCAATCGAAATGTCTGGCCGAGACTCCCTGTCCACCCCGTCATTGCGAGGAGCGGAGCGACGAAGCAATCCATGCGCCGCGCAACGCCCAATGAATTATTGGCCGTGTGCCCAGTCGCAGCGTGGATTGCTTCGCTCCGCTCGCACTCAATTCGGGCTTGCCCGAATTGAGCATTCAAAATGTTGCGAGCCCGCGCAAGCGCGGCTCGCAATGACGGGCAGTACGTTACCCGCCATCCGCCTCGCCGTCATTCAGCCGGGAAGGGCAGGTACCAGAACAGCGCGACCTCTTCGGTGCCGGGCTGTAGCGCGGCGTAGAGGTAGCGGTCGTAGCCGCCGAGCACGAAGCCGCAATTCTCGTAAAAATGGCAGGCCGCCACATTGTTCGACTGGGTTTCGATCCGCAATCCCGCAAGCTTGCGCGCCTTGGCCCAAGCCGCTGCCGCCTGCATCAAAGCGCGCGCAATGCCCGCGCCGCGATAATCCGCGTCGACGGCAAAATCGTCGACCAGGGCATAATCGTTCCAATCCTCCACCACCGCGAGATACCCGACCGGCCCGGCGGGCGCTGCATGAGCCACGAACAAGGCCTGGTCGTCGCCGGTAAGATATTCAGCGAGTTCGCCGGCATCGAAGCCATAAGATTTGACGTAAGGCGTGACCGGCGCGGCGGTATGCGTGACCTGCGGGCCATGGAATGGGCCGGCCGCGACCAATGTGATCGTGAACGAGAAATCGCGCGCGGCGAGCGCTTTGAGATCTGCTGGCTTTGCCGGTTTGACTTCAATCATTGTCGCGCTTTCCGTGCCAGGGCCGGGGGCAGGTTTCGGCTCACACCCAGCGTGGCTCGCGGGCTCTGCCGCATCTTATGTGATGGAGCGGGGTGCAGGCGAGTCTTTAGCCGTTTGTCGCAAGAATATAAGCCGGCAAGCCGCACGGCCGGCCTCGCCTTTTGCAAAAGCACCCCGGATGCTACACAGGGCCACTTTCTCGCCGCTCTAGGAATTTCGATGGTTCCCCCCTCCAAACTTGCCGATTGGCTCGTCCCGACCCGTGCCGCCTTGCTCGTCTACGATATGCAGGTCGGCATCACCCGTCAGGTCAAAGGCGCCGACGAGACGATCCGCCGCGTTGGGCAAGTCGTCGCCGCGGCGCGGGCCGCCGGAATGCGGATCGCCTTTTGCCGGCACCACTCGCTGCCCAAAGCCTGGATGGGCACGTTCGCGACGCGCATGGCGATGGCTTGGCAGCGCACCGACGATCCCGCAAAAATCGAACCTTGGTTTCCGCGCGATTGCGAAGCGGTCCAGATCGTGCCCGAGCTCGCGCCCCGCGACGAGGATTTCGTGTTCGACAAGCTCACCATGTCGGCCTTCGAAGGCACGCCGCTGCAACTTGCGCTGCGCGACGCGGGCCTTTCCGCTCTCGCGATCTGCGGCATCGCCACGGAGATCGGCATCGAGCCAACCTGCCGCCACGCGGCCGACCTCGGCATCGTGCCGATCGTGATTGAAGACGCTTGCGGGCACGGGGATGCCGAAGCCGCGCGGCGCGCGATGGAGGCGCTGCGGTTTGCGGGTGACGCGATTGTGACGGATGTGGTGGGGTTTGTTGTCGCGGTTAAGGGGCGGGGGTGAATGGGAGCTAGCTGTCAGCGTCGTTCGGCTGGCGCAGCTCACTCGGCGCCCTGACGGGCTGCCAACGATCAGTCACGCTCGATGGCGCTCGAAGAGCGCCGCAGACAGCTCATCTCCTGATGCGCGGAATGATCACGGTCGCGAGGAACAGGATTAGAAAGATGACGAAGAGGAGCTTGGCGATACCCGCTGTCGCCACGGCGATCCCGGTGAAGCCCAAAAATGCGGCGATCATGGCGATCACGAAAAATATGACTGCATAGTACAGCATGCGATGAGTTCCTTATTGTCGGAGCGGCTCGTTCTTTGCCAAATTGCTCGTCTTTGGATCCGCTTTTCGTCTCGCCACTCGAACTGCTCGATCGAAGACCGCAAGCGGATCCGAACGCTTTTATCCCTGAGCATTTTGCCTACTGCGGCGCGTCCTCGCGATGCACGGCATGATGATGGCGATGCGCGTAGCGCCGATGCGGAATACCCATGTGGTGGGCAACCGTCGGGCCCGTGACGGCACCCGCCACGCCGCCCGCGACTGCGCCGACTGGGCCGGCCACGGCACCGCCGGCCACCGCTCCCGTGCCGGCACCGCCGACACGTTCTTCCGTCGAAGAGCAACTCGCGAGGCTTACAGCGCTAACTCCAACAATAAATAACAGGCCGATGAGTCTGGCTTTGGAAACGTCCAAATGTGCGTTGCGTAGATTTGTCATCGTGTCCTCCCATGTTGCTCGCGCCCGCTTGGTGCTTCGAGAGAAGACCGTCCGCCAAGAGGGAACCAGATAAACGCGATCTCTTTAACCGGCCGATACCCGGCCAAACCGCCGCACGGCCGCAAGACAGGCATGACAAATGCGAATCTCAGAACAGCGATCGTGCAAATGTCCAAAACGGCGAACGGCCAAAGACAATTAAAAAATGCCGTGCAAGGTGCCTCTACAAGCAACGGAAAGTCAGCAGGCACGAAACGCGTAAGATTATCCGCGGTGACGAAGAATCATGCCGAGAATCGCGCCGACGCCGAGCGCTACGAATACGGCGCTCAACGGATTGCGCCCGACAGAGGTCCAAGCCTGATGCGCTGCGTCAGCGACGCGATCTTGCGCGCGGTCCGCCGTGTTGATGACCGATTCCTTGACACGCTCGCCAGCGTCGGACGTGCGCTCGCTCACCAATTTCGCAACCGTGTCGGTCAGGCGCGCAATGTCTTCTCGCAAAGCATCGTAGTCGCTCACAACCTGCTTGGTCAGACGTTCAGTTGATTGGTTGGTCATTGCAGGGCTCTCAATGCTGTCGCTAGACAGTCCGATGGATGCCGCTCGCCGAAAGGGTCAGCACCATGACAAAGGTGAGATGGTCTCGGCGGGGGCTGATTTTGAATGCCGGCAGACCGACGATCACTTCTTCAGCAGATCGCGTGCCTTGTCCTTTGCCTTGCCGACTTCGCTCTGCACCTTGCCGGCGACTTGCTCGGCCTTGCCTTCGGTCTCGGCAGCTACGTCGCCAGTCACCTTCCCGACGGCTTCCTTGATCGTGCCCTTGACCTGCTTTGCGGCCCCTTCGATACGGTCCTTGTCCATAATCTCATTCCTTCAAATAATTGTTGGTCTGCCGCGCCTAAGAGCGGTGGAAAGCCCGAGCGGCAGGAAAAAACTTAAGCGCGTCCGGCGCAGGTCGAAAGATGCGGATTGATTAGCTAGACTGATGCAGATGCATCAGACACTCCGAATTTGGACTGCTTCAGTGGCGTTTCGGCTTGGAGCGGATCGATGGGCTAGGTCCTGACCCTAGGGCCGATGAATCCGCGCTCGCGCGCCCACACGATCGCCTCGGCACGGCTATGCACATCCGCCTTGACATAGATTCGAGCGACGTGATTGCGCACCGTATTATGCTTGAGCTTGAGCGCTTTGCCGATCTCGGTGTCATTGAGCCCTTGGCACATCATGCCTAGCACTTCGAGCTCCCGCTTCGTGAGGTCCGACATCTCGCCGTGTTGGGCGTTTGCGTGATTTGGGCGGCGCAAATTGGCAAGCTTTTCGATCACCGTTCTGCTGAACCAGGATGTGTCCTTCATCACCGCTTCCATCGCTTCGATCAATTCGACTTCAGTTCGTTTGCGCTCGGTAATATCCTGAATCACGATAATGACGCACGCTCGTTCTTGAATGGTCACGACTTCGGCCGATACGAGGCAGTCGAGCGTTTCGTCATGTGCAGTTCGGAGTTGGATTTCCATATTTCGGAAATGGCCGTTTTCGTTGATCTGCTGCTCAAGCGCACGGCGCGATGCGCTGGATACCCATATTGCGATTTCCGAAGACCTTTTGCCGACCGTCTCGCCTTGCGGGAGTCCAAATTTCGCGGTGAAGGCGTCGTTGGCATCGAGCAGGCGGAATTCGTCGCGTGTCGCGAGAAGGGTGGGGATCGGCGTAAGACGGAACGATCTGGCGAAACGCTCCTCACTTTGCCGAAGGGCGTCTTCGGCTTTTTTGCGCGGCTCCATATCCATGAAAGTGAAAAGCATGCAGGCATCTTCGGCGATCTCGATCGGTTGCCCGGCGACAACCACAACTTTGGTGCCGCCACCGGGGAGGCGAAGCATCGCTTCAGTCTGAGGAATTGTGCGCCCTTCGCGCAGTGCTGCGATCGCGGCATCCTTGGAGGCCGCATTTTCGAGCACATCGATTTCGTAGGCGGACCGGTCAATAACGTCGTCGCGGGCATAGCCCGTCATTTCCAGAAAGCCGCGATTCACTTTGACGTAGCGCAGATCGGAGAGCCGACAGATGATGGCGGGGGCTGGGTTCGCGGCAAAGGTGCGTTCGAATCGTTCTTCGGCCGTAAAGCGCTCGGTCAGATCTTCAATCACCAGAACATAAGATTCCGGCTGTCCATCGCTGGCCAAGAGGGCGAAGCCGCGCAGTCGATGAACATTTTTCCAGCCCGCATCCTCCTCCGTTTCGTCACGCTTCGTGACCTCGACGACGACCTCCTCGAAGCTTTCACCCGAAAGCAAACGATTGATTGGATATTGATCGTCCGTGAGTGCGTGGCGATTGCGGTACTTGAGTGAAAAACGTTTGTTGTATTGGTTCGGACTCGTCCCAAGCTCCTCGAGCGCGGTGACGGCATGAAGTGCGAGCGCTTGCTCGTTGGCCCAGACGATCCCGTCGACCGGATCTATCAGGAGGATACCTTCGCTCAATCCGGCAATGATTTGCTGCAGCTGGCGACGATCTACATGATGTTTGAGCATTTCAGTATTGTCGGTCACGTTTGCCACGACCTTTCGCCGCTTGGTTGGAAATCAACTTTGGACCGGGAATAGCCGATGGCACAAGTCGGGCAGATGTTTGCCGCGTCTCAACCCGTTGCTGCGCTTGAGGCAAAGTCTTGTCGCAGCAAATGGTTCGTCGCGAGGCTTTTAAATTAGTGTTGACTAATGCATTAGCCTTTTCTAATATATCTCCATGCTCGCCTCAACCCCCGTCACCACCGTCCTGCGGACTCTCGCCGATCCCACCCGCCTGGCGGTGTTCGAGCGGGTTGCGCGCGCCAACGAAATTTCCGTTGCCGAGCTCACGCGCGGCAGCGGGGTGACGCAAGGGGCGGTGTCTCAGCATTTGAAGGCTTTGAAACTGGCCGGCCTCGTCATTGAGCGGCCGGAGGGGCGGCATGTCTATTATCGCGCCGAGCCACGAGGCCTCGCGCCGCTGGTCGATTGGATGAGCGATTACGGCGCCTTCTGGCGCGAGCGCTTCGCCGACCTGCGCGAACTTTTGAAGGAGATCGACCCATGAATGACGCCGCGCTCAAAAGTGCAACGCAAGATGTCGTTGTGGAAGAGGTGTTTCCGCATGCGCCCGAGACGATCTGGAAGGCGCTGACCAATGGCGCGCTCATCGCCCGCTGGCTGATGGAGCCGAAAGGTTATGCAGCCAATGAGGGCACACGCTTCACCTTCCAGACGACGGCGGCCGGCGCCTGGGACGGCACGATCCGCTGCGAGGTGCTGGAGATGAAGCCGTATGAGCGCATCGTTTACGGCTGGAAGGGCGGGCATGAGAGCAACGTCGGCTATGGCTCGAAGCTCGATACGGTCGTGACGTTTACGCTGACCAAAGTAGCGGGCGGCACGCGTGTGCGCCTCGTCCATTCCGGCTTCGTGCTGCCACGCAACGAGACGGCGTATCAGAACATGAGCAACGGCTGGAAGGCCGTGGTGCAGCGGCTCGACAAGGTTGCCGGCGAGGGGTGAGGGGGCGTCATTGCAAAGACCGGCGGCCTTCCCCGTCATTGCGAGGAGCGACGCGCTCTCAACTTGGGCCTGCCCAAGTTGAGCATACTTTATGCGCGAACTGGGCAAGCCCTGTTCGCGAAGCAATCCATCTCCCCAGTCGAGGAATCGGCCACGGCGCGCACCGCTGCGGTGCAGCGAATCTTGTAGATTCGGAGATGGATTGCTTCGCTTCGCTCGCAATGACGAGAGAGCGGACGTCAAGACACAGCCCTTTCGTTCCGGGTGCAAGCTGTAACTCCCGGTCGCGGCATGCGAGCAATGCTTCGGCGGGCCCTTGGCATCCTCGTGCCACCCTGTACAACGGCCCAGGGTCCGGCCTACGCCGGCACGGCGTTGAAGGGGAGGCACAATGCGCAAGATCCGCGTGCTCGTGGTGGGCTTAGGCAATATGGGGCGGAGCCATGCGCTCGCTTATCATCGGCATGAGGGTTTCGAGATCGTCGGCCTCGTCAACCGCTCAAGGCCGCAGCTTGAGCCCGAGCTTGCTTCCTATCCGATTTTCCCCGTCTATGAGGATGCGCTGCGCGACCTCAAGCCCGACCTCGTCGCGATCGCGACCTATACCGATACCCACGCCGATTATGCCGTGAGCGCCATGGCGCAGGGCGCGCATGTGTTCGTCGAAAAGCCGCTCGCTGCCAATGTCGCCGACGCGGAGCGCGTGATTGCGGCGGCGCACCAATATGGCCGCAAGCTGGTGATTGGCTACATCCTGCGCCACCATCCGTCGTGGCAGCGTCTGATTGCCGAAGCGCGCGCGCTCGGGCCGCCGTATGTGTTCCGCATGAACCTTAACCAGCAATCGAGCGGTGCGATGTGGAAGGCGCACCGGAATCTGATGGAGGCGACGTCGCCGATCGTCGATTGCGGCGTGCATTATCTCGACGTGATGTGCCAGATCACCGATGGCAAGCCGACGGAGGTGCGCGGGATGGGCGTGCGGCTCAGCGACGACATCGATTCTGCCATGTACAATTATGGCCATCTGCAGGTGCTGTTCGACGACGGGTCTGTCGGCTGGTACGAGGCCGCCTGGGGGCCGATGATTTCGGAGACCGCCTTCTTCGTGAAGGACATCATGTCGCCGCGCGGCGCGGTGTCGATCGTGATGGACGAGGGCGCGAAATCTGACGATCTCGAAGTCCATACCAAGACCGCCCGCATCCGCCTGCACCGTGCGGCCTTACGCGACGACGGGACGTTTGCGGCGCCTGATGAACTGCTGACCATGGCGGGCGAGCCCGGCCACCAGGAGCTGTGCGAGCGCGAACAGGCCTTCGTTTACGACGCCATCACCCAAGACCGCGATTTGAGCCGCCACATGGAGGATGCGGTGGCGTCCTTGCGCGTGGTCCTCGCGGCGGACGAGAGCGTGCGGACCGGCAAGGCCGTGCGGCTGGGGTGAAGGCGCCAGGTCAACGGCGGTCGCGCTGACGCCATTCCCGGGATTTTTCGATTGCGAATGTTCTTTGTTTGTTCTATTTTGCGCGCGTATGCGTAGAGTGGGAACGGAGCAATGCCGGATCAACTGAATCTGGATCTTGGCGGGCCGATCGATCGGATGCCGGCCTTTGGCGAGCGATTGTATTTCGCCGCAGTTCCCGACCCGCCGAAAGCCGAGATGATCAAACAGCTTGGCGACCGGTTTGTCGCTGCGAACCGACTGTCCGGGCGTGTGTGTGATGCGGAACGTCTGCATATCTCGCTCTGCGGCGTCGCCGAGCGGCGACGCTTGCCGAAGGATCTCGTGGACGGGGCGCGCTGGGCGGCGGAGGCGATTTCGCAGGCGCCATTCGAGATCATATTCAATTCCATCATGAGCTTTGAGGACCTTGCGCGTCGGACTCCTATGCCACCAAAGCATCCGTTGGTTTTGCCGACAGAGCATATCGGGCTTTCGTCACTCAATGCGCAATTGGGCCTTCAGCTTGCCCGAAGGACAAGGTTGCGAATTGCGATAGGGATCCGGCCGCATATGACGCTTCTCCGGAGCGAAACTTTCCTCGCACCACAAAAGATCGAGCCGATTCATTTGATCGTACGTGACTTCGTCCTTGTGCGCACCTGGCGCAAAGAATCATTTTATCAATTGGAGGGCCGCTGGCCGCTCCATGCGTAGCGCGCGACAAGCGAGACTTTGTCGGACGACTGAATCAGTCTACAAACGCCCCAAACGAACGGGAGACGATGGGACCCTATGCCTGCGACGATCTACGGCATCAAGAATTGCGACACGATGAAGAAGGCGAGGACCTGGCTCGATCAGCACAAGATCGCTTACGTGTTTCACGATTATAAGACCCAAGGGCTCGAGCCTCCGCGCCTCAAACATTGGGTCGACGCGCTCGGCTGGGAGATCTTGCTCAACCGCGCCGGCACAACCTTTCGCGCCTTGCCCGACGCACACAAGCAGGATTTGAACAAAGCCAAGGCGATCGGTCTGATGCTGGAGCATACGTCGATGATTAAGCGCCCCGTGCTTGAACTGGAGAACGGTAAATTGCTCGTCGGCTTCAAGTCGGAGATCTACGCCGGCGCGTTGGGCGGCTAGACTTCAATCCGAATTCGCGCCGATGTCGCGCAAGGGCCGGGACCGGAACAATCTTGCGCGGCAATATATTGTTGACGCGCTCTCGTCTTCGGAAGGATGATATTCCCAGCCTTCTCCTCAACCCCAAGTTGGAATGAAAGCGTCGGTGTTCCAATGAATGGCCAGCCTCTCGCACCCTCGGTGGATTTATTTGTTGGGAAACATGCTGACCATCGCCTGATCGCGTTCGGGCTGCTCAGCAGGAGACATCACGGTTCACAGGCTTGGCGCGGTTTGAAAGCCGCGATTGGTTGTCTTGCATTCATCGCCGGGTGTACGGCCGATCTAGGTTCCGCATCGGCGAGCCCGAGCCGATACCCTACAGGCGTGACCATCTATGACCCCGAAGCGGCATATAAGAGCCTGATCGTTTTTAGCGCTCCCGATGGCAAGACTCATGTGATCGATATGCAGGGCACGGAGATACATAGCTGGAATTATGAAGGCCTGCCGGGTGCAATCATCGATCCGCAATTGGTCGCGGGCGAACGCGGACATGTCTTGCTGCAGACCGAAATGAACAAGGACGCACCTGCTCCTAGTATCCTGGCCGATAAAACGATTGCCGAGCTCGATTGGTCGGGCAAGGTCATCTGGAGTTGGGGTGATCAGGCTCCCGGTGGTTCCGCTGCGCAAAATCACGATTGGGCGCGTCGGGCCAATGGCAATACATTGCTGCTTGTCGCTCGAAAGCGAGAGGTCAAGACGCTGGGTTCCAAAGAGGTTTCAGATCAAGGTATTTATGAGATTGATCCCAGCGGCAAAATCGTCTGGCAATGGTGGGCCGGCGACCATCTGGCCGAATTCGGTATGAGCGCCGAAGGAATGAAATACTTGCGTCACGCCCTGGTCGAAAATCCAAGGTTGGCGAGGTGGGGCTATCTTGAGATCAATAATATGCAGCCGATCGGACCCAACAAATGGTTCGATGCCGGAGATCAGCGCTTTGCACCGGACAATATTATTTTTGATTCGCGAAATGCTGACTTCGTCGCGATTCTCGACAAAAAAACTGGCAAAGTCGTCTGGAGAATTGGCCCGGACTTCATGGCAGGGCGCTATAACGCGGATAGCAGTACGGGCAATAGGACCCTGCCGCGCCCCTTGGATCAATTGGCAGGCCAGCATGATGCGCGCATCATCCCCAAGGGCCTGCCTGGCGCCGGTAATCTTTTGTTGCTCGATGATCAGGGAGGTTCAGGCTTCCCGCCGGTTGGTCTCAGCATCTATGCGAGTTCGCGCGTTCTCGAAATCGATCCGGTGCGCCAACAAATTGTCTGGCAATACAGCGCCGTTGATTCCGGTGCGCCGCCCTGGACATTCTTTACGTCCTTTGTGGGCAGCGTTCAAAGATTGCCCAACGGCAATACGCTCATCGACGAAGGCATGAACGGCCGCATTTTCCAAGTCACGCCCGCAGGCAAAATCGTTTGGGAATACATCGAGCCCTATACCGAGAAGCCATCTGGCGATAGCGGGGCGATCCCATCCCGCTTGGTCTATCGCGCCCAGGCTGTCCCTTTCGACTGGGTTCCCGCTGACAGCCCAGCACAGAAATAATACGGGACTGGTCTGATCACTTCGATCGGGCGGCTTTTGGCCACCGCTTCATAGATGAGCCGCGGGGCTTCACTCCGAACCCGCGCCGATGTCGCGCAAGAGCCAGGCGCGGAACAATTTTGCGCTCTCGTTCTTCATCGTCTCGAGATGGAGGAGACGATACCGGAAATTTTGCCGCAATATCCTGTTTCTGCCGAAGGGCAGCACGAGGCTGCCGGCAGCAAGCTCTTCCGCGATCAGGGCATGATGCGCCAAAGCAAGGCCTTGGCCGCGGACGGCGGCGCGGACGGCGAGCGCCTCGAAGGGCAAGTGCATATGGATCGCATCGGGCGGCGGCAGGCCCTGCGATCTGAACCAGGCTGGCCAGGACGGAACGCCTTTCATCCGCAGCGGCCATTCCACATGAATGAGTGTAACCTTGGCCCATGATGCGGGTTGGCGGAGGCGGGGCGCCAGACCCGGGGCGCAGACCGGGACATAGTGATCGTCCTTGAACAATGGATCGGTGCGATAGCCGGGGTAGGGGCCGCGGCCTTGCCGGATGGCGAGATCGACGGCTTCCGTTTCCAGATCGACGAGGTCGTCCGACACCAAGACACGAACATTGTGATCGGGATGATCGGTGCGGAACCGGCCCAATCGCGCAAGCAGATATTGGTCCGCGAATGTGTTGGTTGTACTGATCGTTAGAGCTCTGTGCTTCTGGCTCTTGTCGAGCGCCGCAACCCCTTCATGGATGATCGTCAGCGCGTCGCGCATCTTTAGCATCAGCATCTGCCCGTCCTCGGTGAGCAGGATTTGCCGGGTCAAGCGACGAAACAACTTGATGCCCAGTAGCGCTTCGAGCGCCCTGATGCGCTGGCTGACGGCTGCGGGTGTGACATGCAATTCGTCTGCCGCAGC
>Ga0206847_10263_pt1 | contig 16025 bp, 11 predicted proteins | sample Alteio_BWOrgCont_17_FD_152880 | JGI IMG/M metagenome (GOLD analysis project Ga0206847, IMG submission 152880) | Enriched cells from forest soil in Barre Woods Harvard Forest LTER site, Petersham, Massachusetts, United States -... | ecosystem: Environmental > Terrestrial > Soil > Temperate forest >... | reverse complement strand
CAGGGTGCTCACGACGCCCTCCGGATCCCACGGCAGGCCCCTCCAAGTGTGCGTGCCCAAAACCATCCGGTCCACGTAAGCCGCAAAATTTCCCTCCTTGGTCAGCACCCCCGCGCCGAAGCCCGGCACCGGCGCCAAGGTCATGATCAACCAATATCCCGTCAGCAGCCCGGCCAGCCACAAAAGCCGCATCCGCCAACCAGCGCACAGATAAATGGCGGTGGCGATCAGATAACACACGGCGATCCGTTGGAGCACGCCGGAGATACGAATTGTCGCCGCGATCTCGTTGATCCACGGGCCAAATCCACCCGCTTTGGCGTACGATCCATTGATCAAGTGCGAGAATGACGCCAGAAAAAGCCCCAGGCAAAAAAGGATGATTGCGCGCCGCAACGCGTGCCGGAAAAGGCTGGCGCGGGACTCGCCACGCTCCAACCGCCGGGCGGTGGAAAGGGGAACCGCGACGCCTACGATCCAGAGGAAGAACGGGAAAATGACATCGGTGAACGTCCAGCCATTCCATTCCGCGTGATCCAGCTGGGGGAAAATGGCGTCCCACGATCCCGGATTGTTCACCAGCATCATGGAGGCGATCGTCGCCCCGCGGAATACATCCAGCGACAACAGCCGTCCGCCGGTGGTGGCTGGCTTGGTGGACGGGCTTTTATTCGCGGCTTGCAACGGGATCGGGGGCCGCGCCCGTCCGCGCTGGACGGCGTCTTCCGGCGGCCTATTCTTTGGCGGCGTTCGTGAAGCTGATATTATACTTGGCCAGGATGGGCGCGAAATCGGGATGGGTCTTGGAAAATTCCTTCAGCTTGGCCCAAAAATCCGCCGCCTGGGCCATATTAAAACCGTGTTCGGCCAGGAACTTTTCATTTTGCTCCAGGCTGCGGTTTTCCAGCGAAATATCCCGGAAAAAGAAAACATTCAGGCAGAAACCAAAGAGGATCAGGATCACCAGGACCCCGGAGAGCAGAAGCTGCAGGGATTTCACCTGTTCGCGCAATTGCTCCACGCCGGTATTGGTGGTTCCGCCAAAGCTGCTTTGAGAGTCATCCATAAGCTATTTGTTTGAGGGCTTTCCTGCGGTGGTGGGGGCGGTATGGGCTCCTCCCGGGAGGGCGCTAATTTGTTGGAGCAGGGGATCAATGGCCGAATTCTTTTTGTGGTATTCCAGCGCGTCGGCGATGACCGAGTTGAAGATGGACCGGGCGTTGTTATTGTTGGCGATCTTCAACTGCACGTCGCGGATTTGGCGGTTCAGCGTGATATGACGATAGATCAGCCCGCCCGTGATCAGTGTCATCAGGAGAAACAGCACCGCCAGCACCGTCCCTAACAGGTTGTTCTTCATAAAAGTAGCCCGACTCTAGCCATTTTCGAGGGGATGTCCACCCTGTTTTTGAGTGGAAAAGCCGCGGCGAACCGGCGGTTGGGGAGGCGGGCGTCGACCGGTCTTGAATTTTAAGAACATTCACAAAATTGAGATGAGCCGCTTGGGATTTGGCCTTGTTTCAACCCTTCAGGCGTGCTAAAATTTGTTACATAATACACTGGTGTGATAAAGCACGTTACAGGCTGATGCCTTTCAAATTCTCCTCAATTTTAGCCCTACTATGGACGGGAGTGCGTGGTTTTGTCTTGGCGTTGATTCTCGGGATGCTTTCGTCCGCCGCTGTACAGGGCGGAAATATTCTCTTCAACCCCGGATTCGAGGCCGACCCGTCCGGCCAAACCCAAACCATTGTCGGTTGGACATGGTTTGGCAGCTCGTCGGGAAATACGTTTAACGAGACCGGCACCACGGCCCGCACTGGAACCAATTATTTCAAGGTTTTCCAGGCTTTCACCGGCTCGACGAATTACAACGGCATTTATCAGGATGTTCCGTCCGTCGCGGGAGCGGTTTATTCCGCCAGCGGCTGGGGGTACACGAGCTCATCCGATACGCTGGCGGGACGCAATTTGGGGTGGATTGAGGTGACTTTTCGCGACACCAATGCGACGGTCCTCGCCCTGTACCGTTCCGCCGTGGTGTCCACAAATGTTATCGGCACCAGCGCGTTTCCCAAAAACGCCTGGGTCAATCTCACCGTCGCCAACCAATATAACCCCGCCACCGGCCAGGTCACAAACGCCACCGCCAATCTCGTAGCGCCCGCCGGCACAAGCTTCGTGCGGTACCAAATCACGCTCCAGGGCGATCCCAATACCGCGGCCGCCGGTTCGCTGTATTTTGATGACTTGACCTTAAGCCAAACGGGGGGAACCCTTGTCCCGCCCACGCAGTGGAATATCGTTTGGAGCGACGAATTCAACGGCTCCAATATCAATACCAAAGTCTGGACCTTCGACCTCGGCAACAATAACGGCTGGGGCAACAACGAATTGGAATATTACACCGCCAATTCCCGCAACGCGTACGTCTCCAACGGATTGCTCCACATCGCCGCCGTGCAACAAGCCACCAATGGCTTCGCCTACACCTCCGCGCGGATGAAAACCGAGGGCCTGTTCTCGCGAACCTATGGGCGCTTCGAGTTCCGGGCCAAATTGCCGGAGGGACGGGGTTTCTGGCCGGCACTATGGCTCTTGGGCACGAATATTACAACCGCCGGCTGGCCGGCCTGCGGGGAAATTGATGTCATGGAAAACAACGGGACCAACACCTCCGTCGTTCAGGGCAGCCTCCATTCCGGCAGTGACGAGACCGCCATTTACACGTTCCCCAACGGCGGTTCGGCCACGAATTTCCACGTTTACACCCTTGATTGGGCTCCGGGCGCGATCAAATGGTTCGTGGATGGCGACCTCGATTATTACGAGACGCAAACAAGCTGGTCCAGTTCCGCCGGACCGTTTCCCGCGCCGTTCAACCAGCCGTTTTTCCTCATCATGAATCTGGCGGTCGGCGGAAGTTACGTCGGCAATCCCAGCATCCCCGTCATCAATACCTCAACCTTTCCGGCGGAACTCCAGGTCGATTACGTCCGCATCTACAGCCAAACCGCGCCCCTCCAAATCTCCGTGACCGAAACCCCGTCCTATCTAATCCTAAATTGGCCCGCGAACATCGTCTGCCATCTGCAAACCCAAACCAGTTCGTCCGGCCTCTCGACCAATTGGATTGACCTCCCCATCACCACTAGTCCCTTCGCCGCGCCGCTCGGCTCGGCCAACGGCAGCGCATTCTACCGGCTGGTGTCTCCTTAAACGATCGGCGTCACATCCACCGCGACGTCCAATTTATGTTTGCCGCCGCCGACGATGACGCCGCGTATCGGGCTGACATCGTCAAAATCACGCCCCCACGCCAGCAGCACATGTCGGTCGGACGGTAGCAGGTTATTGGTGGGGTCCACGTCGATCCATCCTGCGGGCGGGATATAAACTTGCACCCAGGCGTGCGAGGCGTCGGCGCCGACCAGTTTGGGTTTGCCCGGTGGCGGCATGGTTTCCAGATAGCCGCTCGTGTAACGCGCCGGCAAACCCAGCGCGCGCAGGCAGCCGATCTGAAAATGGGCGAAGTCCTGGCAGACCCCGCGCCGCTGTTTGATCACTTGCTCCATCGGCGTGGCCGTGGTGGTGGCCCGGGGATCAAAGGTGAAATCGCGGGCGATCCGGTTGGTGAGATGCAACACCGCCTCCAGCATCGGTCGCTCCGGTGGAAACGATTCAGCTGCATAATCCGCCAGCTCCGGTAACTGTGGCACAAATGGCGACGGAAAAATAAATTCCCGAACATCGGTCGGGTCTCCGGCCGTTCCGCCGGATAGGTTTAGCGCCAGCGGCAAACCGCCGGTCCCATTGGGCGTCGCGTCGGTCGAAACCGGCGGTTTCTCCCCCAGTTCGATTTGGCGGTAAAGCGCCCCGGACCCGTTTTTACACGCCTCGCGGATCATTTCCCACGGCGGCGTACCGGCGGGACGGGGTGTTTCGCGCGGTTGCAATTCCACGCGGCAGCGGCTGATCACATCGAGCGTGCGGTGCGGGCTGGTGATGGTGAAAAACGTCGCGCGATTGCCAAAATAATCATCCCGGTGGGTCATCGTCGCGACGCCGGGATCAACCACTAAATCATGCGCGATGAGTTGCTGTCCGGCGAGCGCCCGCGGCGTAAGCCGCGCCAGGTGATGCGACACCGAGACCTCGCTGGCGTAGGAGTAACTCGTTCGATGATTGATTTCGTAGCGCACGTTGATTAGCTGGCCCGCGTGGCCGCGTGGGTGAAATAGCGTTCGGTGAGCGCGTCCGACAGATGGCGCAATTCGAGCGCGATGCGCTTCAACAAATCGCCCAAACCGCTTCCATAGCCGTCCGGTTGCTCGCCGGCGAGCCGCGCCGGGTCAATCTGCCGCAACAATCCGCGCAAGACATCGATTTGCCGCGCCTCCACGGGGCGCCGGTGCCCGGCCTCCCGCGGCAGATTGGCGACGTGGTCGGCCAGGGCGAGCACCTGGAACGCCAGCGAGCGCGGGTTGCTGTCGTCCGCGAGCAAAACATCGACCGCGGTGGGCCACTGCGGCTGCGCGAAGTAGCGCCGGCGGTAAGTCATAATGCTGTCCGCGATTTCCAGTACCGGCTCCAGCACGCTCGAACGGGCGGACTCCGCCGCCAGCGCCGCGCCAACCAGGGTCATAATATTCATGGCCCGTTCGATCCGCCGGCCGATGTCCAGGAACCGCCAGCCGTGGCCGCGCGTCATGTTTTCCATTTCCATCCCGGCGAAAGCCGCCAAGTCCGCGATAATCGCATTGAGCAGGGCCAGCGCCTCGGGCACGAGAATCCTTCCCGGCTTCGGCCGCGCGTCAACTTGCAGCTTCGTTAGAATTCCCCAGGTATCCGTCGAGAAACGGTCGCGGAGCGCGAACGCGATGTTATTCAACCGCGCCAGCACCTCGCGGAGCGCGCCGAGCCGGTGCGTTTGATAGATCAAGGCGTAAACCTCGCGTTCCACCGCCGCCAGCGTATGGCCCTCGCGAAACTTGGCGGGAAACAAATCGATATCCACCAGCGTTTGAACGAGTGCCGCGAGGTCCGGCGTTTCCTCCGGTCCGGCCTCGCCGGTGAGCCGCATCAGCACGCACCGCAACACCCGGACGGTATCCTCCAAACGTTCCGCGTAGCGGCCCATCCAAAATAGATTGTCCGCCACTCGGCTCGGCAGTTCGGCCGCCGCGCGATCGAGGCGGATGATCTGGCTTTGCGGCGGTAGCAGGGTCAACTGGCTGACCGGGCCGTCGGCGAGCACCCAGGTGTCCTTGCTGCCGCCGCCGCTTTGCATGGAAACCACCATGTTTCCCGCCGTGGTGGAAAATCGCGCCAACCCGCCGGGCATCACGGCAAACCCGTCCGGCGTGGCGCAAATATAGGCGCGCACGATAACCGGACGCGGGGCCAGGCTGCCCTCCTGCCAAACGGGCGCGGAACTAAGCGGCACGCGCTCCTGGGCGACAAACTCGCCGGGCGAGCGCTCAATTTCCGCCAGCAATTCCGCCCGTACCGGCTCCGTCATCGCGCCGGCGAAGATCGGCTGCCCGCCACCGCGCAAAAAAGTTCGTTTAACGACCAGCTCACCGAGATGCTCGCGCACGTAGGCCAGTTCCTTTTCCTGCCCGCACCACCAAGTAGCCACGGACGGCAAATTGAGTTCCTCACCCAGCAAATGCCGCGCGAGCCCGGGCAAAAACGCGGCCAACGCCGGGGTTTCCACCGCGCCGCTGCCCGGCGCGTTGGCGATTGCGACATTCCCCGCCCGCGCCGCCTCCAGCAAACCTGGGACGCCCAGAAATGAATCCGCGCGCAACTCAAGCGGATCGCAAAAAGTATCGTCCGCGCGGCGTAAAATCACGTCCACCGGTTGCAGGCCCTCCAGTGTTTTAAGAAATACCCGGCGGTCGCGCACTGTCAAATCGCTGCCCTGAACCAGCGGAAAACCAAGATAGCGGGCCAGATAAACGTGCTCGAAATAAGTCTCGTTATACGGCCCCGGCGTTAGCAGCACGACACTCGGCTGGCCGGCCGATCGTCCCGCCAGGCCGCGCAATGTGTCCCGCATCGTCTTGAAAAAATCAGCCAGCCGTTCGACGCCGCATTCACGGAACTCATCCGGCAGCACGCGCGAGAGCACAATCCGGTTTTCCAGCGCGTATCCCGCGCCGGACGGCGCCTGCGTGCGGTCAGCCAATGCCCACCACTGCCCGTCCGGCGACCGCGCCAGATCGACCGCGTGCAGAAATAGAAAAATATTTCCCGGCGCGGCAATCCCGTGGCATGGACGCAGAAAGGCGGGATTCGCGTAAAGCAGCGCGGGTGGCAGGAACCCGTCGCGGGTCAAACGCTGCGGGCCGTAAAAATCCGCCAGGATCAGGTTGAGCAAACGCGCGCGCTGGCAGAGCCCCGCCGCCACCCGCCGCCACTCGTCAGCCGGGATGACCATGGGCACCACATCGAGCGCCCACGAGCGCCCCAAACCCTGCGTGTCGCCATAGACATTATAAGTGACGCCGTGCTCCCGCAGCAGTTTGGCGGCCGAATCGCGGCGTGCGGTGAGATCGCCCGGGCCATGGCGTTCGAGCGCGCCGATCAGCTTTCGCCAATGGGCGCGCGGTTCACCCGCCGTCACCGCCTCATCATACGCGCCATCGAGCGGGCGATAGCCGCTCAACGGGGGCGAAAGGACCTTTTCCACTTCCGGGATGCTCATCAATTCCGCGAAACTTTGGCACGGGCCAATACCGGAATCAATGCCCAACCCGCTATGTATGACCCGACCAACCTTAATTCAGCTTAATTCACCTTAACCGCACGCCGGCTTGCCGCGCCATAGCGTCCTCGCGAAGGCGGGTCCCGGGGAGCGCGACCGTCCCGGTCGCAAACGAGGGCGTCCCGCCCAAGCAGGGAGAAACCACGCGTCGTTCAAAGGTTCAGAGTTCGCCCCCGGATTCCCGCTCGCCCCGTCAAACCTCGAATTTTGGTTTGACCAACCTTGACCAGCTTTGACCACGGGACCATAAACCCACATTCGCCCTATCCGTCCTATAGGACCTATTTAACCCATTCCCCAGTTTTCAAAGAACCACTCTCCTTGTCACGCCCCTCCAAATCGCCAGCCCCGAAAATATATAGCACACTTCCGAAATCTCCGCCTCCCCAATCAGTCAAACCTCCCAGCGGCCCTTTCGTCACCCATCCCGCCCCACGGTGCCAAAAGCAAACGAAACCAATCGACGATCCCGGACGCACCCATCATGCTCTCCCCGCCCGCCCCGAGTTGCGGGCCGTATGACCGAAAAAACCCGGAAAATCTGGCAATGGTCCGTCGGCGTGCTTTTCGTCGCCGCCGGCGCAAATCATTTCGCGCACCCGAAACCCTATCTTTCGATGATGCCCGACTATCTCCCGGCCCATCTGACGTTGGTAAACGTCAGTGGCGTGGCGGAAATTCTGGGCGGCGCGGGCGTCCTGCTTCCCGCCACCCGGCGTTTGGCTGCGTGGGGACTGATTCTGCTCCTCTTAGCCGTATTCCCGGCCAACCTAAACGCCGCCCTCCACGGCTGGCCCGGTGTAAATATCCCCGGCTGGGTGCTCTGGTCTCGATTGCCCCTTCAAGCAGTATTTATTTGGTACGTCTATCGCCTCTACCTCGGTTCCGCCATCTCCCGCCGCCAGCAACGATAAACCATCCCATCAATTGGTGGGCGCTGGTTAACTATACGCTATATATTTGTTGTGGACATTGGGCAACCGCGCCAGCGTTTTGGAGTGCGGAAGTCCGCTTCCGCTTTCGAGAGTGTGAGAAGCCGCCGACTCTCAAAACCTTGCGAAAAATAGAAAACACCGCTATCCAGTAAAGCCATGAAATGAAAAAACGACTCATCATGTGGGCCTATTTGGCAATCGCTATAATCCTTGGCTTTGTCGCGCTTGTTGGCTTCATCGGTTATCAGCATTTCTTTGGCCGGAACGATCCGAGAACGTCTTTTGAGACACTGGTCGTGAAACCAATTCCTGATACCGTTCACTCCATCGAAGAAGGCAGCCATATCGCCATGGATTCCGTTCTCCGTGTTTTACGTTTCCAAATCAGCCCAACTGATCTGCGGACGCTTCTGGAAAAACAGCACTTTACCCCGGCCAACGAGCGCGAGGAATTCGCGGACTCAGATCCAAAATCCGCTGGCGGCATTGAGATCGCAAAGGACGAATATTTTAAGCGTTGGCAGCGAACGATCGGGAGTTCCACCAGATTGCGCGTGAGTTTCGCCTGAAACTGGCGGATTTACGTCTTGAAAGAGGGCCAAGGCGAAAAACGCATTTTCCTCGAGACGAACAGCAATAGCGTCATTTTTGTCGCTTACACCCACTGACCGGCAGTTCATTACCTTTGCGTTAATCGCCCTGCTGTCATCTGCATCTTCACGTCACCTTTGGCCTGCGCCAACGACAGAATAAATAACCAACCCGCCGCGTCATTTCACGAACGCGGCGGGTCAACAATCAGCCTTCAACTACAACCCGAGCGCGGAAACGAGGCGGTAGAACACATTCCCCGTCGGTGGCACGGGAACCACTATCTGGGTCTGGTTGGTATTCGTCTGGCCGACACCCACCGCGATGGCCGTCGGCGCGTTGGTCACATACACCCAGTTCGTGGTCGAGAGCGAGTCATTCTGCTCCAGGATGTACGAGCCCGGTGGCGAATCCGTCCAGGATAGCGCCAGACTATTGGTGGCCGTCAATTGCATGGACAACTCCGGCGCTGGTTCGTTGTCGTCGGGAATATTGCCCGCGAAATTGTTCGTCTCCATCGCGATCACGTCCGCCAGGGCCATGGACTCCACCACGTCGCCTGGGTTCATCCACACCGCCTTGTCCAGCGACCCGGTTTCCGCGTCGATCATCACGAAAGCCGTGACCTCGCTCGTTCCGCCGGCTCCCTCGTAGGGCAGCAACCAGTCGCCTTCGCCGGCGACGTCCGTCGGCAATTGCAAAAGTACCGCGTTGGTCACATCGAAACTGCCATTCATGAACCCCGGCTGGGAATACAAATAAGAGTCGGCGGCCAGCGCGTTGGTCGCGTACATCAACGCCCCAAAAACATCCAACTCCGTCGGCAATTCCGGTGGGGCTGGCGGCACGCTGGTATAAATTCCGCCGTTCCCGTCGTCCGGCAACTCCGGACCCTGCGGCTCGACGAATATCTTGTATCCCGGCGCGCCAATCGTTCCGGGCACACCAGGGTCACGCGCCGTCTTGGGGACAAAGTTCCGGAACCAATCGGACAACCGCACGTTCCTCGTGGTGCCATCGGGCAGCACGGCGCGCACGCCGCCTTTGGCGACGACATCCCAGCCGTAACGCACGAATTCATTCTCGCCCCACGTGCTCGCCGGAGTGGCCGGAAACTGCGCGTGATAACCTGCCCAGGGATCATGAACGTAGAACCCCTGAATTTCGTAAGCGGCGTTAAATCCCGGCGCGACATCCGTTCTGACCCCGTAAACACAAATGGCGTGCGCGCCATTTCCAATCACAATAATGCCCGGGATTTGGTAATCCGCCAGCGCGTTGGCCACGGTGCGGCTCGCGCGGTCGCCGTCGGCCAGGGTTGCCGGTTGCGCGCCCGTGGCACCCCCGCTGGGGAACATATAAGCGCGGTAAACATGGTTATTGTCCACCAGATTCATCACCACCTGCGCCGCCAGGAATTCCGTCCCAAAGCCAAACGCCGGGTTGTTATAACAGTTATTGGTTGGGTTTAGGCGTTGCTGCACCGGATAAGTGCATTGCCCGTGCGCAACTCCGTAGAGATAAGTTTGAACATTCGCGGTCACATTACCCCCGCCATAGGTCGGCCCGGGCATCGCCACAAAGTTGGGATTGGCCACCCACTGCAACATGCCCCTGGGGGGAACCGGCGCCAGGATAAGTCGCGGATTCGATGGCGGCTCGAACAGATTGCCGTCCGGATTCGCGATTCCCAGCATGGCATTCGCGAACGCGTTGCCGGTTCGTACCGCCGTGCAATCGAGCTGCATCTCCATGCACGCGACGGTGCAGGAATAGGCCGCGATTTGGGTGTGATAGACACTTCCGGCGACGGTCGTTATTACCGGCGCCTGGCCTGATGCCCGGGGCGGACCCGCGACATAAGCCGTGATCATCATCACCGGCAGGATAAGGGAGTTTACTGTGGTTTTTATTTTGGCATTCATAGACTTTGGATTGACGGTCTTCGCGTGAAAGCTACAGCCTAATCCGTGCCAATAACTAATCCCTCATTATTGAGTTGTTTGATCTGTAGAGTTATACACCGGCACAAGTATCCGCGCCTCCCGGCGTGGCGCGGGCGTCCCCGCCGGCGGGTTCCGGCGGCGTCCCGCCGCCGGTTCCAGCACCACTTATATCATCGTGAATAGTCTCGCCATTTGAAGTCCATGGTTAGAGCCACGACATTATCAAAATAATCTATTTTATACAATGGGGTGGGCACCCCACTATACATACCACGAGGCTAACCTCGCTTTGGACTTATATAAATATAGCTTGGAATATCTTTGCTTGTTCCCGGGCGCATCTTATTCCCCGGGCGGGCTCCGGATCGGGAGGCCCGAAGGGCGTCTATACCTTAGCCCGGGGCGGAGCGCAGCGCCGCCCCGGGTAAAAGCGTAAAGAGATAAATTCCCCGAGCCCTGAAAGCGGCGATACAATTGATGATATTGGCAGGGATGGCGCGCCGCGGCGCCGGCCACGTTTTACGTGGTCCGCGCCGGGTTGCGGCGCAATCGGAGACGCCGCCAACGCGTCACCCGCGAATGGTTGCGCTCCGTAATGATCCCTGCAATGACCAATTTTCAATAACCAATTTTCAATCGTTCCTGGTCGTGGAAAGCCCGCCCGGGACAAAAAAAATTCCCTCCCAAATTACGCCGCCGCCCATTAATTAGTAGTGTCCTAAATTGGTAGGGACGGGCGCGCCGCGCCGTCCGCGCCGGGTTGCGGCGCAATCGGAGACGCCGCCAACGCGTCACCCGCGAATGGTTGCGCTCCGTAATGATCCCTGCAATGACCAATTTTCAATAACCAATTTTCAATCTTTCCTGGTCGTGGGAAGCCTGCCCGGGACAAAAAAATTCCCTCCCGAATTACGACACCGCCCATTAATTAGTAGTGTCCTAATTTGGGTAGGGATGGGCGCGCCGCGCCGTCCGCGCCGGGTTGCGGCGCAATCGGAGACGCCGCCAACGCGTCACCCGCGAATGGTTGCGCTCCGTAATGAGCCCTGCAATGACAAATAACCAATTTTCAATAACCAATTTTCAATCTTTCCTGGTCGTGGGAAGCCTGCCCGGGACAAAAAACATTCCCTCCCGAATTACGACACCGCCCATTAATTAGTAGTGTCCTAATTTGGGTAGGGATGGACGCGCCGCGCCGTCCGCGCCGGGTTGCGGCGCAATCGGAGACGCCGCCAACGCGTCACCCGCGAATGGTTGCGCTCCGTAATGATCCCCGCAATGACAAATGACCAATTTTCAAGAACCAATTTTCAATCTTTCCTGGTCGTGGAAAGCCTGCCCGGGACAAAAAATTCCCTCCCAAATTACGACACCGCCCATTAATTAGTAGTGTCCTAATTTGGGTAGGGACGGGCGCGCCGCGCCGTCCGCGCCGGGTTGCGGCGGAATCGGAGGCGCTGCTAACGCGTCACCCATGAAGGACTGCGTGCGGCGGCGACCAGATTAGGACACTACCCATTAATTCCCGGACTTGCCGCGGAGGCAAAATCCCGGCAAAGTCACCCCGGCACGTCAATTAAATGCCGGATAACGCTGGCACCGAAGCAGTTTGCGGCGCGTCTGGCCATGGGGGGAATAAAAGTATTAAACCAGTCCGCCGCGGAACGAATGGCCGGGCACGGCGCGTCGACCGGTACAAAAAGTCATATTTTACTCTGAAGCAAATGCTCAATTCACCCTCAACCGTGAAACCTGCGAAAACGCGGTTTCTCAATCGCCTTCCCCGCCTGGCGGGCGCCGCGACCGGATCATTTGGCCTGCTGATAACTATTAGTTGGTACGCGCGCTGGCAGCCCGTCCTCCAGATGCTGCCGGAGAGCGCGCCCATGCAATACAACACGGCCCTGTGCTTTGTCCTGGCCGGCGCCGGGCTGTTTTTGCTGACGACTCCGCGCGCCCGAATGGCGCCCTGGCCGGCTGGTCTCCTCTTCCTCTTCACGCTGCTCACGCTGCTGGAATACCTTGCCGGCCGGGATTTCGGCATTGATCTGCTGTTCTTCAAGCCCTATTTCGAGGCCGCCACCGCGTTTCCCGGCCGCATGTCCCCGCTCTCCGCCGTTTGTTTTATGTTGCTTGGCGCGGGCATTATGCTGGCGCGGGCAAAACCATCCTGGAGTCGGCGGTTGGCCGGAAGCGGATTGCTCGCCTGCGTCGTCGCCGTGATTGCCGTCGTCGCATTGCTCGGCTATATCTTCGGCATTGAGTCCGCTTATGGCTGGGGCGCTTATTCGCGCATGGCGGTCAATACCGCCGTCCTTTTTCTCCTGATCGGAGCCGGTTTGTTAATCTGGTCTCTGGAAGCCGCCCGCAGCGAGAATTACCATTTCCTCCGCTGGCTGCCCGTGGCCGGCTCGATCGCGCTAATGACCATGATCGCCTTTGTGTCCGCCACGAACGCGGTGGAATTAAGAAAGGCGACCTTCTGGCGCAAACACACTTTCGAGGTAATCCTGAAGGCCCATGCGTTCGAGGAAAACCTGCTCGACGTCCAGAGCGGCATGCGCGGTTATATCACCACCGGCGATACCAACTCGCTCGCCTCATTCCGCGCCGGGGTTCAAGTGGAACCGGCGCAATTCAACCACTTGCTGGAGCTAACCCGCGATAATCCCGAACAGCAGCCGCGGCTCAAAAAACTCGCCGCCGCCATGAATGAAATCCTTTCCTCTGACGGGCGAATGATCGCCCTTTGCGATCAGGCCGGGTTCAAGACGGCGTTAAACCCGGATCCGAATGGCGAAAGCCGGAGGCTTTTCCTAACTGCGCGTGGAATCCTGAACGCATTCTCCCTCGCGGAAAAGCGTCTGCTCGACGCGCGCGACGACTCGGAACAGACCAACTCCCGCAACGCGGAACGCCTGCTCCTGTTCGGGATCGTCATTGCGGGCGTCTTGCTGTTATTCGCTAATTTCCTGGCCGGCCGCGAACTGAACGAGCGCCTTCGCATCGAGCGCGAGCGCGAGAAAATCATCGCTGAATTGCACCAGGCCCTGGCCGAGGTAAAAACGCTATCCGGCATGATTCCCATCTGCGCCTGGTGCAAAAATATTCGCTCCGACAAAGGCTTCTGGCAAACCGTCGAGGACTACGTCCGCGTTCACACCGATGCCACGTTTTCCCACGGCGTCTGTCCCGCCTGCTCAAAAAAAGTCCGGGACGAGATCGCCAAAGCCAACCCCGGCGTTGCGGCATAAAACCCGTCAGAGTTTAAGCAACCTCCGGATTTCCGCCTCAAGTTTCTCCCCCCGCGCCTCGATCGTCACCAGTCATCCATCCGGGCCGAGCAGAAATGTCGCGGGAATCTCGTGGATGGCGAAGCGCGCGCCGAACTCATTGGTCCAATATTTGCCATCAATCCGGCCACGATGCTGGTCGAATCCCGGTCAACCATTCGCGAAAACTCTGGTATTGGCATCAGAAAACCGCGCCAGCGTTTTGGAGTGCGGAAGTCCGCTTCCGCTTTCGAGCGCGCGGGAAGTCGCCGACTCTTAAAACTCGCAAAAAACCAAAAACCCCGCTATCCAGTAAAGCCACGAAATGAAAAAGCGACTCATCGTGTGGGCCTATTTGGTAATCGCTATTATCCTCGGCATTGTCGCATTTTTTGGCTTCATCACTTATCAGACCTTCTTTGGCCGGACCGATCCCAGAACATCTTTTGAGACACTGGTCACGAAACCAATTCCCGATTCCGTCCACTCCCTCGAAGAGGGCAGCTTCTTCGCAATGGACTCCGTGCTCCGGGTTTTACGTTTTCAAATCAGCCCGGCCGACCTGCGGGAGCTTCTGGAAAAACAGCACTTTACTCCAGCCGACGAGCGCGAGGAATTTGCGGGCTTTGACCAAAAATCCGCTGACCAGGTTCAAACTCCCAAGGACGAATATTTTAAGCGCTGGCAACGAACGATCGAGAGTTCCACCAAATTGCGCGTGAGTTTTTCCGGAAACTGGCAGATTTACGCCTTGAAAGAGGGCCGCGGGCAAAAACGCATCTTCTTCGAGCCGAATAATAACCGCGTCATATTTGTCGCCTATGCCAACTGAACGGCGGCTTGAAAACACAAATCCTACCCGCCGATTCAATACCTTTGCGTTGATCTCCCGGCTGTCCTTAGCCGTAACGATGCAGTCAAAACACAGGGATTTTGACAGGATGAACAGGATTTACAGGATGGATTTCCGATAGGACGAACCATCACTTGGTAGTGCCTGTACGTTTGACCCGCAAACTCCTCTTCCATCCTGTCGATCCTGTTCATCCTGTCCATATTCGGTGTTTTAACTGCATGGTTACGGCTTAGTGCATCTGTACCTCGCACGTCCCAATCCCCGGCCGGTAAAAATTAAACTGCACGTTCGGATGGTCTGCCAGTAGCGACATCGGCACCGCCGCATCGGCAAGCTTCTTGGCAATCATGAGCGTGGTGAGCCGCTGCCCAAAAGGATTGTCATGACATCCCGCATGCCAGATGGAAACCTTCTCCGCCTGCCACGTTTCGGCCGGTCCAACGGAAATAGCCCGCGTCGGCACCATCGAAACATTGCCGCCCCCGGACGTCCGCGCGTTTTGCGCTATCGTCAGCGGATGCAGATCCACGATCCGCGTCGCCAGTTTGCGGTACTCCGCCGGAGCGGGTGGATGATCCTTGAATTTGCCGGCGCGGCGCGGCGGATCGTTGAACGCCCAATGCTTCACATCGCCCTGACCGCCCTGCATCACCGCGCAGCGGACTCCCGTCGCCCAACTGTCGCGATACGCCGCCGTATCCGCCTTCGGAAAATGCAGATGTTCATTCGGCATCACCAAGTCCTTGCGAATTCTGCTAAAACAAAGCTCGCGGTCCGCCCGCTCGAATGAGAGCGGATGCGTCGGCAACATCTCCCGGCCGTCAAGATGCCACTCATCCATGCCCCAGAAATGGCCGGATTTGAGGTCGAGGCCCAAGTCATTCACCAACCGCGCGACGAGTGGCAACTGCTCCGTCGGCCCGATCGGTCCGCAGATGCCCACGGGATTGTCCGGCGTGGCTTGTTTCCACGCCGTGATATATTCGAGCGCCTCGGCCAGATAGAATTCCTCCAGCGTATCGTACATCACCACCTTGAACCCGGGCCGCGAGAGCCTCAGCATCCGCGCCGGCGTCAGCGCGGCGGCATCCCGGAGAAGGTCATCCTCCAGCGTGGTGTAATCCCACCAATGCGGGGCAATGGAACTAGGTTTTCGACTCATAGGGTTAAACTCTCCAACGCTCGTTCGTAAATTTTGTTCACCAAAAAATCCCCGCCCAGCGCCTCGCGCAGCGGGTCCGTCTCCGGCCCGCAAAATCCCAAGTGCGAATGCCGCCGCCAACCCTCCGCGAGCTTGAACTTCTTGGACATCCGCCCGACCTCCCGCGACATCTCCTCCATTGCGAGCACATAAGAACTCAACCCCTGGCTGGCATCCAGCCAGCCCTGCTGGCTTTTGTGCGCGGCCAGCGCCTCGCTTTTGACCGTGTGAACCGCCGCCGTGTTGACATAAACCCCGGGAATAATCCGCCGCCGCAATCCATCGCGCAATCCATGGGGCATCGCATGATAAACCGTCACCTCATAATCCGCCGCCTTGCGGGACGGAATCGTCTTGAAATTCGGCATCCCGCGCGAGAACGCCGCCGTCACCGCCAATCGCCCCGCATTCGTATGGTCCTCCATATAATCCTGCGGCGAGTGCGTCAG
>Ga0206847_10262_pt1 | contig 16050 bp, 9 predicted proteins | sample Alteio_BWOrgCont_17_FD_152880 | JGI IMG/M metagenome (GOLD analysis project Ga0206847, IMG submission 152880) | Enriched cells from forest soil in Barre Woods Harvard Forest LTER site, Petersham, Massachusetts, United States -... | ecosystem: Environmental > Terrestrial > Soil > Temperate forest >... | reverse complement strand
CGGTAGATGAACCGCTGGCACATACTGTAGCATTGTTTGCAGTTACAGAGGGCGCCCCATTGACGATAACATTTGCGGATGCACTGCTGGTGCAACCATTGCCATCCGTATAAGTGTAGGTGTAGCCGTATGTACCTGCAGTTGCGTTGCTGTAAGGATTGGTTACAGACCATGACCCACCTGAAGGTGAGGTAGAACCTGACAGGTTAACGGAATTGTCGGTAGAAGATCCACTGGCGCATACCGTGGCATTGTTTGCAGTTACAGATGGTGCCCCATTTACAGTTATAGAGTTAGAAGCGCTGCTGGTACAGCCGTTGCCATCGGTATAAGTGTAGGTGCCTGTGTAAGAACCCGCCGTTGCATTGGTGTAAGTGCAACCGCTCACCGTACCGCCTGTTACACTCCATGTGCCTCCTGACGGAGACCTGGTCAGCATAACAGAATTGTCTGTAGATGAACCGCTGGCACATACCGTAGCATTGTTTGCAGTTACAGATGGTGCTCCATTTACGATAACACTTGCAGATGCGTTGCTGGTGCAACCATTGCCATCCGTATAAGTGTAAGTGTAGCCGTATGTACCTGCCGTTGTGTTGCTGTAAGGATTGGTCACAGACCAAGACCCACCTGAAGGTGAGGTAGAAGCTGACAGGTCAACCGAATTGTCAGAAGATGAACCGCTCACACATACCGTAGCATTGTTTGCAGTTACAGATGGTGCCCCATTTACAGTTATAGAGTTAGAAGCGCTGCTGGTACAGCCGTTGCCATCGGTATAAGTGTAGGTGCCTGTGTAAGAACCGGCTGTTGCATTGGTGTAAGTGCAACCACTTAACGTACCGCCTGTTACACTCCATGTGCCTCCTGACGGAGACCTGGTCAGCATAACAGAATTGTCAGTAGATGAACCGCTCGCGCATACCGTAGCATTATTAGCCGTTACGGTTGGCGCTCCATTTACATTAACATTTGCAGATGCGCTGCTGGTACAACCGTTGCCATCCGTATAAGTGTAAGTGTAGCCGTATGTACCTGCCGTTGCGTTGCTGTAAGGATTAGTTACAGACCATGTGCCACCGGAAGGTGAGGTAGAACCTGACAGGTCAACAGAATTGTCGGTTGATGAACCGCTCGCGCACACTGTAGCATTGTTTGCTGTTACGGTTGGTGCCCCATTTACGTTAACACTTGCGGATGCGCTGCTGGTGCAACCGTTGCCATCCGTATAAGTATAGGTGTAGCCGTCGGTCTCCGCAGTTGCATCGGTGAAAATACTGCCGCTTACACTGCCGCTGCCACTGGTTACTGCCCATGCGCCACCTGAAGGTGAGGTAGAAACTGACAGGTCAACAGAATTGTCAGTTGATGAACCGCTGGCACATACTGTAGCATTGTTTGCAGTTACTGTTGGCGCCCCGTTTACGGTAACATTTGCAGATGCGCTGCTGGTACAACCGTTGCCATCCGTATAAGTGTAGGTGTAGCCGTTGGTCTCTGCAGTTGCATCGGTGAAAATACTGCCGCTTACACTGCCGCTGCCGCTGGTTACTGCCCATGTGCCACCTGAAGGAGATGTAGAAGCTGACAGGTCAACAGAATTCTCGGTAGAAGATCCGCTCGCACATACCGTAGCATTGTTAGCCGTTACGGTTGGTGCTGCATTTACAGTAATGCTTGAAGTAGCACTGTTGGTACAACTGTTGCCATCTGTATATGTGTAAGTATAGCTGTATGATCCTGCGGTAGCGTTACTGTATGAGCTGCCACTCAATGAACCACCCGATACCGTCCATGAACCACCTGATGGCGAACCATCCAGTGTTACTGAATTATCGGAAGATGAAGCGGTATTACATACTGTTACGTTGCCCGCTGTTACCGTAGGCAGCGAATTAATGCTTACGGTTGCGCTGCCTGTCATACTTGACGAGCAGGCATTATTGGCATTGCTGGCAACGACCGTATAAGTACCTGCGCTTGTCTGCAGACCGAAAGAGATCGTGCCTCCCGTGCCGCTAACCGGGCTGCCAACATTCGTACCGCCAAGTTTTAGCTGGTAGTTCACACCTGACTGAGAACCGCTGAGGCCCACAGATACACCCGCGCCACCGGAGCAGTAAGCACCGCCGCCGGTTACGGAATAAACAGTTGGCAATGAATTCACTGACACCGTAACTGTCGCCGTATTACTGCAACCGCCATTAGAGCCTGTTACAGTATAAGTAGTAGTAGAGGTTGGGTTGGCAGAAACGCTGGCGCCTGTTGTCACAGACAGACTGGTACCGGGAGCCCATGAATAAGTAGTGCTCGTGCCTGAGGCAGTCAGTGTGGTAGATGAGCCATTGCATATCGCCGCATTAGAGCCGGCGCTGATCGTTGGTGTTGTGCATGATGGGACTACGCGTACATTATAATCCTGAGCTTCCCCATAATCATAGTCTGAACAAGCATTCATGCCCGGATAAGACGTTGTAGTGCCATAATACCCGCTGCGTACTCTCATTGTGTGTACACCGGTATCGGAACCCGACGGGATGGTTATGGTAAAGGTTGTGGAACCTTCGATAGAGTTGGTACCACCAACGCTTTCTGAAGACTCGAAAGTGCCGTCATTATTAAAATCGATCCACGCCTGTATATTTTCAGGATAGGAAGTCCCAACCATAATAGTAGCCGTGTAGCTGCTACCACTACTTACATTCACCGTAGAAATTATTCCCCTGCGGTCCTGGTAGCCGGTTCCGTTACAGCCACTGCCAATATCACTAAGTGTAGAGCCGGAAGCTCCGGTAAAAGAAAAATTATTTATATACATCCCATAAGAGCTACACGCTGCTGAGGCACTGCTATATAAAGGCGTGCAATAAGTCAATGGATTAACTGTAAAAGGATAGGTTACGTAGCAGGAACCAATCGTGTAAGTAATATTTGCCGATCCAAGGGCAATGCCCGTTACCACGCCGGTAGAGCCAACAGTCGCAGTTGAAGTATTGCTGCTACTCCAGGTGCCGCCAGCGCTTGCATCTGATAAAGTAGTTGTGTTCCCTATAATTACAGAGGTAGCGCCCGAAATAGCAACTGGCGGATTCACCGTTACCGTCGTGGAAGCATAACACGCTCCGATTGCATAGGTAACAGGAGTTGTTCCTCCTGCAACACCGGTAAGAACTCCGGTACTGGCATTTATTGTTGCGACACTTGTGTTGCTGCTACTCCAGTTACCACCTGTAGTGGTATCGCTAAGCGTAATTGTCCCTCCTCCACAGAGAGAAGCATTACCTATGATAGCAGACGGCAGATAATGATTAGGATCCAAGTTGACGTATAGCGTATCATTAACACCCGAACATCCACCGGTACCAACTGCCCTCAAAGAAATAAGGGACGTTCCCGTTGTTACTTGAGTAGATGTTCCTGTAGATGTGGATAGTGTTTGGCCGGTAAGGCTTGTCCATGACCATGAATAAGTTCCGGGATTAGCAATGGTAATAGTAGTTGCCAGACCCTCGCAAACGTAAGCTGTGTCATGTGATGCATGCAGCCCTGCGGTATCTCCGGTAGCTGTCCACTGTGAAGAAGTTGCACTAAAGGCGTTTGTAAGATCTCCCGAATTCAATATATATGCATAAGCAAAGGAAATGCTATCGCCTGCAGGTATATTACCGAGGTTAAACATGATCCCAACACCAATATCGGCGTTGTCGGCTCCTGTCGTTAAAATATCCGTTCCCGAGCTCCACAACTGATCAATATTAGCACATGGTGCAAGCCCGCAAGTAATGATGTAACATTTCGCACGACAGTCTAATGTGCCCAGCCCTAAGTATGCTCCATATGTCTGACCAACCGCTGAAACAAGGGTTTTGCCATTGGTAGCATACTGGTCAACAATCGTGTTATTTGTAGCAAAATTTCCTGTTAAAGGTTCTTCATTATCCGGATCCAAAGTTCTCTGGTAATATACATTATTGATCGCAGAACCTGTTGTGTTCTTTAAAGTAACAGTTATGGTAAAAAACACCTTATTCGTATCCAGGGCAGTAACCTGCGTAATAGCCAAGCCGCTGCAGCTGCCTACCCAGGTACATGAGCGATGTAAGCCACTATTAACAACAGATGTAATGCTTCCGCTAATACTCCCCAGCGACAATGGGCTCTCATTCCATGCATTGCTTTGGGTGCCATTTATCTCTATGCTCCAGCCTTCCTGTGGTGTACCGGGTAAAAAATAATCGCCGAAATAGGCGGGACTACCCACTGTCCAGCCATCTTTGGCCGGGTCTGCCACAAATCCCAAATTAGTGCCAGATGCCGGAGTAACATCGGTACAAGCATTCTCTACACCAGTCCCCCCTCTCGGGTGATAGCCTGTCGGGGCTGCTATGCTGGAACCAAATGCACCATTTCCATTAACACCCACCTCTATATAATTCCCTTGCAGAAAGCCATTGCAGCTTACTAATTGCGCATTTGCATAATTTGCAAGCAATGTAAGTGCAACAATTAAATTGAGTGATTTGAATAGTTTTATATTTTTCATATATATTATTTATTTTTTGAATAATATTGTTTCTGAAGAGATATTTATTTCGTAAATGCAATAGCATATAAGACTGTAGACGTGTTATTTTTCCGGATATTGATATAATAGCTTCCTGAGGATAAGGCTGAAATATCAAAATCATTGTCATACAAATTGCTTAATGTTGTAGGCGTCCAAGTGGTGTAAACAGTTCCGCTTCCATCAACTATATCTGCATTAAAAAGCGTGATATTCGGCGTATGTAAATTCATATGTATGTTATACACGAATGGTAATGATGAAAGCGAATAGTTTACGTTAATATGATTGGTGTCAGATCCTATTACTGTATCCATTTCAAAATGCCCCGCTACAATAGTTGTATCAGAGGCCTGTTGTGCGTTGGTTTTATGAGCACAAAAGAACAAGATGGTAAAAAAGATTAATGGCGCGAATAGCTTTTTCATGTTTTAATTTTTAATTTGTGAATGAATATTGTGTGTAACGTATGTGATCAAAGAATGTATTTCTGCATCGCATTTTAGCTTTGCTTAATTTCCAGTACTCTTTTTTGATTCAGGCATATTAGATTTGTTTTTTTGAATGTGAGTGATTGTTTTTATCGCGTAAACAAGTTTATTTTTTATTTAATGTTGTTATTACAAAATTTAATGGCAAAAAAATCCCCTTATCCCCTTATGAGAAATTAAAATTTTATCAATATTAATGAACAGTTGACAGGGTCTTAAAGAAAAGCTGAAAAAAATTACCCTTTAAAAATTGAACAGAACAAAGAAATACGGTAGTAGTCTAAGATGCAAATTTTTTGATTCCTTTAACACGTCAATAACTTCGCATTGACAACTACATAGTAAAATATTGGTGAAATATTAATACTGAGGCAAGGATAATTTAGGAATAATGATTAAGTTCCGAAGCACTTCTATTTTTTTTATGAAAATAGACAAAAAACCAAAGCGAGTAAGAGCAGGCGCGGCTTTGATGAAAAATTCTGAAAATAATAGTCACTCTAAAGGTTGCCGAAGAATCAATTTACCAGCTTAACTAGCAGCACCGATACCGGAATTGTTTATTTGGACAGAGCGAGTTTCAGGAGTAGTTAGTTTCTTGCGTAAATATTAGTAACGCCGGTCGCTATAGTAGTTAATACGAGGGTGTCGTTATGCTTAGAAATAGTATAAGACCACTCCTGATAAACAATGTTGGTTTCGGATATCATGTAAATGATATAAGGCGAAGCTATATAAGGGACTGCAGGATAGGATTGCACCGTATAGGTTGTTGTGTCAAAAACTATGGGGCTAACGCCGGTAGATGAAGCCCACGTACCAAGAAGGTTAGGCATATAAGTAACAGTATCAGTGACAACAGTCGTGTCATTTTTCGTCACGGTAACATCAACTGTGTTAGTTTTAGTCTTAGTGCACGATGCGAAGGCAATAGCGATAGCTGCAATGACAAGTAGTGTTTGTTTCATAAAAGGTATGTGTTTGATGTGTGAAAATACAAATTGAAATTAAATGCTGCAAGAAAAAATTAAATAACTGATCCTCTATAATATACAATGAGAGAAACGCCACAGGAAACACTGCATAGAGCCAATTCAAAATTACTAATTTTTAATTACCTATTTTTGTTAGAAATACTGAAATTTATAAAGAATGAAACACGCACGGAATACTTTACTGTTCTTATCGCTTCTTTGCTGCTCGGCAACCTCTTTTGCTAATCCCGGTGATACTACCGTGGTTGTAACCAGTCCAGTTTTAAATGCAGACAACAGTACCAATTATGATACGCTAATAACACTGCCAACTACCGTAACATACAGAAAAATTTTCCTGGTCTATACCTTAAATTCACACAACTGTGCGTCCGGATCTACCTATTGCCACCAGTGGGATTATATAGGAAATGTAACCCTTAAAACTCCTCACGGAGACACAATAGAGCTTTCCCGCATCATTACTCCATTTGCCACATCAGGCTGGCCTCGTTTTCCTGCCCCACCCACCTGGTCTGAAGACTATGTATTTGATGTAACCGATTTTGCTCCTTATCTGCAGGGTAATGTTACAATTAACAGTGCGCTTGGCGTAGGTTCACCAGGCTATGGAATACAAACAAAATTCATCTTCATAGAGGGCATCCCTGATAGAAATATCCTTGCTATTACACCGATATACCACCACGGCGGAACTTATGGAAGCGCAAGTAACCCAATTGATAATAACTTCCCCGTTCTTAATGAAACAGCACCGGCCGGCACCGTCAGTGCTGCATTCAGGTTTATTGTTACCGGGCATGGTTCTGACGTAAACGAATGTTGCGAATTTTCAGAGCATTACTACAATCTTTATTTGAACGGCGATTCAATATTGCAACAGTACATCTGGCGTGATTGCGGTATGGGTGAATTATATCCCCAGGGCGGAACGTGGCTTTATAACAGATCGAACTGGTGCCCCGGCTCATCTGTGCTGCCCTACTACGACTCCTTACCGGGTGTCACCGGCGGCACAAATTATAGCATTAATGTTGGCTTTGAACCCTACGTCGTTACAAGTCCGTCAGGAAATTACGACGCCAGCGCGTCAGTGATCTATTACGGTAGTATCAACAAAACCCTTGACGCATCTATAGAAGACATTATTGCGCCTTCTTCCAGCCCGCAGCACTTCAGGGAAAATCCTTCTAATAATTTACCCATCGTGCATATACATAATGCAGGGAGCACTCCTGTCAATAGCGTAGATTTTCTGTACGGGGTTGTTGATTCAGCCATGCAGACTTGTACCTGGAACGGTACATTGGCGCCGCTGGCCGATACAATTATTTCTTTGCCCCCATTAACGAGCCTCGCAAATATGTCTTCAAGATCAGTATCAGGGTCTTTTCCCTTTATCGCAGCAATAACTGCTGTAAACGGCACGCCCGATAATGATCAAACTAATGATACAATGAGGTCGCAGTTTATTGTTGCGCCCAAATGGCCGGATACGCTTATGATTACAATGTTTACCAGCAACCTTTCGGCCGACGGAGAAGATCTGAATGTAAATCCTGCCGATGCCAGTTGGTACATTACAAACGTATTTGGCGATACTCTTTTTTCACGCACTAATACAAACTATAGTACGCAATACAACGATACAGTGGTTTTGCCTTACATGGGCTACTATGATTTCTCCATCAACACATCCGTCTGGTGCGGCGGCCTGCATTGGTGGGCTTTTGATGATGGGTTAACAGGATACGCCCCGGGCTACCTAAGGGTCATAAAACCAAACGGCGCCTACATTCCCATGAACAATTACACTTACGGATCCGGCGCCTCACCCACCGACCACGATGATTTTGGTTGTGGGTACTCTCAGTATTTTTATATTTCTGATGCTGGTGTTGATCGCGTTCCCATTGTTAATAATGCGCCATCTGTCACCGTGTACCCTAACCCTGCCAACCAGGAGATCAACATCAGCTTTGACAATATAGATACCCGGAACTCCTCCATATCTGTGATCAATATCCTTGGGCAGACAGTTTATTCGGCTAATGTAACTGCTAACAATATGCAGATAAACAGCAGTTCATTTGCACCCGGTGTGTATGTGATCTTGTGCAACACTACCAACGGCAGCAGCAACATTGGCAAAGTAGTTATTGCGCATTAGGCTTTATACTTTCCATAACGCAAAAACGGCATGGCCCCATGCCATACCGTTTACCTGCCTATTATTAATCACCACTCTATGACTTCTGTTTTGCAAACTCAAGATTGAGCAGTATCGTCACCTCGTCGCCTACTACAGCCCCGCCTGCTTCTGTGAGCTTGTTCCACCTCAGGTTAAAATCTTTCCTGCTGACCTTTGTGGTAGCCTTAAAGCCGGCCTTGGTATTACCCCATGGGTCCACCACCTGGCCGCCATATATAACCGCGAACTTCACATGCTTTGTTACATCCCGTATCGTAAGGTCACCTTCCAGTTCATACATATTGGTCTTAAACTTTTTGAACGATGTGCTTCTGAACGTCATTTGCGGGTATTTTTCCACGTTGAAAAAATCATCGCTCTTCAGGTGTTTGTCGCGCGTATCGTCTTCAGTAGTTACTGTGTTTACATCTACAGTGAAATTTACTTTGGCATTATTAAAGTCGGACGACGGCGACTCTATAGTGCCATTAAAAGTTTTGAACCTGCCCTCTACTTCTGATACGGTAAGGTGAGATACAGTAAACTTAACCGATGAGTGAGTAGGATCATTTGCCCATTTGGACGGCTCCGCAACCAGCTTTGCAATGGGCCTTTTTGTTTCCTGTTTTGTTTGCGCGTGGCCCACAGCTATTGTAAGCATACAGGCGGCGAATAAATACATTGATTTCATAGAACGATGTTTTTTTAATTACAATGCAAATGTATGTACGTACATGCATTTGCAAAATTGTTTTTATTTATGAAGTCATAAAAAACTCCGGGATAGGCCGCGATACGAATAAAATTATTTAATTACTTGACAGAATAGACAAGCCTTTTAAGCAACCAAAAAAACATTAATAATCTGTCGTGTGTAACAATAATCTGTTACCCTTTCCTTTTTAGTGAGGTAAAAAAATGCTTATACCATGCAGGGGTGCACCCCATATTCCCGGTAATAAGTACAATGCAAAAACGAATGAAAAGATCGCAATGAATAACCTCGAAAGAGGAATATATTCCTGGCCATAAATGTTCTCCTCTGTTGCTATATCATTTGAAAGTTTTATCATTCCCAGCATATAAACACCCATAATTAGCCATATTGCTATCCATATCTCAATAAATAGATCCCTCTCCAGGAGATGATAGCCGAGAGAAATATCCGCTTTTGATAAAAATTTCAACGCGATCATCAGCGAGAAGAAGCCCATGATCACTTTAATGTTATTCAGCAGGCTTTTAGACCTGACGAAAATATCGAGCATGCGTGGGTATACAAAAGGCAAAGCTAATCCGATGGCAAAGCCAAGCAAACCAATAACAGGCCCAAAAAAACCTGCATTAAACGCCAATAATAAGACAAGAACAATAATGGGGAAAGTGGATGAGAATGATGCGCCGGGAAGGGTAAACGCCATAACAACGATGCCCTTGATATTATTTGACCTGGCTTTTTTTGCCAGTGAGTTTATCCAGGATTCCGGCAGCTTAATGGAAAAGGCGCCAAGAAGGGAAATGCCGAGGACCACAAATGTTCTGCAGAGGAACAGATTAAATATCCAGTGCTCCGTAAACTTCTGAAGCCCTGTTAATCTTATAATAACAGAAACCAAAAAACCCAAGAGAGTAAAAATTGTGATTATTGAAAACGCATAAATAAGGGAGTTCCTGATCTTTTCATTTGCCGATCTCGTGTTGCGTGCAAGGTAACCGGTAGTAAATGGATGAATGGTGTACACATACGGTGTAAAAACGGCTAAAAGGCCGGCAATAAGTGATTGGATAAACAGCCAAATAATCGATTCCATGTTCGCACCACTATTTTGCTGTGCCCCGGAGGCCGCGTACTCGCTGGTAGTATATTCTACCCCTGACGGCGAAGAAACAGGCTGAACTGAGGCAAAGCTATCCCGGCCTTTATTTTGTGTGGCTATTGCACAGAATGAATAAAGAATAAATAGACTTGAAATTATAATGAAAATAGCCCTGGCCACTTTAATTCAGAGATTTTTTCGCGTAGATATCAATTACCAAATATACCTGTTACCAAATTCTTATAAAAACTATCGCGGTTAATATTTTCAGGGAAAGTTTTCCTTTAGCAGCTATAAATCCTTTGTAAATAGAATAAATAATTATATTTTGCAATAAGCTGGAGGTTGAGCCCTTAAAAAAACCTTTCTTATTATCGATCTGCAGGCGCATTTTACGATTCTGATTATTGTTTTAATTGTAAAAAACAAATTCATGAACAAGCCCATCAAAAAAATCTTTGTAGTTGATGATGATGAAATGCTTTCGATGGCTTTGGAGGATTACATTGAACGAAAAACAGGCTATAATGTGCGCCTTTTTAATACTGGTGAAGAATGTTTGGAACATCTTGCAGAGCAGCCTGACATCATCATTCTCGATTATAATCTTAACTCTGTAAAAAAAGATGCTGCAAACGGACTTGAGATACTCGAAGCTATAAAGAAACTTGACAAGAGTATAAAGATAGTGATGCTTTCTACCCAGGACGCATCATGGATCGTTTTACAAACTGTAAAAGTGGGCGCAGCAGAATATATTGTTAAAGATGAAAACGCTTTTGAAAAGATATTGACGTTTTGCGAAACAGCTTCATGTTCATAACGGGCACCTAAAATTTGTTCAAAATGGCTAAAATATTCTTTTTCATATTGTTATTAATGCCTGCATTGCTCCATGCGCAGGTGGCGAGTGAACAGGATATGAGTGAATTATCCATACAGGACCTTTCCAAATTACTCGAATCTGAATTGGCGCTATTAAAAACAGCCGAAAAAAAGGATGACAAAACGGGCATCGCCCATGCTCTTGGAAAAGCAGGGGGGATTTATCTAAATATTGCCAGGCAACAATCAGGAGATGATAAAAAAACAAGCCTTAATAAATCTATTGAGTATTCCAACAAGTCAATTGCAGCGAGCGAAGAAGTGGGAGATATGGACCAGTTAAAAGCTTCCTATAAAAATCTCGGCGCCGCACAAAAAATGTCCGGGAATTTAAAAGGGGCCATGTCCACTTATGCAAAAATGACTGCTTTGAAAAAAACAATATTTTCAAAAAAGCCGGGTGAAATTGAAAAGAAGCAATTAGAATATTTGCACCAGAAACGGGAAGATTCATTGCGGCAGGCTGCTGAAGAACAGCAAAGGAAACTGGACTCGGCAAATAAAACACTTACTGCGGCTGAAGAAGAAAAAAAATCAGTGAGCCAGGCATTAGAAAAAACGCAAACCGACCTGACACTTGAAAAACAAAATTCGCATGAAGAAGAAAAAAAACTGACCCTTGCTGAACAGGAAAAAGCATTGCAGGCGACAAACATTGAATTGCAACAGAGCAAACTGGAATTGCAGAATAGTGAATTGCAATTGCAGCAAAATAAACTACAGTTACAGAAAGATGAAATGCAGGCGAAAGACAAGGTTCTTGGCGTTCAGCGCACCTATATCTATACTGGATTTACCGGGGTAATAATATTATTGATCTTTTCTTTTTTTATTATAAGGGAACATAGGAAAGCGATACAACAAAAGAAACGGGCAGAACGATCAGAGAAATTCAAGCAGGAGTTTATTGCCAATATCAGTCACGAAATAAGAACGCCGATGAATGCTATCAATGGGATGACAGGGCTATTGCTTCAGAAAGGCCCGCGGCCGGAACAGGAAAGCTATTTAAAGGCTATAAGTAAATCGTCTGATATTTTGCTTCATGTCATTAATGACGTGCTTGATCTGTCAAAAATTCAGGCAGGAAAACTGGAACTGGAGACAATTGATTTCTCTCTTTCTGAAACTATTCAACAGGTTAAGGACACATTATCTTACCGGGCTGAAGATAAGGGCCTTCAACTCATAACGAGAATTGATGATAACCTGGATGATGTTTTAGTAGGTGACCCATACAGGCTGAACCAGATACTTATAAATATAGGTGGCAATGCTTTGAAGTTTACGGAAAGAGGTGGCGTGCACATTGACCTGGACCTGGAGAAAAAAGAAAATGACTTTGTTTTTGTCAAGTTTTCTATTTCAGATACGGGCATAGGCATACCTGCGGATAAATTGTCAACCCTTTTTGAAAGCTTTACGCAGGTGAGCAGCTCTGATACCCGTAAATACGGTGGCACAGGTTTAGGGCTCTCCATATCAAAATACCTTGTGGAATTGCAAGGGGGGAAAATATCTGTTGAAAGCACCGTTGGAAGCGGCACTACTTTCTCGTTTATCATCAAATACCCGGTTGGCTCACCAACCAGGCTGCTGCAACGGGTTTATGCTGAGCAACATGTGGACGGAAATATATTGAACGGCCTTCGCTTACTGATAGCCGACGACAACGAATATAACCGGCTGGTAGTAAATGAAACATTGCACTTAATGTCGGAAGTTCATACAGACCTGGTGGTTAATGGCCAGGAAGTGATAGATATGCTCTCAAAAAATGATTATGACATCGTCTTGATGGATGTGCAAATGCCCGTAATGAATGGTATTGATGCTACTAAATACATCAGGCAGCAAATGCCCGCTCCTAAAAACAAAGTTCCGATAATTGCGCTAACAGCAAGTGTATTACGTGCCGATCTTGATTTATGTATGCAGTCAGGAATGACCGCCTATGTGCCAAAACCATTCAAGCCATGGCAGCTTATCAATACTATTGCGGAAGTAACGGGAAGAGCGCAGACTACAGAAAGTAACAGAAATCAACAACAATATAGTAAGCCGGATAATACTATCGGGGACCCGGATATTTACGGGCAGCATGATCAGGTAACTAACCGGGCATACCTGAAAAAGTTTTGCGATGGGGATGAACAAAGAATGAATAAGTACATCAAAGTATATTTAAATGCCCTGCCCGCTTTTTTTAAGAATATTGATGCAGCCATTGAAACCAAAGACTATGTAGAATTAGCGCTGCATATCCATTCCTTTAAACCGAAATGGATGATGATGGGAATGAAACATACCAACGACCTGGGAATAAAAATTGACCAATTTTGCAAAGCCGAAAATGATAAAGCATTTGAAAACCTGGGGTTACTGCTCGATGAAGTAAACAAATCCTTAAAAGAATTAGAAGCTAAGTCTTAAATTTGTAACTACAATTAGTGCCTATTGATACCACCATAAAACAAACACGAATATCATGAGCTGGAAAATGGTAAAAAAGATCTTTGTTGTGGACGATGATGAAATGATGGCAATGGCACTGGAAGACCACTTGGCCAAACATACGTTGCACGAAGTCCATGTTTTCACTACAGGTGAAGAATGTATCCGTAATCTGAGAATGCAACCCGACATTATTATTCTTGACTATAATCTTAATTCCAAACAGAAAGATGCCGCAAACGGAATGAAAATCCTGGAGGACATCAAAAAACTGAACAAGAAAATTCCCGTGATACTTTTATCAAGCCAGGATGCATACAGTGTGGCCTTGCAGTCAATAAGCAAAGGGGCTGCACAATATGTGATCAAAAACGAGGACGCATTTGATAAGATCGTGGCTATTTGTAATTCTTAATTTTTCCCGCTTATCGTTAATAGCGTTTCTGTCAGCCGGTCGCTGCTATTTTCATTATCAAACCTCCTGCCCTATCCAAGCCTCACCGTGTGCGAATAACATATCTTTCGCCAAAAAAGATTTAAGTGTATATTTGAGAAAGACCCCCGGCGCCTTTATCAATAACAATTCATTAATAAAATACCGTCTTTTCCCCGTTGCTGCCTGATAGAAAATGAACAAATTTTGAGTTACTGATTATTTCTCAGTGCACATAAAAACAATGATTATGAAACGAGATGCTTTTTGGGGCCTTTGGAAAGACAACTATTTTCGAATGAAAATTTACACCACGCTTGCATGCCTCCTGCTCGCAGGCGCAACAATGGCACAGGCGCCAAACCCCGGCGCGCGCATACTCGTAGTAGGCGGTGGCGGCGCGCGCGGCGCCTGGGGCGCCGGTTACGCGCGCTATTTAGATAGTACCCTGCGCCTCAGCAATCCCTACTTCCAGGGCTATAAAATAGTGTACGGAACAAGCACGGGCAGCCTTATGGCCCCGCTCATCATTCTGAATGAATTCGACAAGCTCAAGACCGTTTATACCACCGTCAGCCAAAGTACCATTTTCAGCGTCAACCCCTTCAGGCCCGATGGCAGTATCAGGCCAATTCCGTCGGCATGGCGGGCGCTACGCGGCAAAAAATCACTCGGCGAATCGAACAACCTGCACAACTACATGGTCGATACTACGGATGGCAGGCCGGGACTGTCGAAAAACGAATATAATACTGTCAGGGCCACCGGCAGGTTCACTGTGGCAGTCACCAATATGCGCACCGCGTCTGTAGAGTACCACTGCTCTGCAAGCTATCCCGACCGCGATGATATGGTCAACTGGATGTGGGCGTCTGCCAACGAACCCATCTTCATGTCATACTACGAAACCGATGCGGGCAATGGCCTGACGAACGCTTATGTAGACGGTGGCGTTATCTCAAACGTACCCGTTATAGAAGCCCTTAATTATGCCGACTCCAACGATATAGACACCATAGATGTGATCGTAAACAAGCCCTTTGCAGATGCCACCGGCGACACCGCATTCAGCAAAAGGGATGTGCTCGACGGGATAGAACGCGTGCTCAATATCTATGGCCTGCAGATCAGGAACAATAATATAGAGATAGCGCAACTGGAAGCCGATAACCTGCGGTGCCCCGCCCAACCAGCCCCCCTTGAAACAGGCAGCGGAACCACACTACGAAAAATACAGATCAATGTGTATTACTTCCCCCCGTATTATTACTTTGGAGCAAATGCGCTGAACCAGAAAGAGCTCGTGTTTGACATTACCCGGATGAACACATTATGGTATGCGGGCATTCACGGCAAGAAAGACACTTACCACAAAAGCTTCTCTTTCAGAAAAGCCGATATTAAAGGTATTTACAAGGAGTTTAAGCAGAATATGCAGTTAAAGTAGTTGCGTTTGTATTGGGTCTAAAAACAAATCACGAAGTAAATTGATTTTTGTTAAGGGGATTCATTTGTTGCTGGTTCAGCTTTGACTGTCATTTTTTGTCTTATGACTACTGTGAAATATAATGCATCTTCAGCCTCCCCTTCCCTTTGGCATCTATCTCGCCGCGGTACTCACAATTAAATTTATCCTTGACCAATTCATAAGTTGTCTCTGAAATGTTGATGCGGCCAGGTTCACAGTTTTGCTCCATCCGTGCAGCGGTGTTCACGGTATCGCCCCAGATGTCGTAGGCGAATTTCTTAATACCTACTATGCCCGCTACGACACTGCCGCTGTGAATGCCGATGCGTATTTCAAAGGTTCTATTGCCCATTTTTCCCCATCTGCGCAGCATGAACTGGTTTATCTCTACCGCAGCCTGCACTATATGTTCCGCATGTTTGGGGTCTTCTGTCGGCAGCCCTGCCACGGCAAGGTAAGCATCACCTATTGTTTTTATTTTCTCTATGCCATACTTGCCCGTTATTTCGTCAAAAACATGAAAACAATTATGCAGTTCATCTATCAGTTCTTCAGGGCTCATTCGCTCGCCCGCCTCGGTAAAATTCACAAAATCCGTGAACAATACCGTTACATGGTCAAAGTGCCTTGTGCCTGATCGTCCTTTTGTTTTCAGCTCATTAGCCACTTCTATGGGCAGTATGTTGCACAGCAGTTCATCGCTCTTGCCTTTTTCTAACGTAAGCAGCACATTCAATCTTCTTTGCGAGTAA
>Ga0206847_10260_pt1 | contig 16086 bp, 14 predicted proteins | sample Alteio_BWOrgCont_17_FD_152880 | JGI IMG/M metagenome (GOLD analysis project Ga0206847, IMG submission 152880) | Enriched cells from forest soil in Barre Woods Harvard Forest LTER site, Petersham, Massachusetts, United States -... | ecosystem: Environmental > Terrestrial > Soil > Temperate forest >... | reverse complement strand
TAGGCGAAGACGTGTGGATGCTGCGGGTCGAGGTCTTCGAAGTCGCCATAGACGAAGGCCTGGGTGTGAGCGCGCAGGGCGATAAGCGCGCGAACGTAGTTGAGGACGGAGGCGGGGTCAGATTCTTCCTGGACGGCGTTGATCTGCTGGTAGTTAGGATTGACGGCGAGCCATGGGTGGGTGCTGGTGGTGAAGCCGGCCTGGGGAGAACTATCCCACTGCATGGGGGTGCGGGCATTGTCGCGGGCGACCTTCGCCTGGGAGGCAAGGAAATCCTGGGCCGAGATTTTGCCGGTGTCGACAAGGGCCTTGTAAGCGTTCTTCACTGCTATGTCATCGTAGTCTGCAAGCGTCTTGAAGGGGAAGTCCGTCATTCCGAGCTCGTCACCTTCGAAGAGGAAGGGTGTACCGCGAAGGGTGAGAATCATGGTCTCGAAGAGCTTGGCAGACGGAACGCGCATTTCAGGAGAGTCGTCCCCAAACGTGGAGACGATTCGCGGATTGTCGTGATTGGACAGGAACACCGTGTCCCAGTCGTGCTTGGTAAGAACCCTGGCATGGTTGTCGTAAATCGCTTTGAGCTCAGGAACGGACCAGGGGCCAAGTTTGCTGAGACCGAAGTCGGAGCGGCCCAGCTTGATCGCATCGAAATTGAAGATCATGTTGAGCTCGTGGCGGCGATCGTCGACAAGGGTGCCGGTCTGTGCAAGCGTGGTGCCGGTGGCCTCGCCTACCGACATGTCGTCGTATTTCGACAGCACCTCGTGGTCCATCTCGCGAAGGTACTCGGCGAGGTGGGGGCCATTAGCGTAGGCGTTCGGCGGCGCTTTGAGTTGTTCGGGCGTGAGGTCGGGCATGCCGGTCGGCTTTGAGACCAGCGGGATGACGTCCATACGGAAGCCCGAGACGCCCTTATCCAGCCAAAAGCGCATCAGTGAGAAAACCTCTTGGCGGACCTTTGGGTTGTCCCAGTTGAGGTCAGGCTGCTTGGCGGCAAAGTAATGGAGGTAGTACTCGTCCGTCTTTGGGTCGAGCGTCCAGGCGGAGCCGGAGAAGTACGACGGGTAGTTGTTAGGCGGGGTGCGGGTGCCGTCCGGTGCGGTACGGCCGGGCCGCCAGATGTAGAAGTTGCGGTACGGATTTGTCTTGCTCGAACGCGACTCAACGAACCACTTGTTTTCATCGGATGTATGGTTCACGACGAGATCGATAATCAGCCGCATGTGGCGCTGCTTGACGCCGGCAAGCAACGCGTCAAAGTCGTCCATGGTGCCGAACTCCGTCATCACCTTGCGGTAGTCGCGGATGTCATAGCCATTGTCGACGTTGGGCGAGTCGAAGTGAGGGCTGAGCCAGAGGACGTTCACGCCGAGCTTCCGCAGGTAGTCGAGCTTGGAGGTGATGCCAGGCAGATCTCCGATGCCGTCACCGTTCGAGTCTTTGAAAGAGCGCGGGTAGATCTGGTACACGACGGCTTCCTTCCACCATTTGGGCTCATAACCGTTGATGAGCGTCTGGGCCGGAGCGGGAACACCGAGCGAGAGCAAGCCGACAACAATGGCGATGCGTAGCACGGTGAGCTTGTAGCGCAGGTACCAGCGCACGCACGAGAGGATCACTTCGCGGTCGAAATGCTGCCCTCGAAACAACTCGTCGACGTTATTCGGTTCGCTCATTGTTGATCCTCAACTCTCCAAGACACTCTAACTTACAAAGCGGGCTAGTTGCACCAGTGCGCGCTTCGAAATGACGGAGTTCATACAGGGTAGGCGAGCAGTGACCATATTTGGAAGACCCATCCTGCATCAGACAGGGCACAAAGCGGGAACGCTATTTATTTGCAACTAGATAGGCTCAATAAAGGAGGCTGCGCAAGGGGATGTATCATACAGAGTTTCGGCCCTAAAAAGGAATCACCAAGTGCGGACGGCGATGACAGTGGGTGGGCCCGGATGGCCTTCAATGACATTCGCTTCAACAACGGCTTCAAGGTTCATCTTGTCCCAGTTCTTCGGAGCTTTTTGCAGCACTGCATCCAGGTACGCCTGATTGGAAACGACCTCGCTTGCGGCTTCAGTCCCTTCACCCAAAATGCCGGCGAGAATGATGACTGGCTCACCGGTAACTTTGTCGTGAAGTCTGGCTACTACGGCATAGTCGCGCGCAAGGCTTTTGCCTGGAACCTGCCACTGAAGCGTCCAAATCGTTTTAGGTGAAGTTGTCCGATCTACCACCTCGCGAACATGATTGCCGTATTCGAACCCAATCGGCAAATCCTGCGTTATGCGCATCGTCCATGGATTGTCGAAAGCGCCAATCAAAATGAATGGGCCTTCTCGCAATTGAGCGAAGCCAGTATCCGAGGCGGCCATTACGCGGAATTCGCCATTCTTAGGTACGATTGGCGCTATCGAACGTGCGAGCGTAATTACGTCATAGACATTCAGGCTGCCAGTCTCTCCGGCAGGAATCGGGGGGACTGTTCTGCTTTGAAGATCGACAGAGTCCGTCGGTACGCCAAGGCAATAAGTAACCCGACTTGAGGTTGCAGTGATTGGCTCCCAGAAACGCGCCAGGTTTGTGGGCTCGCCTGGGCGTGCGGCGGGGCCTGGAGTTTTCACCCGCCCGATGCCGAAGCCAAGAAGCAGAGCCAAAAATAGAGCAACCGCAGTTAACAGCCAGTTGTAAACTCCGGAACGAGCAATTTCTCTTTTGGGTTCTGGCGAAGGAATTTCGGATGCCACTGGGTGTTGAAGCAACGACTCAACATGCGGAGCTGGCAACGATATTTCGACGGGTGCGGAGGAGTGATGTACCACCTCCCGAAAAGAGGGGACGTATGAACCGAGCGGCAATTCGATGACAAGCTCTCCAGCATGTTCGGGGTTGTAATAATACTGAATGAGCCTTTTCCGAACCTCAGCCGCGGTCGTGCGCACCACGGGATCAAGATTTACATCGTAACTCGGTTCGCGTCCGAAAGCCTCGACGCCGATCGTCCGTTCCTTCAAATCGCCCGCGTTGCCAAGCAATGTTTGCTCAACGGTGTATGTGAGCAACACCGGGTATCGCTTGCTGTTGGTGAACAATGGGTGCGCGACGAGGCGTTTTAGCTGTTCGCGAATCAGGACAGCACTCGGCAGGGATTCAGACAAGATCGTGTCTTTGTCGAATTGTGGCGATATCCCCATCCTGCACTCATTCTCCCGTATGAATGAGCCGGCTGCAGCTGCTTGAGGCCTTCATACAGTTTTCGCGATTCATCCCAACAAGGCACAGCCGCAGTCATCGTGTTCGGGACGTTTTTGCGCCGGGCGAACGAGCGGGAATGCCTCACCATTCTATCTGCTGGGTCGTAACCATGTATCATACATCCCTTTTGAAAGCCGACGCAGTCCACTTAACACCTTGGAAACAATGACTTAATTGCGAGCGTTTCGGGTCGACTTCCCGAAATCCGCATCCGAGGCCCCAGCCACACCTGCCGGTACGATTAATTAAAGAGTTGTGTTTGCGATGACAGCTTCTGGCGTGAGCGTTCCCGCGCCGATCAGCAGAGTTCCCGTGATCGTCCGCGGCCTATCGATTTGATAATCTGTCCACCATCGCGTAAAGATACGACTCCGGCAGGATGTGCCGACGCGCCAGCGCGAGATAGACCTTCGGTTCCGACCTGCCGTGCGAGGGAGCATTGTCGATTATGCATGAATCCGCATAACTGATTCGTCACGGTTTCCCACCGGCCAAAGCAAGGGTGACAACCGTGATGTCGTCGTCCTGGCCGAAAGCGCGCGCCGCTTCCAGGATTTGCTCTGCACTTTTGCGGCTCCAAGTCTGTGTCCGGGCAAACCCGAACAGTTCTCCGGTTGTAGTGCGCGCTTCTACCACGCCGTCGGTGAGCAGCGTAATTTGAGCGCCGGGCTTCAATTCGGCTTGTGCTTCCTCGTAAGTAGATTGAGCCAGAAGCCCCAGCGGAAATCCGCTTTCGATTGTCAACTCCTCGCCGTCGCAATACGGGGATATATGTCCGGCATTAGCTATGGTCAGCGTGCCGTCCGGATCGGCCCTCAACACCAGGCAGGTCGTGAATCCATCCTTGCTGCGAACCAGCATCCTCCGGTTCATTGCCGCCAGAATCTCGCCCGGGCTGGAAGTGTAATGAGCCAGGGTGCGAAGTGTGCCGATCAGTAGCGATACTGTCATCGCAGCTGGCATGCCTTTGCCGCTAACGTCGCCTATTACAACCAGAACCCCGCCACCTATCAATGGGAGAATTTGGAAGAAGTCACCGCCTACCTCGCCGGCAGGTTGATACGAGCTCTCGATCTTGAATCCAGGCACACTCGGAATTTCGTCCGGGATCAGTACTTGCTGCACTGCTCGGGCGGCTTCCAACTCGTTCTCCGCGCGAAGCTGGAGGGCTCCCTCCGTGTTGATGTGCTTTGTCGTTGCAAATGCGCTGGCGAGAAACATGGCAAAGATAGAGAGAGCGTCGAAACGATAGGCCGCAGCTGCGGAGGAAGGTGGCAGATCGACGCCACGCCGGTGAAGTAGTGCGATTCCATAAAGAATGAAAATGATCGGTGCGACAAACAGCACCCGCTGAAAGGGAGGGCGGTGGCGCATAAGCAGAACCACCGGGCCACAGAGGCCGAACAAAAAAGCGAAGAGCAAAACGAGCGGGCGCGACATGCTTCCGCCGAGGACCAGATCTATGAGAAAGCCAACGGCGGCCATGCGAAGAAATCGCGCTGCCAAAAGATGCCAGAGTCGGTTGACGGGCAATTCACGAAGATGGCTGCCGAACCAGTCAAGCTTCATTCTTCGGAACAGTAGCCAGCCCAGCAGTGCCACAATGGCCAGGCCTAAGGCGATTCCACCAAGCAATCGTTCTATGGACATCAGCGGCTCCTTATGCCATTTCCAATTATGCGGCGATCCCCCTTATGGTACCGTCGGAAAAACGTGTTGGCAGGAAATTCTCGCCGAGATTGGTCAATGGGTCTAGAAGCTCGGATGTCCCAATAGCCATAGACGAATGCATCGGTAAGGGAACCATCGGCCTAAAAGCCGCAATGGCAGGCACGCCTTACGCCTGAGCAATCGCATCCGGCTTGCCCTCATGGAGCATTTGGATCAACCATGGCTCGAATGTCGCGGTTCTCTAGAATAACGCGTTCCGTTCCCGCACCCTTACGGATGGCGACATCCACCATAGACCTGGCCAAGTCATCTGCACGAATTACCTGGTTGGGGAACAAGAACTGAAACGCAGGGTATACCGACCGAAGCAAGCGGTAGCTGAAATTCGGTTCCTTCCGCGGTTCCACAGGATAGATGTAGGCTGGCCTGAAGATGTAGAGCCGAGGAAACCCAGATCCGAGGAGCGCCTTCTCGGCCTCGCCCTTGTAACGCGCAAATGCCATGCGACTTCGTCCCGTAGGATCAGCACCGCTCCCGCTCAAGAACGAGAACGATGCGTCAGGGCTACTGCCGTGAAAAACTCGCGCGAACTCGACCGTATAGTCAACTGTGATCGTCCGCATTTCGGCGTCTGTCACCGTTCCGGTATACGTGCCCAGACAGAAGATCGCTGCGTCCTGAGCTGCCAGCGTCTGTGCGAGCGCGGAGCAGTCGCTGAAGTCCTGATGCAGGACCTCATCGAGCTTAGTGTGCGATATACCAGTCTTCCTGCGGCTGATCGATGTCACGCGTTCGACAGTGGGGAGATCCAGTGCATAGCGAAGAGCGTAGCCGCCGACCATTCCCGTCGCGCCCACGATTACGAGCCGCGTGTTACCCGTCGAAGCATTCGTCACAGCGCACGCTCCTCAATCCAGTCCACGTAGAGCAGGCGCTCGGAAAACAACCATGCGCCATCCGCCTTCACAAAGGTGTCATCGTAGCGAAGGTAAGCCACCATCAGGCGTCGCTTTTCACCCTCCGCTGTGAGATGATGCGCCAGGCAGTATGCCTCCCCAGTGGCTCGATCGCCGGTCAGCGTGAAGATGGTGCTCTGACCAACGAAGTGCATCGTCGCATCGTATTTGTTCAGGTTCGCGAAGACTGGAGCGAGTTCCTCGCGCGAGTGCAGTTCCTGCGAGGGTGGCGAATCCTTGGCATTCATATACACCACGAAATGCGTATCGATCGTAAAGAGGGACATTTGGCCTTCTGCGTCACGGCGATCCGCGCAATGCGCGTATGCTTCGACCAATTCCCGGATAGCAAGTCGATCCGCGGCTTCCTGGGGTGAGATGTTCATGTGCTTGCTCATCGATGGGTATCCTCTCTAATTCCTAACGCGAAAAACTGCCTCGCTTCGTTAGCAGTGGCATTTCAGCCGCCAGATATTCAGTCAAGATCGGAAAGGGCGCCGAACTTAACATTTGTCAGGCGTTCCGATTCGCTCCAAAGCTGCCTGGCGACCGCCGGATCCATCGCTCCCTTGGCAAGCCGTACCGCAGTCGGATGCCCATTTAACTCAGCTACGCCGTCCGGACCGTAGTAGCCGCCCGGAATTGCCTCAGCAGCAACCGCGGCAAAGAGCGTCGGCAAAGCTCCATGCGCCGCATCCTGAGAAAGGAAAGGTTTCATTACAGCCATGAGCAGCGTCAGTCCAGCGCCTACGTGATCCGCCTGAAGATTCGTCACCGCGTATCCAGGGTGAGCGGCCGTGCTGATGATCGGCGATCCGACGGCTGTCAACCTTCGCTGTAGCTCCTGCGCAAAGATAAGGTCGGCGAGCTTGGATTGCGCATACGCCTGGAACATCGGCTTATAGACGCGCTCGCTCTGCAGATTGTCGAATTCGATTTTTCCCTGATGACTTGCGGCACTCGACAAAGTCACCACGCGCGAGCCGGGCTTTGCCTTGATGGACGGAAGCAGCAGCGCTGTTAGAGCAAACGGCCCAAGATAGTTTGTCGCAAACTGCCGCTCAAATCCATCCGTTGTGATTTCACGCTTTGGGAGCGCCATTACACCCGCGTTGTTGATCAGCAGGTCGAGCGATTGCCCGGGGAATTGTTCAATCACGCGGTTCGCGAAAGCGTGGACGGAAGCCTGTACCGCCAGGTCGAGTATCTCTGGGTGAAGCTCCGCGTTTGGGACGTGCTCCCGAATGCGCACGGCTGCATCGTCGGCCTTGGCCTGCGTCCTCGCGGGCAGTATCAACTCCGCGCCCTTCCGCGCCAATTCGAGCGCCGCCTCAAACCCGATGCCACTATTGGCACCGGTAATCACAGCCCTGCGCCCGACCTGCGAGGGAATATTCGCTGTAGTCCAATTCGTCTTCATGGGTCTAGTATTAAGCCAATAGTATCCTTTGGCAATAAGGCACTTTTTCTTCCTGTACATACCTGGAGGTAACTAATGGCGAAATCCATGAACGAATCGAGGAAAGTATCGAGATTTAGCTGGGAAGACATCAAAAGTTTCTGTGAGACACTCACCGAAGCCGAAGACGCACTCACACGCGAGATGGTCTCCCGCATCTCAGACAAATGGTCGCTCTGGACCATGAGCGTGATTGCAGAACACGGTCAGCCGATGCGCTTCTCCCGCGTCATGGATCAGGTCGAAGGCATCAGCCAGAAGTCCTTGACGAAGACGCTCCGCGGACTGGAGCGCGACGGGCTCGTAACCCGCGAAGTCTTTGCCGAGGTTCCGCCCAGGGTTGAATACACCATCACGGCTCTCGGCTCCGAGATGCTCGACAACGTCGCGCCCCTCTGGCTCTGGGTGGCAAAGGGAGTTCAGCGCTTTCAGAACTGTCGCGCCGCGTTCGACCATCGCGGACCCGGGCCCGGAAAGAAGAACTGAGCTTGCTGTGACGAGCGCAGCCGGTAACGAGTGCATGAAAGGATCAAAGGGCGTTGATTCACACTGGCCGACCCGGTCGAGAGCATCGTCATGCACTATGTCTCGAAATCAAGGCCGTGACAACTCGAATCGCCCCCATCGAGGTTCTGGGTAAAAGAGCGTGCCCGCCGCAAACGACTATTGTTGACAAAGAGCAATGTCCCAAGTGTGGAGATGCTTATGATTATCGATCTCAAGCGGTGCATTCTTGCTTGCATCCTGGTGTCAACATTTATCAGGGCCGGCGCACATGATTCGTTTTCCCGGTTTCACCCGGTCTTGCCCGCCGTTTTTCGGCAAACTCCGGCTCCCGCTTCACAAACACCGCCGCTCTACGAGACCCGAGCGAACCATGACCCAAACGGTACGGGAAAGTTCTACATGGGGAGGGAAATCGCTCAGGTAATGGGTCCAGGCGGCATCGAGTGGCTGGACCGTCCCGAGCGCGAAGAACAGGAACACCCCGCCAAAGTGCTGGCCTCGTTGGATCTTCATCCTGGAGACGTTGTCGCGGACCTGGGTGCAGGCTCGGGCTACTTCACCTTCCGGATTGCGCCAAAAGTTGGCAAGACTGGCAAGGTGCTGGCCGTCGAGATTCAGGATGGGATGCTGAAGACCCTGCGAGCACGTGCGGCGGCGATCAAAGCGACGAACGTGGAAGTAGTGAGTGGCAGCGAGATCGATCCTCACCTGCCCGCAAGCGGCGTAGACCTTGTGCTTCTGGTGGACGTATATCACGAACTGGCTTATCCATTTGAGGTGATGACAAGAGTTCGCGAAGCGCTGAAGAGAGGAGGCCGGGTGGCCTTTGTCGAGTACCGCAAGGAAGATCCTGCGGTCCGCATCAAGGAAGTGCACAAAATGTCAGTGGAGCAGTTGGAGAGGGAAATGAATGCAGTTGGGTTAGTACACGTGCGCACCGTGGAGACGCTACCCCTGCAGCACATCGCTATTTTCGAGAAGCGCAATTAGGCTCTGAGTCTGCACTTATCCACCTTGCGAGTCGGCAGCTCAGCAGGTGGCCGCAACCTCTTACTTCTTCTTAACTAACCGCGTAGATGTTTTTTTCACAGCAAGTTTCCTTGCCTGAGCTTCATCCTTGGATTGGATGGAATGCGCGTTGACGATCGCCAGGAGTAGACCTGGGAAGCGTCGCTCGATCTCCGCGCAACGCGAGGTGTTGTGCATCTCCACACCGCGCCGTTCCCCACGGATCAAGCCTGCCTCTCTCAGAGCCCTGAAGTGTTCCGAGAGCGTTGACTTCGGAATTGCCCTGTCGCTAACGGTGAGGAAGGTCGAGCAGTTTTGTGAGCACTCCTGGGACACAATATCTGCGAAGATCGCCACCCTTACCGGGTCGGACAAGGCATGAAGAATCCCCTCTACCGTGATGTCCTCAAGCGATGGGTGAAATATGGGGCGCATACCCATAAGAGTAGCTGCCTCGGGCCAAAGGTTCAATAGTTCAATAATCCAGAACTATTGAATCTATCCCGAACCCAGTCCCATCTACTCACCAGAACCAAGTGAGGGGCAGCAAAGCAGCCCCAAATACCTTCAAAGGGTTTAACGCAGAAAAGGGGTAACGATATGGGAAAGCTCACAGGCAAAGTAGCAGTCATCACCGCCGCCACCTCCGGCATGGCACTCGCCACCGCAAAGCTATTCGTCGAAGAGGGAGCATACGTCTTCATCACAGGCCGCCGCCAGGACAAGCTTGATGAAGCCGTAAAACTCATTGGCAAAAACGTTACGGGCGTGCGAGGAGATGCCTCAAATCTGGCCGATCTTGATCGCCTCTATGAGACTGTCAAGCGCGAAAAAGGCAAGATCGACATCCTCTTCGCGAGCGCCGGATCTGGTGAGCTGGCAAAACTTGAAGAGGTCACTGAGAAACACTTCGACAAGACCTTCGACCTTAATGTACGCGGCACGCTCTTCACCGTGCAGAAGGCGCTGCCGCTCTTCAACGACAACGGCTCCATCTTTCTCAACGGATCTATTGCCAGCATTAAAGGCTTTCCGGCATTCGGCGTTTACAGCGCCAGCAAGGCTGCAGTTCGGTCGTTCGCTCGCACCTGGCTCCTGGAACTCAAGGAGCGGAGAATCCGCGTGAACATTCTTAGCCCCGGCACCATCGACACGCCGATTCTCGATCCTCTGGGAGAGGAAGCGAAGGAGTTCTTCAAATCGCAGATCCCACGCGGCGAGATGGGACGCCCGGACGAGATCGCGACCGTCGCCCTTTTCCTCGCCTCCAGCGATTCCAGCTTCGTCAACGGCATCGAGCTCTTCGTCGACGGTGGTACCGCACAGGTCTAAATGCAAGAATTTATATTTCCGCGGCCAAAGAATGGGATTCGTTCTTCGAAGTTTTTACCGCTTCCTGGAACGAGTCCCGCCTTGCCTTTGCGCAAGCACCCTCACCCATCGTGGACATCGGCTCCACTAAAACACCTGCAAACAGGACCCGGCAGATTTCCCATCTGCGGACAACGAACTAAGTGGATATGGGAAACGATTGATTGCGCAAGATCAGTAACAATCAATGCGCTTCTTTCACCAGCCGTTACTGACCCACGCAGGCTCGAACATAACTTCGCACTACCAACACCAGTTCGCGCTGCATCACCTCGAACTGCGCCTCGGGCATATCAGACTCCAGCAACTGCCTTTTTACCCCCGCAATGGTGCTCTGCAACATCGTTGCCAACAGTTGCGGGTTCGTCGTCAGCACCTGGGGCGCGCTCTCGAGAAGTCCAACAATTGTCTTATTCACTCGTGCCGCCGCGCCGGCCGTAATTTTCGCGCCTTCAACATCGGAAGTCACCGCATAGAGCGCGCGGCTCTTCTTCGGGTCACGCATCTTCACTGCCAGGAACGCCACCGCCAGCGCCTCGGCCATCTGTTCCACTGGCTGTCCCCGCTGCGCAACGCAAACCTTATCCACCTCTGCAAAGATCTCCTCGACATGGAGCCTCAGAGCAGCGCGCAGCAAAGCGCTTTTATTCGGGAAATACTGATAGAGCGTTCCCACGGACACCCCGGCCCTCGCTGCCACACGCGTCGTCGTCAGCTTCTCCTTGCCGACTTTGAGCAAAACCTGAACAGTTGCCTTCAGGATCGCGTCTACACTCGCGGTGGAACGCGCCTGGACCGGCGATTTTCTTGGCTCTGAGCGGCTTGCTGTCTGTTGCGCCAAATGCGAACTCCTAACCTGAAGCTTTCTTCATCTAAAGATTGTAGGCCCAATTCGCGGCTTGCATTTGAGGGAGAACCATGACCAAAGCATCGAATCTCGGCGGTAAATTCACCTTTGCCAACACTCCAATCACTGTCAACCGCATGGGCTACGGAGCCATGCAGCTTGCCGGGCGCGAAGGCAACAAACTGGTTTGGGGTGCACCCCGTGACATCCCGGGTGCGATCGCCGTGCTGCGCGAGGCAGTCGACTCCGGCGTCGACCACATCGACACCAGTGACTTCTACGGCCCGCACGTGACCAATCAGCTCATCAAGCAGGCGTTGTATCCGTATCCTGACAACCTCACCATCGTGACGAAAGTTGGAGCGCGACGCGACAGCGACGGCTCGTGGCCACATGCCCGCTCCCGTCAGGAGATTATCGACGCCGTCCACGACAACCTGCGCAATCTCGGCCTCGACGCGCTCGAAGTGGTCAATCTTCGCCTCGGCGGCTTGACCGGGCCGGTGGACGAACCCTTTGAAGAGCCGCTAACCGCGCTTGCCGAACTCAAGCAGCAGGGGCTGATTCGGCATATCGGCCTAAGCACCGTGTCGCAAGAGCAACTGGTTGAGGCGCAGGTTATCACTGAGATTGTGTCTATACAGAATTTCTACAACGTGGCTCAGCGCACCGACGATGCGTTCGTTGATGCTCTCGCGGTGCAGGGCATACCCTTTGTGCCCTACTTTCCGCTGGGCGGTTTCTCCCCGCTGCAATCATCGAAGCTCAATGAGGTAGCCGCGTCGCTCGATGCCAAGCCTATGCAGGTAGCGCTTGCGTGGCTCCTGCGCCGGTCTCCGAATATACTTCTGATTCCCGGCACGTCGTCGGTCCAACATCTGCGCGAGAATCTCAAGGCTGCAACGCTGGAACTTCCCGATGCGGCCGTCGCTACCCTCGACAGCATCGCTGCTGCAGCCATCTAGAAACCAATCATAAGGCGAGTGGCGTATCGAATAGACGCGTCATTCGCTGTGTTACGAGAGCCTACGACGAACATTTGACGCCGAGAGGTCAAGGCGCGAATTGGGATCGGATCAAGGTTCCGGGCAAAGATTAGCCCCGCAAACGCCAGTCTCGGAAGCTAACGCCGCTTCCGAGATGCCGAATCCATTGCATTGAAGAGTCCTGGCGCCCGTTCTCCTTACCTGACCAGCTCCTGTGCGAACGCCTCGATCGTCGTCGTCCCATGGAACTTCTCTGTTCCCGAATTACCGAAGTGGATCCAGCCCGAGTTGAAGCTCTTCACCATTTCGATATAGAGCCCCGTCCGATCAGCGGGCGTACCCATCGCTACCAAAACATTCTGCCAGGCAGGCTCGGGTAACTCGACGGCCTTCACCTCGCGACCCAGCGCCGCGCTGAAAGCAGCCGCCGTTTCGTGCAAGTCCGTTCCACCCTCAGGCCCGTCTACCTCCAGCACACGCTCGCCCGACCAGGTCTCCTGCAACACCGTGGCACCTGCCAAGCCTATGTCTCGCGTGGCGACCAGCGGGAATTTGCGGTCGAGCGGCGCATAGAAGAACGGCATCTCACCTGTCGCACGGATGTGGTCCAACGCTCCAAGGAAGTTCTCCATGAAACTACCCGGACGCAGATACGCCACAGGAATCGGCAGCGTACGCATCGCCACTTCCAGCAGGTGCGTCGAAGTGATCAGCCCCAGCCCGCTCGGTTGCTCGGAACCGATAGACGAGAGAAATACAGCCTTGCCAGGTTTCGCCTGCTCAAGCGCCTCGCGGATCGCAGCAATCGTGCGTTTCTGGTCCGGCAGCCCGGGAGCCGGCGCAAAGTCCGGTGGAATCATCGCGAACACACCCTCCGCTCCCGAGAACGCCTTTGCGAGCCCCGCCTGGTCGTCATAGGCGGATTGCACCAGCTCCACGCCGCGATCAGCCCAGGCTTTGGCCTTCCCCGAATCGCGCACCACTCCCCGCACTTTTTTACCCGCAGCAAGCAGATTCTCCGCAACTGCCCCGCCTACTCTGCCCGTAATTCCCATCACTGTGAACATGTCGCTCACCTCCTATGCAAGTAGATACTTGTATTCGGGAAAGGATGCAAGTTTTTACTTATATGCGTCTTTTCTGCGAGAATCCCCCTGTGACCGTCTTTGATCCAAACCGAAAGCACAACGCGCGAGGCGAGCAGCGCCGGCAGACTCTCCTCCACGCCGCTGCCGCGGTCTTCGCTCGTCTTGGTTACCACGAGACGACCACAAACTCGATCGCCACGGAAGCAGGGGTATCTCCGGCCACACTTTACCAATATTTCCCGAATAAAGAAGCCATCGCCAGCGCACTCGCCTCAATGTACGCGCGTGAAATGGCCGAGGCAGAACGCGCAATCGACTCCGAAGGCGTGTTGAGGTTCACGGAAGCCATCGGTGAGCTGATCGATGTTTGCATAAATTTCAACCGCAAGCGTCCCGAGTTTCACTCCCTCGTGGTTGACGCACCGCTCTCACCCGTCGCCCGCAAAGACAAGCAGGTTCTAGGGCAGGTTTTCGTCGACTTCATCGCGGCGCGCCTACGGCGCGAACTACCCAGTCTCTCTCGCTCAGAAGCGGCGCACCATGGGCAGGTAGCCCTTATGATCTTCCGCGGAATCCTCGACGAGCTGACCATCGCCTCGCCGCACGCCCGTCCGCGTCTGCAGCAGGCCATGCGCAATGCCGTTCTCCGCTACCTGACCCCAATACTGAAGGAATCGAAAGCGGCCGCGCAGTTAGAAGCGCATAAATGACGAGAAGCCGGCTTTGTCACGACTAGCGGACCCCCGTCGCTCTCGATGAACAGCGGCCTCTGCGAAGCATGGGCTGCGCAGAATTCGGTGGCTCCATCGCTCCCGCGAACGCCTGGAACGAGCCCGACGATGTGAATTTACGAAACAAGAAAGTTTTTGCTTTATTTCCGATTCTCAAGTGTGGTAGTAATTCGTGTCGTAGCAATTACCGCTCTGACAGCGGTTTCCCCGGTAAGGTTTCAATCCCTCGAAAGGCTAGTTCACCAGCCCCTGACAATTCGCGCAATCGATCTTTGTGCCGCGCGTACCCATACGCAGCGGTCAGCCAGAGTCTTCGTGTTCCCCAACAAGGAGGAGCTCCATGGCGGTCTATCCGGCAGTGGGCACAGGGCCCGTGTCTTTTCTCGATGCGAATGAGAGTGAGCAGCAGATCCCGCTCAACTCAATCTTCAATACTCCCAATGGTTGGGATGCAACCAACTGGCCTCCCTACCTGGCCGCGGCGACCGCCGCAAACCAGCCGTTGATCAATGCGCTGCTCGCTCAGCTGGGATCGCAGGGATTTCTGGTTCCAGGAAATCCTCCGGCGATTCCCGCGCTCTCGCAGCCGATTGCGACTGCTGCTCAGCCGGGCGCGATGGGAAACTCGATCACGGTGACGTTCGCCAACCCGACGCTCAGTACCGGCGTGGTCGATGTTACGGTAACGGCTACCGAGGTATACAGCGGGCTCACGCCGTCGACCATAGCGTCTGCGCTCGGCACGAGCGCGTCGACTGCTTCCGGCCTGGTATATGTCTCCGGCGCTTCGGACGGCAAGATGCCAGCCAATCTGCCCAGCGGCAAGATCAACAGCGGCTCCAAAACCCTCCCAGTCCCTGACGTTGCAGCCGGCACCGCCTTCACCTTGGCTGCCACAACCGCTCCAGCCGCCTCCGTCACAATCAACGTCGCGGTAGCTCTTTCGGCGGATCAGAAGAGCTTCACATTGACGGTGACTTGCCAGCTCAGCGAAACGCAGGTGTCCCTCTCAAACCTGTTGAATTCAGGTTCGACAGCAGCCGCGACGCTCGCCTATCTTGTAAGTTTCGGCGGCGCGCAAAGCGGTCCGCTTCCGGGCTCAGGAACCTTCAGTCTCTCCGGCGGAAGCAACGGGACGGCTGCCGCCGTTCAGCCCGGCTCAAAGGGCAACTCGATCAGCATCACGTTCGCCAATCCCTCAGCTTCGGCAGTCGACGTCACGGTCGCTACGACGCAGGATTATCCGGCGCAGACGCCCGCGACCCTCACGACCGCATTGGGAACGAGCCCTCAAACTGCAACGGGGCTCGTTTATGTGCAGGGCGCGATCAGCGCCAACATGCCGGCCACCACGGCTGCGTCCACGCTCTCGGGTGCCGGGTCCACACTTGCGATTCTCGAGAACGGTTCCGCCAACACGGCATTTACGCTTGCCGCGACGAGCAGTTCTCCCGGCGTGGGTGGCAATGGCGTCAACCTTGTCAACGTGTCTGTCACTCTCGCGGGCGACGAATCGAGCTTCGATCTGCAGGCCACCTGGTCGTTGGCAAAGACACAGGTGCCGGTGGCGGCTCTGCTGAATCAGTCCTCAAATCCATTCGCCTACCTCGTCAGTTTTGCAGGGCAGGCCAACGGCGCAGTCCCTGCCGCTGGAACTGTAAGTCTCTCGGGCGGCGCGGATCCGCAGGGCGGTTCACCCGCATCGGCGGCCTCCGCAATCATCAGCCAAGGGACAGCGGCTTCGGCTTGCATTTACTCGGCTGCTTAACACGCTCAGCTGCGGGTCATGAACCCGTCCTGGTTCTGCTCGGGCATCACGGAAACTGCACCAGTTTCCGGCGATGCAAACTTCCACCCCGTCCATTCAACGATTCGTATTCACTTTCCGCGTTCGCGCATTGAAGTCCGACCGAGGTTCACTTCGAATGTGAGGTTCGTTCATGTCCACTGCATACAGCTATCCCGGCATCTACATCCAGGAGCTGCCGCTCAGCACCCAGACCATTTCGCCGGCGCCGACATCGATCACCGCATTTGTCGGCTATGTCAATCCCTGGCAGACGGCTCAATCCCAATTCGGCAAGGCCGTCCAGCTCTTCAGCTTCAGCGACTACGAGAGGTACTTCGGAGGCGTGTACACGAGTGGGTTGATCGATTCCGATTTGCCCCGGGCAGTGTACTCGTTCTTCCTGAACGGCGGCAACAATGCG
>Ga0206847_10261_pt1 | contig 16141 bp, 8 predicted proteins | sample Alteio_BWOrgCont_17_FD_152880 | JGI IMG/M metagenome (GOLD analysis project Ga0206847, IMG submission 152880) | Enriched cells from forest soil in Barre Woods Harvard Forest LTER site, Petersham, Massachusetts, United States -... | ecosystem: Environmental > Terrestrial > Soil > Temperate forest >... | reverse complement strand
ACCGAACGCGGATAATCCTCAAATTTTTCGCGCCGAGTTTAAGCTTCCGTCTCGGGGGGTGGCCTTCAAAGTTGGGATGGGACCCAAGCGGACGAAAATTTTGGGGATTTGAACCGCGAGCACCCGGTACTAGGTCAGTGACTATGATTGATTCCATGACAATTGTCAGAGACGCCTGTTAACAACAGTAGAAGAAGGCTCCCCCGTCGCTTTACACGTTGGTTTGGTGTCATTGACCTGCAGTTGGGCGCGCTGTAGACTTTTCTGCTGCAGCCGTTTGCCCCGCTAGTTAGGCCTATGGCAAGGGAGTGCTCACCTGCCGAAGAATCGGGTTACGACAAAGGGTCACCGATGAGACCGAACCGCGCATGGAAATTTCTGCTCGTGTCTTTTATCAGCTTAGTTCTTGCACAAGACATTCAGGCAGGCAACCTGAAGGTGCTCTACAGCTTTACTGGAGGCGCGGATGGAATGACTCCAGTTGCGGGAGTGACGCGTGATGCCAGCGGAAACCTCTATGGCACAACGCTGTATGGTGCTTATCCCTATTCCGGTACGGTCTTCGAACTGACCAAGTCAGAAAAACTTAAGGTCTTGTATGCCTTCGACGGAGGGTCAGACGGAGCTTCACCCGAGGGAGGGGTGATTCGGGACGCGAAGGGCACGCTCTATGGTACGACGAGCTACACCAAATCCTATGGCTACGGTTACGGCACCGTGTATAAGGTCAGCAAATCTGGGGAGCACACGGTTCTGTACACGTTTTCAGGCGGAGCGGATGGGGCCGGTCCGCAATCGGCGCTGATCCCCGACAGGGGTGGGAACTTGTACGGGACCACCGAATTCGGAGGGGACCTCAGTTGTGGTGCGCCGTATGGATGCGGGGTAGTTTTCAGGCTCAGCAAAACGGGTCAAGAGAACGTCTTGTATGCGTTCCACGGGGGAAGCGACGGCGCGAGTCCAGTTGCCGCGTTAGTGGCCGATGCCCAGGGAAATCTGTACGGGACTGCTAGCTCGGGCGGTGACGCTATTTGCAATTGTGGCGTGGTTTTTAAGCTTGCTACGAGCGGACAGGAAACAGTGCTTTACGCCTTCAAGGGTGGGGCAGACGGTGCATTCCCGGATGCTAATTTGATAAGGGACGGCGAAGGAGCGCTGTATGGGACTACTTGGTCCGGAGGCGATACGAACTGCGACACTGGCCTAGGATGCGGGGTGGTTTTCAAGGTTAGGAAGAACGGTCGAGAAAGCATTCTGCACCGCTTCGCGGGAGGGAATGATGGAATAGGAGCACTCTCAGGCTTGGTGGAAGATTCCAAGGGCAACCTGTATGGTACAACACGCGACGGCGGCAAATATAGTAGCGGAACAGTTTTCAAGCTGAGCCAAGCGGGAAAGGAAACCGTGTTGCACACCTTCGATGGTAAGGACGGAGCCGGGCCGCAAGGAGAATTGTAATGACTGCAAATGAGATGAAAAGCACGTTTCTGTTGGATTTGGTGCTTCCGGTGTGTTTGCTGCTCATACGACAGTCATTATCGTCCGAAGGTCAACCCTTCAGGAAGGTAGTTGATGTAAGCAGGCAATTTCACGTTTTGACCCCTGTCAGTGAGCGTAATCGAGATTTTTCGCCAATCATCGTCCCTTTGAAGGGCAATTCGTCTTAAAGTCAATCGTTGCCTTGACTCGGTGGTCGGCAGCTTCTCTTGAAAATTTCCACTCGCTGACAGCGGTCGTCACGGTCGGACGCAGCATCGGATGACCACTCTCGGCCTGTGTGTCGGTCACTCCGCCATTCGGGTCAACGTGGAATGTAACCACCACCGCACCTTCTATTCGCGCAAGTCTTGCAATCGGGGGATATATGGGGAGAACGAATTTCTCCGGTTGAAATGGCTCGCTGGAACGGAGCCGAATGTCTGGTGCTGGCGGCGGAATCTGAGACGCACGGTACAAGTCAGAGGGACGGTCCGGCGCGCCACCAAAAAGGCGGTCATACTCCCCCGCACCTAAAGCTCTCGCGGCATCCGCGTTCGGCGCTGTGGTCCTGATTGCTTCAGTCAAACCGGCAAAGATAGGTCGGTCCAAAACCCCACTGGGGAATGCCTTGTCCAACCGATTGAGCAACCGCATCGTCCAAGACGTGTTCTCCGGTGTAGTCGCTTTCGGGTCAAACATATCCCTATCGAGGACATCAGCACGGATGATACGCTCCTCTCCACCACACTCAACGTGCATGGAAATCTCTGCACCGCTGAAAACTAGGCCCTGCTTGCGGCGCTTCAGTTCCTTCCGCGACGCCTTATCGGAAATCGCACATGGGTTGCGACCTTCCAGCGCAACATTAAGCGTATCGGGAATAGCAGACGATACCACTTCAACGGTTGGGGGCTGGATGCACGCGTCACCCGCCGGAGTGAGGGTGACCCTTTCAATTGTCGTGCCGCTGCCGGTTCCGTGCACCGAAATGATTTCGTAGAAATCGTTGGGTGGGCCAACATCAATAAAGGTATGCCGGGTGATAAGAAATCGGTCGGGTACTGAGGAAACAGTCTGACCATCTTTGGCGAATGTAGTGCATCCGCAAAGGAGCACAAACAGCCAGACTCCCGAACGCTTCATAGTCGGATTGTAGTGCTGCTCAGCCCCTCAGCCTAATCATTGTTGTAACCGGCGTTAGCACAAGCTTGCGCCGTCTGTTCGCCCTTTCTCGGGGGTTTTGAGTGAAATCGAGATTTTGCAACAAGTAGCTGCGCCTTTGGCTAAAAGTCCTTCTGAAACCGCAGGTTATTTCTGAGGAAGTCCTTCTGTCTTGAGATGGCTTACCTCACTGATTTCCAGAACTCTTGCATCACGTTTTGCGTCGGGTCTCCATACGAAGCGGCCTGTGAACTGCGCCGTGATTCGTCGGTCGAAAGTGCCGGGACCTTTGCCCGGTTGGAAAATGGCCTCGTCCAACTTCTGCGTTTCTTTCCCTGTGGCCCAAGGTATGAGTCCTATCTTGCTGCATGATTCATCGATGATGACACTATGTTCGAAACCGTCACTCAGAAACCGGCCCGGCGCTCGGATGCATTTATCCGCGAACAGCTCGGGAATCCTGAGAACATCGCAAATAGTGGTGGAAATGACCGGTTCCGACCTACCGCAAGGCTTGCGCCGAGCCTGTGCGTAGTCCTCCTCGAACGTCACCGGCTCGGGCGGCGGTTCTAAGTTCGGCTGCCTTAATGTCAACTCGGAAGGTGCAAGCGCGGCAGGGAGCAAGTATCTCCAGAGGACGATCGCCCCGATCACGGCAAGCACGATCACAAGCACGCCGATTGCACGTCGCTTCACCACTTAAATATAGACGCTGCGCTTATCGCAAGAGTTCCCATCTGAACGTGGTTGGCGAAACCAGGCGATTGCAGGTTTTGACCCCTGGTCGATGAGCGTAATGATTCCATAACAATGTCGGCTCCCAGGCCCGAGTAAACTTTGGAGGCGCAAACCAACCAAAGGGCTCGGAGGAAAGGAGCCGAACATGCTGATTATAGGTTGTGACTATCATCCGGGCTTTCAGCAGATTGCATGTGTGGAGACAGAAACCGGCGAGGCCGACGAACGGCGACTGACTCACCGCGAGGAAGCCGAGCAGTTTTACCGGACGCTCAAGACGCGAAAGGTGCGTATCGGGATGGAAGCCAGCGGACACGGCCGCTGGTTTGAGCGTCTGCTGAACGATTTGCAGTTCGAGTTGTGGATCGGGGACGCAGCGGAGATTGGCACGAAGCGAGTGCGGAAGCAGAAGACCGATCACCAGGATGCGCAGTTGTTGTTGAAGCTTTTGAGGGAAGATCGTTTTCCAAGGATCTGAGTCCCGGACGCAGAGAATCGGGATCTGCGGCAACTGCTGTGGCATCGGCATCGATTGGTGCAAATGCGTACGCGCATCATGAATCAGCTTCATGTGGTGGCTCTGAACGAGGGAGTCCGGCGCAAGAAAGCGCTGTGGCGACCGGCGGGTCGCAGTGAGCTGGAGTCGTTAGTGCTGGCTCCTTGGGCACTCCGACGTCGTCGAGACCTGCTCGACGTATTCGACCAACTGACGCCGAAGATCCACGACTTGACGCGAGCGCTCGAGGAGGAAGTGGCGAAGCGGCCGATCGCACGGCGACTGATGACTCATCCCGGAGTCGGGGTACTGACGGCGTTGGCCTTCGAGTTGGTGATTGGCACTCCAGAACGTTTCGGTTGTGGCAAGCAAATCGCCAGCTACGTGGTGGTTCCTACGGAGGAATCCAGCGGGGATCGGCGACGCCTGGGACACATCAGCAAACAAGGCAACGCGCTGTTGCGGTTCTTGCTGGTGGAAGCGGCGCAGGTCACGGTGCGCAGTCAACCGCAGTGGCGCAGCAAGTTCTTCCACCTGGCCATGCGCCGAGGACGGAAGATCGCCAAGGTCGCGATGGCCCGAAAGCTGGCGGTTCATCTGTACTGGATGTGGCGTCAGGGATTGGACTACGGTCCGCTTGAAAAGCTCGGTTCGCACGCGGGAGAGCCCGGAAATCGCCATGGTGTGCAGTAGATCACCGGCGTAATGATTGGGCATCCCGCTCCCCTTCGCAGGGGAGTTCGAAGTAGTAATCATGATCGCAGTTGGGATCGAAGAGATGGATGGGTCGGACTGAGTTCCTGACCCTAACGATTGACAGCGAGCCCAGGTTGGAAAGCGCAAACCTTCCACGAGAGCGAAATGGCGCTCCTGTTCGAGTGCATGCTGCAGTGTGCTCAAAAAGTGCTTGACGCCGCCGACATTGTTAGAGAGGAGATTTTGCGCCAACTACGGAACTCGGAATCTACCGCCGCTCGACAATGATGCCGACTGGCAAGCAGCACACCGGTTTTTGGGAGGCGCAGCAGTCGCCACGATAACGTTGTTGCCTGCACCTTTTTTTCGGCGTCTAGCCCAGTCAGCTGTCGGTAACAGGCGATAGCGCAAGCTTGCCCCGTCTGTTCGCCCCTGCGATTGGAGTTTTGAATGAAATCGAGACTTTAGGCCAGTTGACGACTGTCTACCGAATGGGCGTTCCGATTACTTCCGAATCGCCGACTATGTGCGCGCTGGTCAGCGCGGAAGAAAAAGCATCGCACTCGAACCTTCTCAAGCGCCGCCTGAGCGCCAGGTGGGGCGTAATTTAGACCCAGAGACGGAGCCTTGGGAAACCCCTTGCCTCGCCCGCGAAATGAGCGTTCTATACCTTTCCCACAGCCGTGCGAATCACCGCCGACGGTTTGACTTCCCGGCCCAGCGCCAGCTCCACCGTCACCCGAGCTCCGCGCGGAGAGAGATTCTCCACCCGGATATCCCCCTCATGCTCCTTGATGATCCCATAGCAGATGCTGAGCCCAAGTCCGGTGCCTTTGCCGACCGGCTTGGTGGTATAAAAAGGATCGAGCGCGCGATTCAGGTCGGCAAACCCCGGTCCGCTATCCTCCACCTGGACAATCGCCCGTCCGCCCCGCGGATATCCGCGCACCGTGATTCGCCGCGGCTGTTCCGCCGTCTCCACCGCATCGATGGCATTGTTGATGAGGTTCAGAAGGATCTGCTTGAACTGGTCTTCGTCGACCGCGACGTGCGGCATCTCCGGATGAATCTCCACCACCACCTCAAGACCGTGAGTGCGCATGTAGTACTGCCGCAGCGCGAGCACGTCTTGTACTAATGGAGCCAGGTTCACCGACTGGCAGTCCACTGTGTTCTGCCGCGAGAAGCGCAGCAGGTTCTCCACGATCTTCTTCATTCGCCGTCCTTCGTTGGCCAGCTTTTCAACCCGCTCGCGCAGCGGTCCGGATGGAATATCCTCGCTCAACAGCTCGCCGTACCCCATCACCGCCGTGAGCGGATTGTTGAGTTCGTGCGCCACTCCGGCAACCAACTGTCCCAGTGCCGCCAGCTTCTCCGAGCGCACCAGCTGGCCCTGTAAGGATCGCAGTTCGATCGCCACTGCCAGATCTGCCGCCAGCAACTCTATGCGCGACAATTCTTGCGGGTTGACCGCTTCCACATCACGCGGATCATCCAGCCCTATGCACCCCAGGTAGGCGCCGTGGGGAGAGCACAGCGGGATCAGTAACTCGTCCCCGCTTCTCCAGTGGCCATTCAGTTCGTAATCGACCTCGCTCTTCACCGGCGCATACTTTGCCGCTTCCTCAGCCGAGAGCAAGAAAGAATTCTGGCTGACTTTTCGGGCCCGCGAGCAGAAGTCCTTGATCGTGTCCGTGCTCCAGTGTTCGGCCCGCCTTTGCAGCTCCAGCAATTTCTCCGGAGCCAGACCTGAGGCCCCCGTCACATGCAGCCCCTGTCCGGAATTACCAACTTCGATCACCGCAATCCGAAAGGTTCCGGTCTCGGTGATTGCGGAAGCGATCTGGCCGCACAGCAGGTCTGGGTTGGTCCCGCTCAGCAGTTGCGATGTGATCGCCGAGAAACGCTCCAGTTGCTGGTTCAGCGCCTGCTGTTTGCGCTGCATCGCGTCGATAGATTCTGACTTGTCCTCGACAATCGCCAGAATCATGCCGAAAGCCACGAACAGTTTAGGCGTGTTCCACAAGTCGGCGGGAACATTCAGCTGCGGAGCGACATATTGCAACAGCATTCCAATCGGGAACACTGCTCCCCAGCAAAAGAAGCCCGCCGCCACCGTGATAATGCCGGCGGATGGACGCCAATAATTGCGGCAGATGAAGATTCCAGGGAGTGTAAAACCCAAACCCAGCAGCGCCGTCAGGCCTTCGTCGTACGATCCGTGCAGCGCGGCCCGAATCGCCCAGGCGCCGACCACGATTGCAACACTGGTAATGAACACGACATAGAGAGAAACTTCCCGCCTCACCCACCAGAAGAAGAGAATGCCGCTCACAAAGCACGTGGTCAGACATACCACATAGGGCCAACTTGCATGAACGTCGTAGCAGGCGACCACCGCATACGCCACCGCCGCAACCCCGGTCGTCGAGAACATCACCGTCCGCCGGAATTTGTCCTCTGCCACCGAGGATAGCGACGCCACGAACATCGCCGCCGCCGCCACCAGAGAACCCAGGTCGAGAGCTAGCAGTCGCGGAGGAACGTCTCCGGTCGCCGGCTCCAGACATTGCGCTACAAAGTGGGCAAAGATGAAAAACCATGCCACCAGCCAAAGATGCAGACGCGCCGAGCGGCTGTGGCGTTTCAGTCCGGCAAAAATCGCCAGCAGCACCGCTACCGTAATGACGGTGGGTATCTTCTCGAGTAGGGTCATAGATAATCGGAGCTACACACGGCGCTGCCACCGCTCAAATGATCATGTCCAACAGTAAGCAGCTTACAAAAACCTCCGCGAAAGGACATATCACTAAAGTAACCAACCACCACAACTTTTCCCGATCGATCGGGTTCCACTTAGCGATCCAGATCTCAGTTGATTTGCCCCATGCGCGGGATGGAAATGATTCGAATGCGTCGCAACCTGCTGATACAGCGCGGGTTAGAATCATGTGATAGCAGACAAACCAGGCTCGCGTCCAACTCTGCGGCCCCAGTTCACATCGTACAATTCAAACTTATCCGGAGAGAACCACTTTGAAAAAGTTAACACTGGTCATCGTAGTCTTTGCTCTGTGCTTCAGTGGAGCGGTCGCCCACGCCCAGCAATTCGACGCGGCATTCGGCCTTGGCAGCCTCACGGCTCCCTCCGCCACCACCTCCAATGGTCTGCTCTTCCCTTCGCTGAAAGGCGGCGCCTATCCGGTGTTCAGCGCCGACTTCCTGCTGCGGCACCGCATCGGCGTCGAGGGTGAGTTGGCCTGGAAGGCCAGCCAGAGCAACTATGGCGGCAACCAGCCCTACCGGCCTCTGTTCTGGGCGTTCAATGGCATCTGGGCGCCACGGCTAACCAAGTATTTCACGGCTGAGGTGGTGGCCGGCGTCGGCGGCGAGGACATCCGCTTCTACGGCATCACCAATTGCAACTACGTGGTGGGCTGCACCAACTATTCAAGCAGCAACCATTTCATGGGCGATTTCGGCGGAGGCCTTCGCGCCTATCTCTGGCACGACCTGTTCATCCGCCCCGAGGTGCGGCTCTACCTGGTGAACAACAACGTCGAGTTTAGTTCTGGACGTTCTGCCCGCTACGGAGTCTCTCTCGGCTATAGCTTCGGGGGAAAGTAACTGAGGCCGTCTTCGAATTGAATCCGGGAGCGGTGCAGGCTATCGGCCGCTCTTACTGGATCTCCTGCCTCTCACTGGAACTTGGTGTTGAAACAAATCCCCGTTAGCAGTACCCGATCCCTGATCTCATCTCACGCAGGATCAACTCCGCACACCTGAACCCTGTCACGCCACGCAGCCTAACACAGGATGGCAGGCGTTGTTCAATCACTGCCCCGGCCGCACACTGCGCTTCGCTCGCCAGTTCGATTGAGCAGAAAAAAGGCGGTCCCAGAATCGGGACCGCCCAAGAGTAGAGTTTTCGGAACCTTAGAACGTGACTTTCGCATTCACTTGCATGATGCGACCGTTCAGAGGCACTCCAAAGAACGCTCCATACGGGTTGGTGTTCGACCCGATAGTAGAGAGGATGGCGCCAAACGCTCCGCTGGTCACGCTGTTCAACGGCAGGTCAAAGTTCTGGTGGTTGAGAATATCGAAGATATTCGCACCGATTCCGAACTTGATCCGCTCCGTGACGTTGAAGTTCTTCGTGATGGAAAGATCCGTATCGAAGAACCCTGGCCCACGCTGCGAGTTACGTGCAGCGTTGCCAAAGCCGAGCGTCCCGACCGCGAACGAGGCCGAGGTAATGCAGGGCTGGCCCTGTGCGAAACTTGCCCCCCAGTGCGCCGCGTTGGTGCCGCAAGAAGCATTCGGTACCGCGCCGGCATAGGTAGCCAGCGGGGTTCCGTTGCGCAATCCGGTAACATTTTCGAGATTCGACCGCGAAGCCACGTCAACCGGGCTCCATGGAATACCGGTGTGATAGAACATGGTTCCGCCGACTACCCAGTTGCCCAGGATCCACTTCTCGGCCTGGTTGTTCCAGCTGTTCGGCGATTGGTAAACATAGTTGAGGTTAATGTTGTGACGCACATCGTAGTCCGAGTTGCCATAAGCTCGACCCGGCAGAATGGGCGAAACCTGGTAGCGCAGGCTGACATCCGTGTTGGCCACAAACGGCTCAACGCAGTTGTTGGAGCAAACATCCAAACCATGACTCCAGGTGTAGTTCAGGTTCCCGGAGAAGCCATGGACTGGCTGCATCTTAAGGCTTGCAGTCAGGCCGTGGTAGTTGGAGTAGCCCCCGTTGGTCAGATCCACGATTTCACTGAATCGATTGTCTGTGGGCGTAGTGCCGATCTGGCCGCCGAACGTCTGGCCAGGATTGCACCCTACGCAAGCCGCATTCAGGAAGGGGTTAATGGACATGGTGTCATAGCCGTGGTTCCCGGCATAATTCAATCCAATGCTGTACCGGGTGCCCAAGGACTGCTGAATTTCCACGTTCCACTCAGCGAACTTGGGGTTCAGCAGGTTATTGCCCATTGTGTAGAAGCTAAAAGGGTTAAAACCAGGGAATTGCGCTTGCAGGCTAGCCAAGGTAGCGCCCGACTTGAAGCCGCTCTGAAACGCTGCATTGGAACCATTAGCAGTAGCGATGATACTTCCCGGAACTGGAGCCAGGAGTTGCCCCGCTTTTGTGGGATCGCCATTTCCGACCGTGAAGCTGTTCACGTTCGGCGCGTTGGTGACAAACCGGTCCACTAGCACGGATGGGAACAGATCGTCAAAAATTCCAAAGCCGCCGCGAATCACGGTGTTCGGTTTGATGTTGTATGCAAATCCGAAGCGAGGAGAAAGGACAGCTTTTTCGACGCTTGGGAATGCACTAGACAGCCCATCTTTAATGGTCTGGTCATAGGGTACCGCCGGATCGTGGGTCACATTGGCGAATGGCCCGATCATGCGCGAGAAGCAATCCTGCTTGCAAACCGGGTTGGAGTTCCGGTCAACACGGAGTGCGAAAGTCAGGTTCAACTTGCTGGTCATCTTCCACTGGTCCTGTACGTACGCACCCAGGCTATACAGCTTGAGTTGGACCGCGCCAATGTTGGCATAGTTCGCGGTATAAGACGACAGCCCGTTCGGGCCTTCCATTCCGTTGGCAAACTCAGTCATCGAGTTGAACGTCAGGATGCCTGCCGTGCCCGCCAGCGCCGAGTAGTCGCTGACCAGGTTGCGGCGGAAGTTAAGGCCGACTTTGATGTCGTGCCCGCCCAAGGTCTTGGAGAAGTCGTCCGTGATCTGATATTGGCTCACGATACGGCCCTGAGGATAGGCAAAGGTCGGCGCAAGTTGAGTGAAGGGTGGGCCATCGTTGAACGCCAGGTTCGTGGGGAACAGAGCAATGGCCGCGCTATAAGACGGCGGGCCGAACAACGCCTTGTACCACGTTCCCGACAGTATGAAGTTGTTGATGGTGGTGGAGTTGAATACGTGGGTTTCGTTGAGCTGCCCATCGTACTCGGGCTGGATACTGGTCGCATTGAACACCGGGTTGATCGGATCTGTGCCGGTGGCCTGAACTCCGCGATCCATGTGGTAGCGGCCGAACAGTGTGTCATTGGAATTGATCTTGTAATCCACGCGTCCTGCCAAGATCCACTCCGTGATCAGGTTGTTCGCCGAACTGTTGAAAGAGTCCGCGCAAACTGTGTTCCCCCCGTTGAAGGACCCCAAATCGCCGCAACTGTTGGCGACCGCTGACTTGGCGCCTACCGCACCAGCATACAGACCGAACGCCTTCTGGTAGAACGGCAATGTAGCGGCGGGTACGTTGCCCTCCACGAAGGTTGCGAACGCGGCGCTCGGGACAAAGTTTTGACCAGAAACTCCGGGCAGCACCATCCGCAGACCTTCCTGGTCAACGAAGAAGAACAGCTTGTTCTTAACGATCGGGCCTCCAACTGACCAGGCCCACTGACGATTCACTGCCTTGGGTCTTTCATTGGGCGTGTTCGACTCTTGTTGACCGGCGATGGCAAACCAGTCGTTGGCATTGAGCGCGCTGCTGTTGTAGTTGAAAATGGCGTTGCCGTGGAGCCCGTTCGATCCAGACTTGGTCGAAGCGTTCTCCTGCAGTCCGGCTTGCCGCCCGTATTGCGCGGTGTAGCCGTTGGCAACCACCGCGATTTCCTGCAGCTCGTTCGATCCCAGAGTCAGGTTGCTGGCCCCGGAGTTGTTCAAGTTGAGGAACGGATCCATGTTGTCGTTGCCGTTCGTGGTAAACAGGTTGGCTGTGCTCGGCAAACCAAAAGACGAGAAGTTGCCGTAGCCAGCGCCGTTACTTACCACGACGCCAGGAGCAGTGTAAGCGTACGACGTGATGTCGCCGCCAGGCGCCGGAAGAGTGGCCAGCTGCGTCTGGGAATAATTGGTTGACAGGTTGGCGTCCTCGGTTTGGATCAAAGGCGCCGCGCCAGTGACTTCAACCGTTTCGGAACCTTGTCCGATTTGCAGTTGAAGGTTGAGGCTATTCACCTCTCCGAGCACGATCGAGGTCGCGCTCGTTGTGGTGCGGAAGCCGGATTGACTCACGGAAACCTTGTAGTCCCCGGGCTTCATCAGCGGAAATCTGTAGGATCCGGTTGAATTCGTTTTGGTCGTCTGGACGGCATTGGTAGCAACGCTGGTGATCGTCACCGTCGCTCCCGACACCACCGCATTCGAAGGGTCGGTAATCGTGCCAGCCAAGTCACCGGTCGTGCTGTTTTGCGCCATCATACCGACGGCGAACAAACCGGCCACCAGCAACACGGCTAGTTTGAACATTGAGGTAGATCTCATAGGTTTCTCTCCACTTTGTAGTTTCGAAAGTACCATTTGCTTGCGAGTCAACAAGTTGTTTTAGCGTGCCCTGGGAAAACGCTCTAAAACCTGTAACGCTGCCCCACAACTACGCCAGCAGACAAAACAATTGGAACACCTTCCTAATGCACCCTGGGGGCCAACAGTTTGTTGATTGTAAAGGTTGTGTTTACAATTGTTTACATAAGTATGAGTTGTCATATCTCAAGAATCTATGGTTTGTGGAATATGGCCGAACCAAGACTCTCCGTAAACTCATATGTTTTCAGCCATCTACAACGGTTTTTTGCCCCTGCTTCCGCCCCTTTTTCTCTGCTCAATCCGTCATTGTTTCGCCGCCGGATGGCCGCTTAGCGTAAGCTGTCTGGTTCAAGAAAGCCCAGGAGCGCATTCATGAAGCATGTCGTCGTGGTCTGCCTGATGGTTCTAGCTGCCGGAGCGATGGCGCAGGAAACCGCGCGTCCCTCGGAGTCCCCCGATCCCTACCGCCCAACTCTCGACCATCTCTCCTCGCTCACCGCTCTCCTCCTGCCGGGCTGGCGAGTTCACCCCGACCTCCCTCACCCCGAGGATTCCTCGGTCGACGACTCCGCATGGGAAGTGATCCAGACCGGCACCCGTTGGACCACCGGTTCCCGCATCCTGCGCCGTTGGATCGAAATCCCGGAAAAGATCAATGGCTACGTGATTCAAGGTTCCCGGGTCAAACTCGATCTTGTCTTCCGCAGCGACCAGGCGATCACAGTCTCCGTATTTAATAACGGCTCGCTGGCCTTTCGCGGCGATGAAGATATGCAGGAGCCCATCCTGCTCAGCGACAGCGCTCAGCCCGGCCAGAAATTTCTGATCGCGGTGCGTCTCGATGCAACGGATGCGCCGACTTCACTCGATCACGCACAGCTTTTCATCGAACCTCCGGCAAACCGTCCCGACCCTGCGCTGTTACGAATGGAGATCCTGGCTGCCGCTCCGCTGATCGCCGCCTACCCAGACGGCAAAGCCCAGCGCGAGCAGACGCTGTCCACCTCGGTGAACGCAATCGACTTCTCGGCGCTTGATCGGGGTGACCAGTCCGCTTTTGATTCATCACTGCGAACCGCGCAAACCGCGCTCCAGACGCTCAATCCGTGGATGAAGCAGTTCACGATTCGCGCCGTGGGAAACTCGCACATCGACATGGCGTGGCTCTGGCCGTGGACCGAAACTGTCGAAGTGGTTCGCAATACTTTTCAGAGCGTGCTCGACTTGATGCGCGAATATCCCGACTTCAAGTTCACCATGTCGTCCGCCCGCACCTACGAGTGGATCCAGGAAAAGTATCCCGACCTCTTCCAGCAGATTCAGCAACGCGTCAAAGAAGGGCGCTGGGAAGTGGTCGGCGGAATGTGGGTCGAGCCGGACTTGAACATGCCGGCAGGCGAATCGCTGGTGCGGCAGATACTGGTTGGCAAGCGCTACTTTCAGAAGAACTTCGGCGTCGATATCAAGATTGGCTGGAACCCCGACTCATTCGGCTACAACTGGCAACTGCCGCAGATCTACAAGAAGTCCGGCATCGATTACTTCGTGACCAGCAAGCTGCTGTGGGCCACCGACTATACCAAGTTTCCCTATCGGCTCTTCTGGTGGGAGGCTCCGGACGGCAGCCGATTGCTCTCATATTTCCCGCACGAGTATGACAACGATTTCGATCCAAAGAAGACCGCCCAGGATTTCGCGTTGTATGCGCCTCTGATCTACGGACAGAACCCAGCGGCCAAGCCCGAAATGCTCTACCTGTACGGCATTGGCGACCACGGCGGAGGCCCCACGCGCACCATGCTCGACCTCGCCGACCGCCTGCGCGCGCCCGAAACGGTATTCCCTGCGGTGCAATTCACCACTGCCGCGGATTTCTTCGCTGGGCTGCAGAGCCAGCTCCCCACTCTGCAAGTTCCCATTTGGAAAGATGAGCTGTACTTCGAATATCACCGCGGCGTCTACACCACACAATCCGACACCAAACAGCGCATCCGGCGCGACGAGCAGCTCATGCTCGACGCGGAAAAATACGCCTCGCTCGCTTCCCTGTTCGGACAGGATTATCCGCAGCCTGAACTCAACCTTGCCTGGAAAAACCTTTTGTTCGATCACTTTCACGACATCATGCCCGGCTCCGGAATCGCGGTGAACTATCTCGACGCGAAACGCAATCTGGAAGACGTTGCCCGCAGCGCAAGTCAAGTTCGCGATAAATCGCTCAAAGAAATCGCCGCCCACATCAATACCCAGGGCAAGGGCGTCCCGGTCGTCGTCTTCAATTCGCTGTCTTGGCCGCGCAGAGAGGTGGTCGAGGTCGAGGTCCAGCTCCCCGACCGGGCTACCCAGGTTGAAGTGGTCTCGGCCACAAACCACAGAGTTGAGCACCAGGTGCTCGCCATCGACTCGGCAACCAACCGGGCGCGGCTCCTCCTGCTGGCCGAAGCACCCGCAATGGGCTACCAAACCTACTTAGTGCATTCAGCGGCCAAGAGGGCCACTCTTGACACGTACAACGGACGCCAGATGCGGACCGTCAAGAGCTCTGGCACTACGATGGAAAACGACTATCTCCGGGTCAAAATCGATCCGCATACCGGCTGCATGACCGGCTTGCTCGACAAGCGCACCAACACCGAAGCGCTGGCACCAGCTGAAACCGACACCGGAGGCCCCAAGAATTCGATCTGCGGCAACCTGTTGCAGGCCTTCTATGACAAGCCCAAGCGCTGGGACGCCTGGAACATCGATGCGGATTTTGAAAAACAGCACTGGGACCTCGACCAGGCCGACGAAGTAAAGTTGATCGAGAACGGACCGCTGCGGGCGGTGATCCGTATAAAGAACCACTTTCAGAATTCAAGCTTCGTCCGCGACGTCGTGCTCTACGCCGGCGTCCCGCGCGTCGACGTAAAAATGTCGGCCGACTGGCATGAGAAACACATCCTGCTCAAAGTCGCTTTCCCTCTGAGCGCGCACCACGACAAAGCCACGTTCGAAATTCCCTACGGTTCCATCGAGCGCCCGACCACGCGCAACACTCCCGCCGAGCAGGCAAAGTTCGAGGTGCCGGCGCAGCGCTGGGCCGATCTTTCCGACGCGCGCCACGGCTTCAGCCTGCTCAACGACAGCAAGTACGGATACGACGCCAAAGGCAACGTGCTGCGTCTCACCTTGCTGCGTTCGCCCGAGTGGCCCGATCCCCACGCCGACGAAGGTCACCACGAGTTCACCTATTCGCTGTATCCGCACGCCGGCTCGTGGCGCGAGGCTCAGACCGTACGCCGCGGATACGAATTGAATGAGCCGCCGCTGGCCATGCAAACCGAATCGCATCGCGGCCCGTTGCCTGCCGAGCACGCGTTCTTGCAGGTTCCGCAAGACAACGTGGTCGTCACCGCCATCAAAAAATCCGAGGACGACAACTCACTGGTCGTGCGCTTCTATGAGTGGGCGGGAAAAGACTCCGATGTCACCCTCCATTTGCCGCCCGGAGCCGAGTCCGCATCAGAAACCGATCTGATGGAACGTCCGCTGCAATCGCTGCCCCTGCAACCGAACCCAGTCACCATCCACACGAAGCCCTACGAGATCAAGACGATCAAAGTGCAATTCGCCTCGGCGCTGCCGAGGCACTCCACTAAGTGATGGATGTGGGCGCAGCATCCTCGCTCGTGGCGCATTCATTCGCGTTCTGCGCGAATGAGTGCGCCGTCCTGAAGCCATCGCCGCCAAACGAGGAATGACAATTTCTTGCACTCGATGTAAGAAATTCCTGTGATTGACGGCCACGCTGAAGCCAAGCGCTCGTCTTCCTTATCGATCTGATTCACCGGCTCAAGCCCCTGGACCGTCAAATCATCCTGCTCCAACCTTGAAGGTAAGACGGCGGAGGCGGTAGCCGAGGTAACGGGCTTCTCCGCAGTTGCCACCAAGCTTCACCGAATTAAACGATTAGTTAAGCAGATGTATCTCGAAGGAGTTTCCTCATCACGGGCCGGCCCCAGCTGGCAACAGTAGGGCCGGAAGACCCTTTTCCTGCCTACATTCCAGGGGCTAAGATACGGGGTTCTTATTGAGGAGGGCGAATAATGACGAGCAATTCAGTATTGCGGGTGTTTCTGCAGCCAAGAAGGATCGAATTGGGGTTGGCACTCATGTTCTTATCGGCAGCCTGTTCTAGTCAGTGCGCGCAAGCGCAGACGTATAAAATCCTGCACGAATTTCAAGGTA
>Ga0206847_10238_pt2 | contig 16185 bp, 12 predicted proteins | sample Alteio_BWOrgCont_17_FD_152880 | JGI IMG/M metagenome (GOLD analysis project Ga0206847, IMG submission 152880) | Enriched cells from forest soil in Barre Woods Harvard Forest LTER site, Petersham, Massachusetts, United States -... | ecosystem: Environmental > Terrestrial > Soil > Temperate forest >... | reverse complement strand
GAAAGCGGGTTGAGTCCAAAAACCCAGCACACGATCGCAAGCGCCTTGGAGGAGGTGGAGCGGATGACGCGAATCGTTGAATGCCTCTTCGCCATTTCCCGCCTGGAGGCCGGCGAGGCGGAAAAAAAATGGGCGAAATTCGATCTCGCGGAACTGGCTTCCGGCACCGCCGAACAGATGGGTCCGGTCGCCGAGGACAAAGGCGTTTCCCTATTTTCCATCGCCCCGCGCCCCGTGATCGTCGAAGGCGACCGCGCCCGGATGAAGCAGGTGGTTGTGAATTTGCTCGATAACGCCATCAAATACACCCCCACCAGCGGCGAGGTGCGCCTGTCGGTTTCCGCGACGGATGGCAACGCGATCCTGGAGGTGGCGGACACCGGCATGGGCATCCCTTTGGCGGACCAGCCCCGCATTTTCGAGCGCTTTTTCCGCGTGGACGAGGCCCGATCCCGGGACTTGGGCGGAGCCGGGCTGGGCCTGTCCATCGTGAAATCCATCTGCACGGCGTACGGGGGGAAGGTTGAATTCGACAGCAAAGAAAACGCCGGCAGCCGGTTCACCGTAATCCTGCCCCTTATCCATTGCGACGACGACCCGACCAAACATGAAAATGGAGACTGAAAATACTAACTGGGCAAGCCCCGCGGTAACGACAGCGGAACCGGGCAAGCCAGCCAAGGCATCGCGGAAGTGGAGGCTCCTTCTGGTTCCCGCCGGCGCGATTCTCGTTTTGATCGGCTGGCAATCATCGCACGGAAAGCCCACTCCCATCCCGGAGGCTGAGGCCACGGTTACCGTGCCGGTGGCCAAAGTGGCGCGGGAGAATCTGACACGCAATCGAACATTTGAGGCGGAATTTCGCCCTTACCAGACTGTCGACTTGCACGCGAATGTGGCTGGATTCGTTCAAAGCATCAATGTGGACATCGGCGACCGCGTTCACGCCGGGGATGTGCTGGCGGTTTTAAGCATTCCCGAACTGAAAGAGGATGTTGAACGGGCCGCAGCCACCGAATTGCGGGACGAGAAGAAAGTGCTCCAAGCCACCGCCGCCCATGACGACGCGCATTTGACCCGCACCCGTCTGGCAAGCATCGACCAGGCCAAGCCGCATTTGGTTGCCAAACAGGACTTGGACACGGCGCTGGCAAAGGACCTGGCGGCCGAAGCCGCGCTGGCCGCCGCCGAACAGGATGTCCAAGTTTCCCGCGCGGAAATCAACAAACTTGAGGCGATTCGAGATTATTGCAAAATCACCGCGCCGTTCTCCGGGGTTATCACGAAGCGTTACGCGGACGAGGGCGCGCTCATCCAGGGCGGAGTGAGCCCCAGTGGCGCGGCCATGCCCTTGGTTCGGCTGGCCCAAAACGAGAAGCTGCGCCTGGATTTCCCCATTTCGGTTTCCTACGTCCAATACATCAAGGTCGGCGATCCGGTTGAGATTCGGATTCTCGGTACCGGCCAAACGATCACCGGTAAAATCAGCCGGTTCACCCGGGATGTCGATATGGCTACCCGGACGATGGAGACCGAGGTGGATGTGGCTAACCCCGATTTGGCGATCACGCCCGGCGTGTACGCCGAGGTTAGCCTGCGGGTCGAGGACCGGAAAAACACGCTGGCGGTGCCGGCGTCCGCTCTCTCCAGCCTGAAATCACCCACCGCCATGGTGTTGACCGCGGATAATAAAGTCGAGGAACGCCCGCTGAAACTGGGCTTGGCAACCGCCGATAAGTTCGAGGTTCTTTCCGGCTTGAACGAAAACGATCTGGTCATCGTTGGCAGCCGGGCAAACGTCCGACCGGGTCAGAAAGTGGAGCCGAAACTCATGGAAACGGGAGGTCTTCCTTGAACTTTGAAAAAGCAAATGAAGCTACAGATGGGCACAGATTGACACAGATCGAAAAGAACCGGGATCAAATGGTGACTTCCCCATTGGATAACGAACAATTGGCGGCGTTGCGACAGTTGAGCACCTGCGCGGTCGCCAACGCAATCGACACGTTCGCCCTGCGCCTGCGCAACGAAGGTTACGCGAATCCCGGCATTCGTTGTATTCTTCCCGACCTCGCGCCGATGGTAGGCTACGCGGTTACACTCTCGATCCGTTGTTCAAATCCACCAATGGTGGGAGGATCTTATCTGGACCGAACGGATTGGTGGCCGGGAATTTCGGCGGTGCCCGAGCCGCGCGTGATCGTAATTCAGGACTTGGATACGCCACCGGGAGTGGGCGCTCTGCTGGGTGGCGTGCATTCCCAAATTTTGCGGGCGTTGGGTTGTGTGGGTGCGGTCACGAATGGCGGGGTGCGGGACTTGCCGGCGGTGGCGGGCATTCCGTTCCATCTTTTTGCCGGGAGCGTCGCGGTGTCCCATGCCTACGTCCATATCGTGGAAACCGGGAACGAAGTGACCGTCGGTGGTTTGAAAGTAAAGCCGGGCGATTTGCTCCACGGCGACCAACACGGCCTTTTGTCCGTGCCGGTTGAGATTGCCGACCGAATTCCGGGCGTCGCCGCGCGACTGGCGGAGGAGGAGGAACAACTGATCGCGCTATGCCGCTCGGGAGACTTCACGCTCGAAAAATTGAAAACGGCCGTTAAACGCTGATTTCCGATTGGAATTACCATGCCTAAATTCGCCATTCGCTACCCCTACCTGATTTCCGTCATTTGCGTGATCATCTGTGTGGTGGGCATTACCACGCTGGTGCGCATGCCCGTGGACCTGTTCCCGCCCATCAATCTACCGGTCGTCGTTGTGGCCACGTTCTATAACGGCATGCCGCCGGAGCAAATCGAGAATGACATTACCGCACACTTCGAGCGATTCTTCACCCTGGCCAGCGGAATCGATCATATGGAATCCCGCTCGCTTCCGGGGGTAAGCCTGATCAAAATTTACTTCCAACCAGGCGTTAACCCGGATACGGCGGTCAGTGCGATCGGAAATCTCGCCTCGGCGGACATGGGGCATCTGCCGCCGGGGACCTGGCCGCCGGTCGTGTTGAAATTCGACGCGTCCAGCCTGCCCGTCTGCCTGATCACCCTCAAAGGTCAGGGATTGGATGAAACTCAACTCCGCGACGCCGGGCAATTCGCCGTGCGCAACCAGGTCGCGAATGTTCCCGGCGCTTCCGTGCCTTCTCCCTTCGGCGGCCGCTACCGCCAGATCATGGTTTACGTCGATCCCATCAAACTGGAGGCCCATCAACTTAGCGTCATGGACGTGGTCCGCGCGGTGAACGATTCCAACCAGATTCTGCCGGCCGGGGATGTCAAGGTGGGCTCGTATGACTACAACGTTTACGCGAACAGCCAGCTTAAAGGCATGGAGGAAATCAACAGCCTGCCGCTAAAGACCGTCGGCAACGCAGCGGTGCTGGTGGGGGACATCGGCGTGGCGAAAGACGCGGCCCAAATCCAATACAACGTCGTGCGGGTGGATGGCCAGAAATCCGTCTATCTCCCCGTGTTAAAACAGGGCGGCGATGCCAATACGATCAGCGTGGTGAGCGGCGTCAAGGAGGCGCTCACGCACTTGGTGGGCGTGCCCAAGACGCTGATTTCCAAGGTCGTTTTTGATCAATCCCTGTTCGTCAAAAACGCGATTGAAAACCTGATTCATGAGGGGGCCATCGGCCTGGCGCTAACCGGAATTATGATCCTCGTTTTTCTGGGCAACGGGCGGGCGACGGTGGCCGTCTTTCTCTCGATACCGCTGTCGACTCTGGCCACTTTCATCGGGTTGGGCCTCGGGAATTCCACGGTGAACTCGATGATTCTGGGCGGTCTGGCGCTGGTTTTCTCGCGGTTAATCGATAACTCGGTGGTGGTTCTGGAAAATATCTTCCGGCATTTGGAAATGGGGGAATCGCCGCAAGTGGCGGCGGAAAAAGGCGGCACGGAGGTGGCCCTGCCGGTCCTGGCCGCGACTTTAACCACGGCGGTCGTCTTTTTTCCGGTGATGTTTCTTTACGGGGTCAGCCGTTTTCTGTTCACGGCGCTGGCGCTGGCGGTGGTGCTCGCGCTAGTAGCTTCTTACTTCGTGGCTTTAACGGTAGTGCCGTTGTTTTGCGCCCGGTTCATCAAACACGCGAATGGCGCGGAAAATGCCGCGAAACGCCGGACATGGGGACAGCGGTTCAACGATGGATTCAACGCGAAGTTCAAAGTGTTTGTTAATTTTTACGGCCGCTGGTTGGAACGGGCGTTGAACCGGCCGGTAATGACGGTGGTCTCGCTGACGGCGGTGTTTGTACTGAGTCTCGGGTTGTTCCATTTCGTCGGCGTTTCCTATTTTCCCCGCACGGACCCGGGCCAGTTTGTCATCAACGTCAAAGCGCCCGCCGGAACCCGGCTGGAAAAAACCGAGGTGCTGGTAAACAAAGTTGAGGACATTATCCGCCAGGAAGTCGCGCCGGAAGACCTTGAACTTGTCATGTCGAACATTGGAATCACGCCCGGCATTTCCGCGATCTACACGAGCAACGCGGGGGAACACACCGCCTTCGTCCAAGCCAGTTTGCGCGAAAAACATCGCATCGGCAGCTACGAGTACATGGACCGGGTCCGCCGCCGCATCAAAAAGGAATTGCCCGAAATTAGCGCGTATATTCAATCCGGCGGTTTGCTGGACGCCATTCTTAATTTAGGTCTGCCGGCGCCCATCGACATTCAGGTCAGCTCGCTGGATCTCGATTCCGCCCATGGAACCGCGGTCGAAATCGCCCGCCAACTCCGGTCAGTCAAAGGCGTGAGCGACGTGTTAATTCCCCAGGACGTGGATTACCCCGCAGTGGAACTCAACATCAACCGCCGGCGCGCCGGAGAACTGGGCCTCACTTCAAAAGAGGTCGTTAGCAGCGTTATCACGGCGCTGAATTCGGACCAGATGATCGCCCCCAGCTTTTGGGTCGATCCGCGCAGTGGCAATGACTACTTCCTCACCGTGCAATATCCCGAGGGCCAGATCGGCAGCTTGGAAGAAATGCAGGCCATCCCGCTGCGCTCGCCCGGAAGGACGCTTCCGACCCGGCTGGACGCGGTAAGTGAGATTAAACGCACCCTGTCGCCCACGGAAGTGGACCATTACCAACTGCAACGCGAGTTCGACATCTTCGTCGCCACGACCGGCGAGGATCTGGGGAAGGTGTCCGCGGCCGTCAATGACATTGTCGCCCGCACCAAATTGAAAGACGGGATGCGGGTCAATGTTCGGGGAATGGTCCAGGGAATGAACGCCTCGTTTCGGAGCTTCGGCCTTGGCCTGATTTTGTCAGTTATCCTCGTATATCTGATCCTCGTGGCGCAGTTCAAATCGGTCATAGACCCGTTCCTGATTCTGCTGGCGGTGCCCGGGGGGTTGATGGGGGTTTTGATCACGTTGTATCTCACCGGAACCACGCTGAATGTCATGTCGTTGATGGGCATTGTCATGATGGTGGGCATTGTGGTTTCCAACAGCATCCTGATTGTCGAATTCACCCACCGCCTGCGCGAGGATGGCCTACCCATTCGCACTGCGGTCGTCGAAGCGTGCCAGGTACGGTTGCGCCCCGTGCTGATGACCTCGCTGGCCACGCTCATTGGCTTGATCCCCATGGCCGCGAAGCTCGGCACGGGTTCGGAAGCGTACGCGCCGCTGGCCCGGGCAATTATTGGCGGGCTGGCTTTTTCCGTGGTGCTTACGATGTTCATTGTTCCGGCGGCGTACTTATTGGTCCATCGCGGTCGGCCTCACCAGGCTCCGGCACCATCCATTAATCCAAACCCCGCCCCCGCATTATGAAGGATTCTATTCCGTCGCAATTACGAAACCAGCGATCAATGCCGGGAGATTTGCGGACGACTGCCATCGAATATTCGCGCATTGAAACTGGGAACAAGCGTGAAATCGCGCGTCCGGGTACGGAGTTCCGCCCTCAGGCGGCGGGGCGTGGGAAGACGCGATTGTCGAGAGAATATTCAACTTGCCCGACCATGCTATCGTCCCACCGGCTGAAGCCGGGACTCCATACCCGGATGCGAACGACCGCGCCAAAATACATGGTCATAATGGCCGCCATCATCCTCGCCGTGATTTCGGTTGTTTCCGCCAGGGCCGAGACGCCGGCAAAGCCACTTTCGCTCAAGGAAGCGCGGGAAACTGCAATACAAAAGCACCCGAAGATAACCGCCGCCGAGCTGCAAGTTCTGGTTTCAAAACAAACCGTGCGGGAGGCGCGTTCCGCGTTCCTTCCCACCATTAATGGCGAGGTGACGGCGGTCGGCACGCCGGTGGATCGCAACAATACCCTCTCCGCCGGAACCCTTCAGGTATCGTCGAGTTATTCCCGGCAAGCGGACGGGCTTAACCTTAATGAGTTGATCACGGATTTCGGGCGCACGGCAAATATCTTGGCCAGTTCGAAGTTGAACTCCCAGGCGCAGGAACAGGGCGCGCTGGCCACTCGCGCCCAGGTTCTGCTGGCGGTGGATGCGGCCTATTTTGCGGCGCTCCAGGCGCAATCGGTTCTGGAGGTGGCGCGGCAAACGGTGGCCACGCGGCAGGTTCTCTTTGACCGCGTTGATGTCATGGCCAAAAATAATCTTAAGTCCGATCTCGACGCGACGTTTGCCGAGGTGAGCCTGGAGGATAGTAAACTCCTGCAAGCCAGCGCCGAGAATGATTTGGAGGCGGCCTTCGCCTCGCTCTCCAATCTCCTCGGTGAACGTGAACCGGTGACTTACCAACTGAAAGACGAACCCCTGCCCGCCCCAAGCGTGACGAATGACTGGCAATTGGTGGAAACCGCGCTGAAAAACCGGCCCGATGTCATTCAGCTTCGCTTGGAGCGCGATGCCGCCAATAAATTCGCCCACGCCGAAAAAGATCTGAATTATCCCACCATTAACGCCTTTGCGGCCGCCGGGGTTGTTCCCATTCGCAATGAGGCGTTGAACCCGAACTACGCCGCCGCCGGGCTTAACCTCCGGCTGCCCCTTTTCGACGGGTTTCTCTATTCCGCGCGGGAAAAGGAGGCCCAGCTTAAGACCCGGGTGATTGAGGAAAATCTCCGGGATGCCGAAAACAATGTGATCCGCGATGTGCGCATCGCGGTGATGAACCGGAACTACGCCGCCAAACGATTGGATTTAACCGCCAAACTTTTGGCGAGCGCGGACAAGGCCAACGATCTGGCCCAGCAACGTTATCAGGTCGGGGCCAGTTCGATCGTGGAACTGAGCCAGGCGCAATTGAGCCAAACCGAGGCCAAGATCAGCCAAGCCCGCGCCGCGTTTGAGTTTCAGGTTCGCAACGCGATTTTGAATTATCAAATTGGCAATCCGGGCTTACCGCCTTAGCGCCGACGGTGACTAACGTGGTAATTGGATGGAGGCGGTCTTGCGATCCCTAAAAGCGAGAATCAGCCAAAGCACGCCGCAGACCAGGAGGGCGACGGGAAGAATCAATGCCGCCTGCTGGAGGCTGTGCCATTTATCCTTGAGCGCACCGACAATTTGCGGCGACCACATGTCACCGAAAAGATGAATCATGAAAATGGAGAGCGCCATGGCGCTGGAACGAAGATTGACCGGGCACGCATCCAGGATCAGCGTGTTTACCGGCCCGGTGGAAAGGAATAGGAGGAAAATCGCGAGTGCCAGGAAGGCCATCGAAAGATTTGTGTCATTAACCCACAAAGCCAGAAACGCGATTGGCACGGCGGGCAGAACGGACAGCGCCAACACCCAGGCGTAACCGGCCGGGTTTCGCTTTTGCCAGGCCGTGGCCGCGAAGCCGCCCGCCATCGTTCCAACCAAGCCGGAAAAAACGGTTACGGCGCCAAAAAATCCAGCGGCCTTGGCGGTGCTCAGACCATGCGCCTGTTCCAGGAACGCCGGCCCCCAAAAAGCAAACGCACCCATGGCAAAGGTGTAAGCCACGTATCCCCACACCACCAGCATGTAGCGGGTGTTCCGGAAGAATCCCAGAATTTCACCAACGCCGGTTTTGGCCGGCGCGGCGTCTCCGCCAGCGGCGGAATCGGCCGCGCCGCGCTTGGGTTCTTGAAATGGAAGGAGAACCAACGCCAGCGCGAACCCCGGTACGCCCGACCAAAGAAACGCGTCCCGCCACGAGTAATGGTCCGCCATAAAACCCCCAAACATATAGCCCAGCGCCGCTCCCACTGGAATCGCGACGTAGAAAATCGTCAGGGCGTTATTGCGCCGGGCCGGGCCAAATGTATCCGATAGCATTCCCGGGCCAATGGTCGCATAGCTAGCCTCCCCCACCCCCACGAGCACACGGTAGGCGAGCAGCGCACCGTAACTGCCCGCAAAACCCGTCAGAACGGTACCCAAACTCCAGACAAATATTCCCGCGGCCACGAGCCACTTGCGCGACACCCGGTCGCCCAGATAACCGAAAATGGGCGCGGTTACGAAATAGCCGATCATGAAGACGGTGCTGGTCCTTCCAGACTGCTCGCCGTTCAGTTTGAAATGGTCCGCCAATGGCGGAAGCACCGCACTGAGCACATACCGGTCCAGGTAATTGAACAGATTAAGCCCGGTGAAAATGAACAGCGTCCAGCCGGGGCTGAGTCTTCGGTTCATATAATGTGGCGCGGGACGTTCATCGGGCAAAACGAGCGTAGCCGGTTTTCGAGAAACGGCGAATAAAAACGATACGATTCGAAGGTTCAAAATATTACCCGATCGTGGCGCCCCGGGAGCGCAGCACAAAGACGCGGCCGAGACCCTCGCCCACCAAACCGAATATTTACGGCCCACCGCTATTAACGAGGCATCGGTGACGCGATGGAGGTATCCTGGCATTCACCGCGACCCGCGTTGCGTGAGTCCGCCGGCGCGTCAGAAAGCGGAAGCGGACTTCCGCACTCCACAACCTGGCGGAAATCCAAAGACGCCAGTCAACCTTGTGGGCCGCCCCGGCCTTTTCGGTGCCGCGGAGACGCGAAGAGAAATCAGTCCGCGCACTCGACAGGCGCGCCGGATGTTCATTACTTTGGGTTCGTGCAACCAGACGGAAAAATGACTTTGAATGCGGCTGACCTGGCGGAATTGCGCGCCATGGTCGGCGCGGACAATGTCATTGCCGGGGATGCGGAGTTGCTGGTTTATGAGTGCGATGCGTATACGCTGGAGAAGCAGTTACCCCATGCAGTCGTCCTGCCGCGCACGACGGAGGAGATCGGGGCGGTGGTCAAATGGTGCGGCCGGCGCGGGTTGCCAATTATTCCGCGTGGCGCGGGCACGAGTTTGAGCGGCGCGGTGCTGGCGGTGACCGGGGGAATCATGATCGCGGTCACGCGGATGAACCGGATTCTCGAAATTGACGCCCGGAATCGGCGGGCGCTGGTGGAGGCGGGTTGCGTTAATGCACGGGTGACGCAGGCGGTGAAATCACTCGGTTTGCTTTACGCGCCGGACCCGTCCAGCCAATCGGCCTGCACGATCGGCGGTAATGTGGCGACCAATTCCGGCGGGCCGCATACGCTCAAATATGGTGTGACCACCAACCATGTGCTGGGGTTTGAGATGGTAATGCCGGATGGGGAAATCGCGTGGTTTGGGGCGCGGCCCGATGGCGGCGAGGACGTGGACGGGTATGATTTGCGAGGCGCGATTATCGGCAGCGAGGGGATGTTCGGCATTGTGACGCGGGTTTTGTTGCAATTGATTCGCGCACCGCAGGCTTACCGTACGATGCTGGGAATTTTTGAAAGTGTCGATGCCGCGAGCCAGACGGTCAGTGATATCATCGCGGCGGGAATCGTGCCGGCCGCGGTGGAAATGATGGACCAATTGATCACGCAGGCCGTGGAGGCGGCGTATCATTTTGGCTTTCCCTTGGACGCGGCGGCGGTGCTGATCGTTGAACTGGACGGGCTGGCGGCGGGGCTGGATCGGCAGGCGGAAAACGTCATCCAGATTTGCCGGCGTAATGGAGCGCGGGAAGTTCGTCTGGCGCAGACGGAGCGCGAACGGTTGGATTTGTGGAAGTGCCGCAAGCGCGCGTTCGGGGCCATTGGCCGGTTGAGCCCAAACTTCCTTACCCAAGACGGTGTGGTACCGCGCTCGAAATTGCCGGAGATTATGCGCTTCATTAAAGCCGTTTCCGAGCGCCAGGGTTTGCGCATTCCCAATGTTTTTCATGCCGGTGATGGCAATATTCATCCGCTGATTCTTTACGATGAACGCGATCCGGACCAGGTGCGGCGCGCGCTGGCGGCGGGGCATGAGATTTTGGAAAAGTGCGTCGAACTCGGCGGCAGTGTGAGCGGGGAGCATGGCATAGGCGTGGAAAAAATTGATTTCATGGCGAAGCAGTTCGCGGCGGCAGACCTTGCGGCGATGCGCACTTTGCGCGGGGTTTTTGACCCGGAAGGCCGTTGCAATCCGCACAAAATGTTTCCCGGCTCGAAGCGGTGCGCGGATTTTGCGCCCAAGAAACAGGCTTCCGCATGATTGAGCATATACCGGGGGATATGACGGTCACGGTGACGGGTGACGTGACGCTGGCGGCGCTGCAAGGGGAGTTGAAGCGGCGGGGGCAGTGGTTACCGATTGATCCGCCTTTCGGTGGACAGTCCCCTCACCCCAGCCCTCTCCCCTTCCGAAGGGGCGAGGGAGAGGAGAGCACGATCGTGACGTTGACCATCGCCGATTTGATCAATTTCAACGCGAGCGGGCCGAGGCGGTTTGGTTATGGGACGATTCGTGATTATCTCATTGGCATTAAAGTGGCGCTGGCGGATGGAACGGCGATTCATTCCGGTGGCAAGGTGGTCAAGAATGTCGCGGGTTACGATCTTCTCAAGTTGTTCATCGGGAGTCGCGGCAGTTTGGGCACGGTGCGGGAGGGAACTTTTAAATTGCGGCCATTGCCGGAACGGGAGCAATTTGTTCAGGCGCGGGCGGAATCGCTGGAGACGGCGGACCGACTTATTGAGGCGATAATGAACTCGGAAGTGGCCCCGGTCGTATTGGATTTGCACAACTTGGAAAATCACGGGATGGACGTGGTGGCCGGGTTCGCGGGAACGCGGGAGGAGGTGGAGTGGCAGATGGCCACGGTTCGCGAATTAGGATTTGTCGAACCAGCCTCACTGGATTATGAAGCGACGTTTTGGAACGATCCGGGGACAGTGAGCCGGCTATCGGTTCTACCCTCGCGTGTTTTTGGCGCGATTCATGGTTTGGGTGGTATTCCCTTTGTGACGCGCGCGGGGAACGGCGTGATTTATTATCGTGGCAAACCGACGACGACGGAGCATCCCCCCCGTCAACTTCGACGTGAGAAAACATTCGACGGCTCCATCTTGGCGGGGGCTTTCGCGTCCGGGTACGGAGTCCCGGCTTTAGCCGGCAAGGCGACGGCATCACCGGGCGAGTTGAAAGTTCTCCCAACCGCCGAGTCTTCCCACGCCCCGCCGCCTGAAGGCGGAACTCCATACCCGGATGCGCGGCATTGCGCTGGATCAGGAGTTCAATGCGCTTCGGAGAGTTCTCGCACCGCGGCATTGATGCGACGATTGAAGGACGCTTTTGATCCCGAACAAATTCTTCCTGAATTGCCGTCATGAAACCCGACGCGTCACCGAAACGATTTCTCGATGAGGCCAAGTCGCTCGCGTGCATTCATTGCGGGCTTTGCCTGTCCTCGTGCCCGACGTATCTGGAAACGGGAAACGAAAATGACTCGCCGCGCGGGCGCATTTATCTGATGCGCGCGCTGCAAGATGGGCGCGTGGAACTAGCCGGGGCGGCGGTGCGGCATATTGATCTTTGCCTGGGTTGTCGCGCTTGCGAGGCGGTATGCCCGAGTGGCGTCCAGTATGGCGATTTGCTGGAACACACGCGCGAGCACATCGAAAAACATTATCGTCGCCCCGCGTTTCAGACTTTCCTTCGCCGCGTGGCCATCGAGAAAATTTTTCCGTTTCCCCGGCGGCTTAAATTGGCGTTGCTGCCGGTGAAATTGATTCGCGCGCTCCGCTTGGAGAAACTATTGCCGCGGTTTGCCCGGGAAGCGGTTTCGCTGGTGCCAAACAAAATGCGCGAGGCGCCGCTGCCGGAATTTTCTCCCGCGGTGAATGGGCCGACGCGCGACCGCACTGGTTTTATCAGCGGTTGTGTTATGAGCGTGATGTTTGGGGATACCAATGCGGCGAGCGTACGATTGCTCAATAAGGCCGGTTACGATGTGGTCACTCCCCGCAACCAAGGGTGCTGCGGCGCGCTTTACGCGCACAGCGGGCAATTGGAACTGGCGCGGGAATGCGCCCGGCGGAATATCGCCATTTTCGAAAGCCAGCGAGTTTCCACCGTCGTTATCAACGCGGCAGGGTGCGGTTCCACGCTCAAGGAATACGGCGCGCTGCTCCGGGACGATCCGAAGTGGGCTCAACGCGCCCGCGAATTTAGCGCCCGGGTTCGCGATCTTACCGAAGTGCTTTCGCCCGCGCCAAAATCAACGGGACGCACCGGGTCCGGCGACGCAAAGATTACCTATCATGACGCGTGCCATCTCGCGCATCCGCAGCATATCACGGAGCCACCGCGCAATTTGGTGCGCGCGATTGCCGGGGGCAATTTTGTCGAGTTGCCGGAAGCGGATGTTTGTTGCGGGAGCGCGGGAAGTTACAATTTAACGGAGCCGGCGATGGCGGAACGGCTTCGGCGGCGCAAGATTGAAAACATTTTAAAGACGGGCGCGAAGACGGTGGTGACGACGAATCCCGGATGTATTTTGCAAATTCAGGCGGGGTTGAGGGAGGTTGGCGCGGAGGTTGAAGTGGTTCACATTGCCGATTATCTGGATCGCGGGGCGGGACGTGCCGATAGGTGATTACGCGGAGCGCCTGGCAGTGTCCTTATTTGGTAGCGACAGCCCGCGACCATTCGAGGGTAACGCGTTAGCGGCGTCTCCGATTGCGCCGTAACCCGGCGCGGACGGCGCGGCACGCCATCCCTTCCACACTACCGAATACCTTAGGTCCTTTACGTATTGCGGCCGCTGGTTCGAGGTCATTTATCTTTGAAAACGTGTGGTATACTCATAAACGTCAGCGCATCAGAGATATTTCTTTGAATCGCAATCAGCTTACGAGTTGGGATTTGCTCGGCATCATGCGGTGGCTGCCATTTCGCTTTCTTATCCAAAAACAACTCCTCACGTTGGATGCCGGGTTCAACGATAACTTGCACCACACGTTCCCCCTCCGTGTAATGGTAGTAGAATCGGTGCATCCGTTGAAGCACGTATCCGGCGGATGATTCGACGCCCTGATTGTTTAACCAATGGAAAGGCATCAACGCCCTCGGTGGATAATCGCTGTGGGCCTCAAGCGGCCTTCACGCGGCAGAGATTGACGCCATCGCCGACGGATAATAAGACCGAGTCCACGCGCGGGTCGCGGGCGAGTTTGCGGTTCAGTTTGTCGATGGCGCGGCCATTCGGGTGCTTGATGGGCGCGGCTTTGCCGAGTCGGCCGCCCCAGAGCATATTGTCGAACAAGATCAAGCCATTTGGGCGCATCCGGGGTAGCACGAGTTCGTAATACGCGCCGTATCCGGGCTTGTCCGCGTCGATGAACGCGAAGTCAAATTTCCGCTCGGGGTCAAGCTTGGCCATGGATTCAGCGGCCGGGCCGACGCGCAATTCGATCTTATCGGCCACGCCGCATTTAGCCCAGTATTTCCGGGCGATCGCGGTCCATTCCTCGCTTACATCGAGGCAGAGCAATTTACCGTCCGCCGGCAGGCCACGGGCGATGCAAATGGAGCTGTAGCCGGTAAAGGTGCCGATCTCGATCGCGTTTCGCGCGCCGATGGCGGTCGCGAGCATGGTCATGAATGCCCCCTGGTCCGGACCGATTTGCATTTCCGCGATGTCACCCAGCGCGGCGGTTTCACGCCGCAACGATTCCAGTGCCCGGTCACGCACCGGCGCGCAACAATTCAGGAGATAGGTGTAGGTCCGGTCGTTCAGGGCCGTGTATTTTAGTGGCGGTTGGGGCGTCTTTTTTGTTTTCACTTGTGGGTGGGGAAATTGTTGCGGGAGAAGACGGTTTTGGCAATTGCTAATTGGCGGGGGATAGATGACGCCGACGCCAGTGCCACCGCCATGGACCTTGGCGCAGGTCCCCCCAACCAGCAGTATCGCCGATTTCCTAATCGGCGTGCCGCAGGCGGGTTCACGGCACGCGGGTTGGGAAACCCGCGACACAGCAGGTTGGAAACCTGCGCTACGCCCGACCCAGATCGGCCGTCTATCCCATGGTCTTGGCAATTACTTCCCGGTTTTGTGCGGCTTTTTGGCGGTCATCGTAACTTCCACGTGCCGGAAGCAATCGACTACGTGATCGTTTACCATGCCGGTGGCCTGCATGAAGGCGTGGCAGATGGTTGAACCGACGAACTTGAAACCGCGGCGCAGCAGGTCCTTGCTCAGGGCGTCGGATTCGGCGGTGGTGGTCGGCGCGCCCGCGAGTGACTGTCGCCGGCCGATGATGGGTTTTCCGCCGGAGAATTGCCAGATGTAGGCGTCAAAACTGCCGAATTCCTTTTGGACGGCGAGAAAGGCCTTCGCGTTTTGGATGGTCGCGGCAATTTTCAGCCGGTTACGGACGATGCCGGGATCGGCCAGCAGTTGGTCCACTTTGGTCTGGTCGTATTGTGCGACTTTGGCGGGATCGAAGCCGTCCATTACTTCCCGATAGCGATCGCGTTTCCGCAGGATGGTGTCCCAACTTAAACCGGCTTGCGCGCCTTCCAGAATCAAATACTCGAACCAAACCCGGTCGTCATGCACGGGCACGCCCCATTCCTCGTCGTGGTAGCGAATTGACAATTCATTGGTGGCCCAGCCGCAACGCTTCTTCATGACAAATATTGGTTAGCGAAGAAATAATTCGGCAGCGGCGTCCGCGAAGCGCAGGCCGGTGGGCGTCAGTTGGAAATGTTGCTCGTCCCGCACGCCCCATCCGCGCTCAACCAGATTGCGAATTTCACCGGACCATTCAGCGCTCAAGTCGCGGCCGGTGACGCGCTGAAATTGCTCGAAGGGCCAGCCGGCGTTCATGCGCAAACCAAACGCCGCGATCTCCCCGGCGCGCGCCATGGGCGGCAGTTCCTCGCGGGATTCGATAGCGCGTTTCCCCTGCTCCAATTGCTCGCAATAGAGGCGCGTGTTGGACCAATTTTTCGTTCGCGCCCCCCGGACATAGCCGGTGGCGCTGGGGCCCAAGCCGTAAAACGAGCCGCCGCGCCAGTAGTTGACATTATGGTGGCAGGCGCGGTGGGGAATTTGACTATCGCCGGGGCTGCGGCGCGCGAAATTGGCCACCTCGTATTGCTGGAAGCCGGCGACATCCAGCGCCACGACCAAATCCTCATACATATCGCAGGCGAGTTCCTCGTCCACGTCGAATTCACCGGCGTTTAATTGGGCGTAGAGCGGGGTGTCCTCCTCGTAAATAACTTCGTAGCTGGAAAGATGCTCGCTGCCCATGCCGACGGCTTCGGCCAGCGTTTTCTTCCACACTTCGCGCGTCTGGCCGGGGATGGCGAACATCAGATCGATATTGATGTTCTCGAAGCCGGCGGCGCGCAGAATATCAAACGATTTGAAAACCGTTTCGCGGCTGTGAACGCGACCGAGGCGATCCAGCAATGACTCATCGAGTGATTGCACGCCCATCGAGATCCGGTTAACGCCGCCGGACCGGAGCAGTCGCGCTTTATCAAGGGAAACCGTGGCCGGATTGCATTCCACGGTCCATTCGGCGGCGGCGCCCAGACCCAAACGGTTCATGGTTTGAAGAACGGATTCCCATTGGCGAAGATTCAGCAGGGAGGGCGTCCCACCGCCGAAGAAAATTGTGTTGGGGCGCAAGTCCGACGCGACCAATTCCATCTCGCGCAGGAGCGCGCGGACGTAGCGCTCAATCACCTCGCCATCGGAGGCTTCCGAATAAAAGGCGCAGTATTCGCATTTCCGCGCGCAGAAGGGCACGTGGACATACAAACTGGTTACGGGATCGTTCGGCGATTGACGCATGGGGGAAGTTTAACAGGGGGCGCGAGAATTGACGAATAAATAGAGGCGAGAACCGCACCCTTGACGGGAGGCGTCCGGCCGAACCGGAAATTGTCAGAAAAATGGGGA
>Ga0206847_10259_pt1 | contig 16287 bp, 14 predicted proteins | sample Alteio_BWOrgCont_17_FD_152880 | JGI IMG/M metagenome (GOLD analysis project Ga0206847, IMG submission 152880) | Enriched cells from forest soil in Barre Woods Harvard Forest LTER site, Petersham, Massachusetts, United States -... | ecosystem: Environmental > Terrestrial > Soil > Temperate forest >... | reverse complement strand
ACATGGCGTTGGTCGGGTCGTTCACTGCCTACGCCGTCTACCGAATGAGCGCGGCGCACTCAGATCAGAATTCTCGCCGGAGAGTGTTTGCAGCGGCCGTTGCCGGCTATGTTGCCATCAACGCTTCGGCCTTGGTCACCGCCATTGAGCTTGGAATTCAGCCCACGCTCTTTCGTGACGTCAGCGGCACACCGCTCTACGCGCCCTATCCGCTGCATGTGGCGATTCCCGCCATGATGATCGGACATCTCACGTTCGCAGGGCTGGCGGAGGCGGCGATTTCGGCAGGCATGGTGTCCTACCTCCAGCGCGCGGATATAGGTCTGCTTCAAGGAGTCAGGAGCTTGGCCCAGACGCCAGGGCGGACAAAGGCCGACGTGAGCGCAGCAAGTGCCGTAAGGCGGCTATGGTGGGCGGTGGCAGTCCTGATGTTGCTTACGCCGCTGGGCATCTTGGCGGCAGGCACTGCCTGGGGTGAATGGTCTGCTGCTGGGTTGACAAATCCGCAGACGCAAGGGCAGATCGGATCTGCACCTGAAAACCACGCGCTTCCGTCCTCCGTTCCCCCTGGAATCAAGAAGCTGTCTGCGCTGTGGACTGCACCCTTTCCAGGCTACGCGCCGAGGTTCATCAAGAGTCCGAGGTTTGGATACTTGCTCTCGTCCATGTTTGGCGTCGGGTTCTTTGTCCTTGCCTCGCTGGTCGCGCGACAGGTTGGTAGAAAATGGTCCAAAAGGAACCTGCGGTCATGAGCCGGCATTCCGTCATCGAATCGACGCTTCAGGGGCTCACCAGGGCGCTGTCAAAAGCCCTCGAGTCAGAACATGCCGCAAGTCAACCGGGATTCCTGCAGCAACTTGATCCTCGAGTCCGGGTGATCGGAATCCTCGCTCTGGTTGTTTCGGTGATTCTCTGCCGGCGCATTGAGGTCATTGCGGCCTTCTTGCTGGTCGCAACTGCAATTGCGGTTGCTTCCAGCGTCAGCCTCGCGTCGCTGGCAAGACGCGTCTGGCTTGTGGTTCTGGGCTTCTCGGGGGTGATCGCGCTGCCTGCTTTATTTCTTACTCCCGGACAGCTACTTTTCACGGCACCAGTGCTGCAGCTTTCGATCTCGGTCCAGGGAATGCGAACCGCCGCGTTGCTGGTCTTGCGTGTGGAAACCACGGCTACGCTGACCACCGTGCTGGTGCTTTCGACTCCATGGAATCACATCTTGAAAGCGCTGCGTTCTCTGCTTCTTCCCGCCGAGGTCGTCACCATGTTGGCCATGACGCAGCGCTATGTGTTCCTGCTGATCGAGACGTCAAACCAGATGTTCGAGGCTCGGAAGAGCCGGACAGTCGGGGTGTTGAGCGGTTTCCAGCAACGCAAAATGACGGCCCGAACCGCCGGGGTGCTGCTGAGCAAGAGCATCGAACTCAGCCACGAGGTATATCTGGCGATGCTGTCGCGGGGCTTCCGCGGAGAAGTTCATCTCTTGACCGAGTTCCGCATGAAACCGCGCGACTACGCCGGCCTGACGGCCTTCCTTTTCATTGGCTGTCTGGCGGTGTGGGTGGGGAGGTAATCGAAAATTGGCGTCAATCTTCGACGTGAAAGACGTCAGCTTTTCTTACCAGGCAATCCCCGCGATCCACGGACTCACGCTCCAGATCAGGGAAGGGGACCGGGTTGCGCTGCTCGGCGCCAACGGATCTGGCAAGTCTACGCTGTTGCGAATTCTGGATGCTGTCTATTTTCCGTTGGCGGGCTCTGTCACATTTAAAGGAGACGCGCTCACCGAAGAACGCCTGCAGCAGGACGAGTTTTTCCTGAATTTCCGCCGTCGCGTCGCCCTGGTATTTCAGAATCCCGATGTCCAACTGTTCAATCCGACGGTATTCGACGAAGTTGCATACGGTCCTTTGCAGCTGCAGTGGAGCAGGGAAGATGTGATGCGGCGGGTGAATGAGACCTTGGAGTTCATGTCAATTTCACACCTGAGGGACCGCCCGCCGTACCGGCTCTCTGGGGGTGAGAAAAAGCGGGTTGCCCTGGCCTCCGTCCTGGTCCTCGATCCCGAAGTCTTGTTGCTCGATGAGCCCACGGCGGCCCTCGATCCCAAGAGCCAGAGCCAGGTCGTAGACCTCATTCAACAATGGAAAGGCACGGCGAAGACCGTGATCACAGCAACTCACCAGTTGGAGATTGTTGAAGACATCGCGGACCGCGTTTTGGTGCTTGAGATGGGCGCCCTGATTGCCGAAGGGACTCCGCGGGAGATTCTTTCAAACGCCGACTTGCTGCTGCGGGCAAACCTCATCCATGCCCATCGCCATTCTCACGACGGCGTGGTGCATTCCCATCCTCACTTTCACCGGCACGGCCATGATCACGAGTGACTAGGGCGGAGATTCGAAGGGGATTCAGCAGTTGGCAGCCTCGCAGGGATTCGAACCCCGATAACCTGCTCCAGAGGCAGGTGTCCTACCGTTGAACGACGAGGCTACACTTAGGATTTTACCGCATCGCACGGTGCTTGCAAAACTAGGGCGACCGAGGACTTGACTGGCGAAATGAAAAGTCATTTGATGTGAGAACTGGTTATCGTGCCACAATTGAAGCCGATCCGGCGTCACTTACATTCTGGCCCCGGATGTTGGTGAGATGGCCTTATTTTCGTCGATAGTTCGCTTAGGAGCCGGCAAACCCCTTGTTTTTACAGCCTTGCCCTTCACTGTGCCCTACCAACCGCACTCGCTGAGTGGGTCACAGGCCGGCTTCCAGTGTGACACTGCCACTATTTTCCGATTGACAGGGCAATAACCGCTGAACATAATGTTTCGCGCCTAATTCGCAAAATAAGGAGATACTCCGAATGAAGCTCCGCGCCGCATTTGCAGTCGCTGGATCCTTGTCGTTGATATTGTCATTGGTACACTTGACGGTCGCCCAGACGGGAAGCCCGCAACCCATGGTCACTGACGTCACCACAACTGGCGGCAGCGCCAATTATCTGCCGATCTTCAATGGTGCCTCAACCGTGATCAACTCAGTCGTGCATCAGTCGGGCGCAACCGTCGAGGTAAGCGGCGACCTATACTTACCTTACACGAACAGCGCCGGAACCCAAGGCGTGATTTCGATCGGGATACCGTTCCTGCATAACTACGGTCCCACCAACAGTTTTAACCTTTTTCTCGGAGGATACGCCGGGAACTTCAGCACAACCGGCACCGTGGACACGGGCGTCGGCTACGAGGCACTCCATGCTGTCACCACTGGCACCAACAACACCGCCGTGGGCGACTACGCTCTCGCCAAGAATACATCAGGCAAACTCAACTCCGCCTTAGGCTATGCTGCGCTATACAACAACACAACAGGCATTCAAAACCAAGCCTTCGGCGACGCTGCGCTCGCATTCAATACCTCGGGCAGCGGCAATGCTGCGTTCGGCACCGGCGCGCTCGAAAAAAACACCACAGGCGGATCCTCGAGCACGACGGGCGGCAACTCCGCCTTCGGCAATTTTGCTCTCACCACCAGCACGACCGCTGGCGGCAATTCCGCCTTCGGTTATAGCGCGCTGACAGCCGCCACGACGGGCAACAATAACGTCGCCGTCGGAGCCTCCGCTCTTGCCAAGCTCACAACGGGAGGCAACAACGTTGCGGTCGGGGTTGGGGCCGGGGGCAACCTCGATGGGGCTGAAAGCAACGACATTTACATCGGCAACAGCGGGATCGCCGGCGAATCAAATGCCATTCGCATCGGCTACATCAAAACCATCACGTCGGCTTATGTCGCCGGAATCTACCAAGCGGCCAGTCCCAACGGCGTGCCCGTTCTGGTCAACGGCACGGGCCAGCTCGGCACTACCACATCTTCACGCCGGTACAAACACGAGATTGTCGACATGGGTGATGAGACCGACGTGCTGATGAAGTTGCGGCCGGTGTCGTTCTATTACAACCCCGAGCTTGACCAAACCCAGACGCGCCAATACGGGCTAGTGGCTGAGGACGTGGCGAAAGTCGCACCGCAGCTGGTTGTTTTCGACGATGACGGAGCCCCGCAGTCGGTGCGCTACCACTTTGTCAACGCCATGCTTCTGAATGAGGTCCAGAAACAGCGGCACTTGCTCGATGAGCAGCAGAAAGCCAACGAGGAGCAAAGCAGCACCATTGCCCGCCAGCAGGAGGAGATTCAAGACCTGGCTGCCCGCTTGCTCAAACTCGAGGGATCGTTGGCCGCGAAGCAATAAGCCGCGTAACGTACTACGCAACTAATCACGGCGAAAGGCTCTTCTCTGATTCCAATTGACCACCGATTGGAGCTTTCAGGGAAGAGCCTGTGAGCCGCAGAGCGACACTCTCGGGAAGCCCGGCTGATCTCCCCCACCCGTCTGGAATCCATCGAACCTGATGAATCAAGGGGCCGTCGGGCTACGCCCCCAGCCCCCTAAGCGTCGAATGGACCGCAACTTTTATCCCGGTTTGAGGTTCAAGTAGGTAGGCTTTTCAGACTTCAACGAAAGGCCCAAAGACTCTTCTGATTCGGTCAGAGATCGGATGGGGATCGCGTATCTGACAAGGGGGTTTAACATGCGTTATCTACGATATCTTGCTCTACTGAGCGTGTTCCTGCTTCCGGCGGTTTCCGCCCACGCAGGAGTTCAGGTTGGGGTTGCGGTGGGTCCAGGGTACGTCGGAGCCGCGCCAGTATGCGATTACGGCTACTATGCCTATTATCCGTATGCTTGCGCGCCCTACGGCTACTACGGTCCCAGCTGGTTTGCTGGCGGTGTCTTTATCGGCGCCGGGCCCTGGTACCACGGCTGGTACGGACGTGGCTGGTATGGCCCCGGCTGGTACCGACCCGGTTTCTACGGCCGCGGCTGGTATGGACGGGGATGGTATGGTAGAGGGTTCTACGGACGCGCCGGCTATGGTTACCGCGGCGGTTTTGCCCGTGGACAGGTGGGCGGCTTCCGTGGAGGCTTCGGCGGGAGTGGTTTTCACGGCGGTGGCTTCCATGGCGGCGGACGTCGGTAGTTAGGGCCGGGCTTCGCGCAGCGGAAAGACATCTCGGCTGCGACACCGAGACAAAGGAGAACTTACTTTGAGAAATAGCTACGGAACTCTGACCAGTTCGTTTCGGAAGAACGCGGTCCACGACCGTCCCGGGTTGAGCGCATTCGCGAAAAGCGCGGCCATCGCTGGCTTCTTTGTCTGCCTTGCCGCGACGGGATGGTCGCAGGCCCCGTCCGGGCGGCCACAGGCCCAGCAGCAGCCGCGTGAACCCCAAGTCGCCCCCATTCCCGCGGGTGGAAAATGGCTCGAATTCGATTCCAAAGACCCCATGACCGACGTCAAGAGGGCGCGCTTTGAACTGGAGGGAGACAATCCTCTGCGGGACAGCGATCGCAATCCCAAAATCAACGTCTTCTGCGAAAACGGCAACTACGTGTTCGGCCACTTCGTTCCCAGCGTGAAGGTTCGCCCCGACCACCCCAGTTTCTGGGTGGGACGCCCCCAGGTGGAGGTAAGAGTACGTGCCGATGGCAACCTTGATAATCATGGCTGGAACTGGAATGGCACGTTCTTAGACATGGACAAGGACTCAGTCCGCAGGCTGGCCGGCGCCACGGTCTTCAAGATAGAGCTGCCAGGCCCCGGGTCGCCCGACAACATTGCGACGTTCTCTCCATCCGGCCTCAATCTCAGCCAGTTCGGGAACGCGTGCCACTTGAAGCCCAAGCGGTGACGCCGCCGGGCCTGGACAAACTGCTTGGAGCCGTTCGGCCCCTTGCGGACGCACAGATCATGAAGATAGAGTAAGCGCGTCTCGGACAACATATCGAGACACAAATCAACTGTGAATACGGTTGGAGGCTGCTACATGACTGGCAACAGGAACTGGCAGCCATTTTTTTTTGTGGCACGGAAGAGATCCCAAGCTCCTTACTTCGTTCCCCGGATAACCTGCCCCGCCATCCCTTCGACTATCCTGAACCCACCAAGCGGTTTAAGATTGCATCAGGAGATAAAACATGGTCGCCACTCTGGGCGGCGTCGCGTCCTTGACCAACGATTCGGCGGAAATCGCCCGCCGTCCCCTTGAAGCCGAGCACTGCGCTCTTATCGTCGTGGATATCCAGGAGAAGCTGCTTCCGCCGATTTTCCAGAAAGAGCAACTGGTGAAGAATTCGCAACTGCTCATCCGCCTCGCCGGAATCCTGAAGCTTCCGGTCCTGGCCACCACGCAATATGCCAAAGGCCTGGGCAATATCGTTCCAGAGATCGCCTCGTTACTGTCCGGAACCGAGCCCATCGACAAGCAGATGTTCTCCTGCTTCGGCAGCGACGCCTTCTGCTCGCTACTGAAGCGTCTGCCCGGTAACCGCAACACGGCCCTGCTCTGCGGCATGGAAAGCCACATCTGCGTGACCCAGACCGCCCTGGGAGCCCTGCGCCAGGGCTACATCGTGCACATCGCCTCCGACGCCGTCAGTTCACGCACCGAATGGAATTGGAAGATCGGCCTCGACCGCATGCGCGCCGCCGGGGCGATCATTTCGTCGACCGAGATGATCATCTACGAATTGCTGCGCTCTTCCGGCGCGCCCGCCTTCAAGGAGTTGCTGCCGTACCTGCGGGGCTAGGCTCAGGTCTCATTCGACCGCGCCGTAATCTGGTTGCGCACGTCCCACAATTCTTTATAGAAAAGGTGCTCCATACGCTGGTGCAGCACCTCGACCGGCGTTCCCATGGTCCCAATCACGCCGCCGCCAATGATGCGCTGCGCCAGTTTGAGATGGTGGAAGCGGAACAAGTGCATGCGCTCGTCAAAGTCCATCATGCATTCCGCGACATCATGCAGGCCGAAAAACTCTCCATGCCGGCGATAGACATCATCCACGGTCAGATTGCGCTTGTGCAGCTGACCATCGAAGGCTTGCCCTAAGCGCGGTCCAACGTGCAGCAGCGCCAGAAAGCCCGGAGAGTCCAGACCGCTGCCATGCCCCAGCCCTTTGCGGATGATGTGGTAGTCATACGGCGTGATCGTCTCCAGCACATGCAGCAGACCGATGGGATAATCCAACTGCATGTTGGCGCGGCGAATCAGCCGCGCGGCGTTGGAAAAATCTCCTTCCGTGATGTGCCCGAGTGCCCGCTCCAGTTCAAACGCCGCTCCCTTCATCAGCAACTCAGAAGCCTGGTGCACCACCTGAAACGTCATCTCGTCTTTGTGAAGCAAGACGTCCGGCTTCTTCTGCAAAGCCAGCAATTCGTCGGTGCGCAGATAGCGCTCGTAATCGGATGCCCCGGTACCCGGAAGTATCGGTTTCCGCAGATCGTCGGCAGTTTTGTTCATGAGTTTATTTGTCCCACATCAGTCGTACTGAAATCTTAGGGGCCTGTGACTGAGCCGTCAATGATGCCGGCGTTGGACGGACACTCCCGTTCATAGGTTTTCGCGCCACTGTCATCCTAGAAGAAGCGGAACCTCCGCGAAGCGAAGGTTCCCGACGAAGGATCTATCATTTTCTGAAACGTGACATTGAACGTATGGGACGAACACGCTATTGTCCGTCGTTCTTGACGCTTCCTTGAAATTTACCCACAGGCTGGGAGTGCCCCAGCCTTCCGCGCTCTTTGCGGAGTCTGGGGTTTACACCCGCCTCCCAGAAAACAAGCCTTGACCTACAAAATCCACTCTCCACAAACCGCCCAATCGGGTGTAATATCGGATGCGCGTAGCACCCTCCCCCCGCCAATAAGGAGACTCTCAGCACGATGAACCTGGCCGTACATTCCAGGAAAGCTGGCAGCCTCTGCCTTCTGCTGACGGCTCTCGCAATTTCCCAGTCTGCGCGAGCCGCGAGTTGGAAAGAGCAGGTGCTGTACAGCTTCCAGGGGGGAAGTGACGGGCAGACGCCTGCCGGTGGAGTGGTCTTCGATAAGCAAGGGAATCTCTACGGAGCTACCCAGACAGGCACCGTCTTTCAGCTCGCGCCGCCAACGAAACAAGGCGTCCCTTGGACAGAAACGGTGCTGTATACCTTCAAGGGAAGACGGATAACAACGACGGCATGAATCCCTGGGGTGGCTTGGTGATCGACAGTGCCGGGAACCTGTATGGCACGACCGCATACGGCGGCACCGGAGGGTGCATTCTGCTGGGCATTCTGTATGGCTGCGGCACAGTGTACGAGGTTTCTCCGCCGCAGCAGAAGGGTGGACAGTGGACCGAGGCTATTCTGTATAGCTTTCAGAGCGGCAACGACGGGTACTTTCCTTGGGGCAACCTAACTTTGGATAAGTCGGGGAATCTTTACGGGGCAACGCAGTTTGGAGGTGGCAAGGGGACGCAATGCAATCCTTACTATCAATACTGCGGGACGGTGTTCAAGATGAGTCCACCGAAGCAGAAGGGCGGCGTGTGGACAGAGCAAGTGCTACATAGTTTCGCGGGCGGCACAGATGGAGCTAACCCCAACGGCGGATTGGTGCTCGACAGCAAGGGAATAATCTACGGCACAACGTACTCAGGCGGCAATTCAGGATGCAAACAGGATGGAAGCCTTGGGTGTGGTACAGCCTTCGAGCTGCGACCGCCGACTACGAAGGGCGGAACTTGGGGTGAGAAGGGGCTTCACCGCTTCGACCGGACGAACTCGGACGGCGGTAACCCGATGGCCGGTTTGACATTCGGGGCCGACCGCAAACTCTACGGTACGACCATAGATGGCGGCCCGGGATCGTATGGCACGGTCTTCTGTCTATCCAAGAAAGTCAATTCTTGGGCCGAGACTGTGCTGTATGGCTTTGACGATGGCGCGGACGGGGCCGGCCCAGAAGCCGGCCTCACTTTTGATTCGCATGGCAACGTCTACGGAACGACCTCCATTGCCACAAATCGATCTTCACAGGGCAATGTTTTCATGATGCCCCCCCCACCCGGAACGGTAAAGCCTGGACTTTTAGCGTGGTCTACACCTTTGCGGGGTCGCCGGACGGCGCCTACCCGGCGGCCAGTCTGACAGTGGGCAAACGGGGCAACCTCTTCAGCACAACTCAAGAGGGCGGTACGGGTCACTCTTGCCAAGGGGATTGTGGCACCATTTTCGAGATCTCGCCCTGAGTGGGGCAGTTCCGCGTGACCAGCACGCACGCGCCTCCACTCCCTCTCGTTGACAAACTTTCACTCTGGGTAAACAATATCCAGGAGATATTATACAAGTATAATAGTTATCTAGAAGAACACGAGTTTGACTAGAGGTATGCCGAGCCCATCGAGGAAGTTTGGATTCGAATGGAAAGCCAGCAAGAGTATTGGCAGGAACACTAAGTCCTTTACTTTCTATATTATGTTATAAAGCCTTTATAATCTATATTTTGCGGCTGTTAGTCGCAAGAGAGGGGTGAAAATGGCATAAAACAAGTGGTCTCAGCGACCTTTGTTTTCTGTACGTTACGAAGCATCAAAACGACAAGCCGCTTTTTTCTATAACTTAACAAAATGGCAAAAGAGGGGGAGGGGTACCGCTAGCAAAGTGTGGCGCGAGCCTGCCCTGAGCGAAGTCGAACGGTGCGGGATCGGCTGAGATACGCCAAATCACCGTGCTCTCAGCCCCGAGTTGCCCTCAGGTAGACAATGCGCCAGCCGCGCAATAAACTTTGACATTCACCACCGTGTGCAAATCATTTTTCCATGAGACTCGCCACTTTTGAAAATTTTGTCCGGCAGTCACGCATTGGAGCCATGGCGCCCGATGGCCGGATCGTCGACCTGAATTCCGCCGCCGCTATTTACCTGCGCGACGTCCGCCACGAGGCAGCACACGCCAGGTTGGCGGATGCTCTCGTTCCTGCCAACATGCGCGCCCTGTTTGAGGGTGGAGACTCGAGTCTGGACGCGGCCCGTCTGGCATTCGAGCACGCTATGGGGCAAAAGATTAACGTTAGCGGAACCCGCGGTGAGCCTGTGTTCTACGCTTCGTCCGATGTTAAGTTGAAAGCGCCGATCATTCCCAGGAAGTTCTTCCATACCGCTGGTAATTTCCGCGAACACCACGAAGAAGCGACCAAGGCAGGATTCTCCCACCCCGTGATGCCCTGGATCGTCTTCTTCCAGAATGTCGATGCGATCATCGGTCACGATGACCCGGTCATTTATCCCGAGCACCTTACGCAAGAACTGGACTACGAGTTGGAATTGGCCGTAGTGCTGAAGAAATCCGGCAAGCATTTTACGCCAGAACAGGCCAGCAGCCACGTCGGCGGCTACGTGATCTTCAACGACATCACGGCGCGGGACATCCAGCGCCGGGAAATGAAATCCGGCGTCTTCAGCTTCTGCAAGGGAATTGACACCTTTTGTCCGCTAGGCCCGTGGATCGTGACCGCCGACGAGATACCGGATGCCCACAACCTGTCCATGGAGTTGCGCGTGAATGGCGAATCGCGCCAGCGCTCGCACTCCAGCAAGATGTCCGTGAAGATTCCCGAGATACTGTCGCACTACTCGCCGATGGGATACAGTGCGGGAGATGTCGTCTCAACCGGCACCGTTTCAGGCGTGGCGGCGTTCAGCGGCGATCCGAAGGCCTGGTATCTGAAGCCGGGGGACGTGATGGAATGCGAGATCGAAAAGATCGGGGTTCTGCGCAATCGGGTCATCTCCTGGCAAGAGGCCTACGGACACAAGCCACAGGCGGTGACCACGCAGGAAACGCTGAAGTGAACCTTTTTCGCCACAGAGGCGCGGAGAAAACGACATGACCTACTTTTTCTCTGTGAGTCTGTGGCTCTGTGGTGAACGCAATACACAATGACCACTAACTCCAAAGTCTGGGTCAGCGAACTGAACGCGCGGCCGGAAATCCGATCCGCTTTTCCTAGGACGCCCGTGCGTTTTTACGATACGACTCTGCGCGACGGAGAGCAGACGGTCGGAGTCGTGTTCTCTCCGCAGCAAAAGCTGGAGATTGCCCGGCACCTGGATGATCTAGGCGTGAGCCGTATCGAAGCCGGGTTTCCCAAAGTCTCTCCAGACGATGCCGAAGCCATTCAACTCATGCAGGCGGCGGGCCTGAAAGCGGAGCTTTGGGGTTTTTCGCGGGCCGTTCGAGGCGATCTTGAAGAACTGGTTCGGCTGGGGCTGCGGGCCTCAGTTATTGAAGCCCCAACCAGCGACATCAAGCTCAAGGCCTACGGGATTACCCGCGATGAGGTCGTCAGGCGGGTCTCGGAAGCGGTGACGTTTGCCACGCAGAATGGAATTGTTGTCGCCTTTTTCGCGGTAGATGGCACGCGAACCGAACTCGATTTCCTCAAGAGAGTTTATCTCACTGCTCTGAATGCGGGCGCGCTGGAGATCGTGGTCGTGGACACCATCGGCGCCTGCGGGCCTGAGGCAGTGGAATTTCTGGTTCGTCAAACTCGCGAATGGGTCGGTCCCGGAATTCCTGTGCACTTTCACGGTCACAACGACTTCGGGATGGCGACGGCATGCGCTGTGGCGGCCGTGCGCGGCGGCGCTTCGTGGATACAGGGCACCATCAACGGAATGGGTGAACGCGCCGGCAACGCGGACATCGGCGAAATTGCGCTAGCGCTCCATTGCCTATACGATGTGCCCGTTATATTGGACCTTGCCAAAGTTCGGGCGGTTTCCCAGCTTGTCCAGAAAATTAGTGGCTATACCCTCGAGGCCTGGAAGCCTGTCGTCGGCGAAAATCTTTTCATGCGTGAGAGTGGCGCGGTGGCCAGCCAGTTTCATATTCCCGAGGCCATTGAACCATACTCCTCTGAACTGGTGAATGCCGATCGCCGCATTGTACTCGGGAAGAAAAGCGGCCTCGACAGCATTGATCTCAAGGCGAAAGAACTGGGTGTGACGATTGCCCACGATCAACGCGGGGCAATTCTGGCCGCAGTCAAGAAGCGGGCAATCGCGAAACGAGGCTTGATCTCTGATGAGGAATTCCTGCAGATCGTGGAGGAATCGGTGAGCGCCGCAAGCCGCTAATTATTTTCTGAAATGCGGCAGCACGGCTTCGCCGAATAGTTTGGCCTGTCCGGTGCGATCCTCGCCCCAGATTTCCAGCATGATGTGGGTGCAACCCGCGGTGCGATAATCTTCGATTTGCGCAATGCACTCGTCGGGCGTGCCGGCGATCGCGCACACCTTGCGCAAAATCTCGTCGTTAACGGCTATGGCGGCTGCTTTCCGTCCGCCTTTTTCCATCGCCTCCGCGATCGGGCGAAGCTCCTCGAATGTCAGCCCAGCACTTTGCAGCAGAACGTCGGCAGAGCCTTTGATGTTTTGTACTTTGTTTGCAAGATACATTGCAGCCTGTTCGCGAGCGCCTTCCTTGCCTTTCGTCGAGTCTCGATCAATACTGCCCACGATGACTGAGCCCACAATTAGTTTGCTGGAATCCTTCCCCACCTTTCGAGCGCCCTCTTCCATGTTCTTACGTGAGTACCGTACAAAAGCTGGCGTCGTGACGCTCGCTGTCAGCAAACCGTCGCCGATCGAGCCGGACATCTTTTGCAGGACGGGACCTGTCCCCGCAATGTAAATGGGCGGAACGCCGCGCGGCGTGTGCGCTTCCGCCTTAAGCGAAGGAACGCTCGCCTGAAACACTTTGCCCTCATACTGAAATGCTTCGCCCTGCAGAACTCCCTTTATGATCTCGATACTCTCGCGCATGACAGTCGCCGGGCCAACCTTTTCACCCTCGCCCTCGCCAATTTCCTTCATGAAGATCTTGGACGCGCCCAGTCCCAGCATGAAGCGATCACCGGCTAAGTCCTGCATCACCCGCGCCTCCATGGCGATCTGCACCGGGTGCCGTGTGTAAGGCGAGATGATCCCCCACCCCAGTTGCATGCGTTGCGTTTCGCGGGCGATGACGGCGAGCACAGCGGTCGAGGACCGTGCCTCGAATGAGTGCTTACGCCACCAGGGGTAGGCCTCGGCAATCCAGAAAGCGTCGAAGCCAGCCTGCTCGCAGGCCTTGGCCATGGCAACCGTCTCGTGTACCGGCTCCATGCTCAGTTGAAGCACACCGATGTTGAAGGGAATGGTCATGTTCTTTCAGTCTGGATCGGTCCAGGAGTGCTCCAGTCCTTTTACGAGTTCCCAAAGTGCGCGATTGAGCGGAGTGGGAATGTGCATTCGCTCTCCGTACTTAACAATCGCTCCGTTCATGAAATCAACTTCGGTCGGGCGCTTGGCAAGGATATCCTGCAACATGCTCGCACGATGTTTGCCCGGCGCACTGGCGCCTTTCTGCACCATTCGTCGAGGATCTCCATGCAACTGAATGTTGAACGCTCGCGCGACTGCTTCGCCTTCGGCAATCAGATCTTCGAATAGTGACCCAGTGACTGCCAAACGGGTTGCTGCTCCGTGATGCAGCTGGGTCAATGCACCGACCGGATTCGTCGAGGCGTTGAATATGAGCTTGGTCCATTGAGCTCCGCGGGCGTCTGTGAGGGGAACCGTATTCATGCCTGCACGCGACATTAGGCCGGCTAGTTCTTCCACTTTGCTCATCGGCGTCTGGGTTGGTTCGAATGGCCCGATCCAGGTATCACCCTTGATGTCGTATCCGATGTGCCCGGGAGCAATTGGATGACCCGCCGGAAATGTTGTCCCTCGAATCACGTATTTCACATGCTCGGCGATAATTTCTTCATTCCCCACACCGTTCTGGACGGAACACACGGCCGAGTTGTCTCCAAAAGCATGAGCCACTTGTTCGATGGCTTGGCGTGTGTGAGTGGCCTTGGTGGCGACGATTCCATAGTCGCACCTCGGCAACTCTTTGGGGTTGCTGGTCGCATTGAGCTGGGCTGTGAAATCAGCGGAGCCGGAGATCTTTAGTCCATGCCTGCGAATTGCCTCGGTATGGTCGTGCCAGACATCATAAGCCCAGATCTCGGCTTCCGCTGCTTTGGCCAAGTGCGCCGCGAATAGACTTCCGACTGCTCCACAACCCACGATGCAAATTCTCATCTAAAATATTCCTCAACTGCTGCACAGGTCATCCGATCACTGTCTCCCGGGTTTCGTGCCCGGAAAAGAAACGCCAGGGAACATCGGCCAGGCACTCGCCTTCAGTTTTGCCAATGCGATATGTGTCCTGCGTGTACAGGCAAACTTTGCCGTCGCGGTCGACGACCTGCGGATGGAGGGAAAAGATCATGTTCTCCTCCAGCCGAACGGCGCTGCTGGCGCCGATGGCGGGATATTCGAGCATGGTGGTGCCAATAGAATGTCCCGACAGATGTCCGAGCGAAAAACCGTGTTTGGCAAAAGTCTCGGCGACTACACGGTGCACATTGCTGGCCAGTTCGCCCGCCCTCATCATTTTGCGAGCGGATTCCAGAGCCAGCGGATATGCGTCCGCCATTTTCTGCGTGGTTGCACTCGGCTTGCCTTTCAGCAGGGGACGAGAAAACTCTACCCAGTATCCTCCAGCGCCGGTGATCTCCAACGAGTAGAGCAGAAGATCGTTTGCCTCGACCACTCGATGACCCGGAACTTTGAAAAACGCTTCGGCCTCTCCGTGCCCACCGGAGAGAAGAATGTTCATCATGCGTGGACCTGCGCCTCGGGCGAAAAAGCGTTCGACCGCGGGCGCCATGATTTCCGCCTCGGTCTTGCCGGGCTGGTACGCCGCGACCAGCGTCCAAAAACCGTCGAGGATGATGTCCATCGCGTCGCGGACTTCTGCGAGTTCTTCTTCGCTCTTGACGGAACGTGCCATGTCGAACTGCATATCAAAGGGAACCAGTTCCAGTGACCCGCCTGCGAGTTCACGGTAGTCGCGCACAGGCATGACGAAGTTCATGCCGTAAACACCCAGACGCTTCCATCGCCGTTCCGTAGCCGCGTCCCTGATCCATTGGCCGGGAACCTCTGGCCACACATGGTCCTTCACCCACGGCTTGCCTTTGTCGCCAATCCACCGCGCCTCGCGTGGGAACACGAGAGTGGGATCGCCTTCCAGAGGGAAGAGAACATAAACATAGCGATGGACGATCTCAAATCCCGACATGTAGAGAACTGCGCCCTCGTAACCGGCATACTGGTTTCCGCAAACCAGCAGCGCATCCAGGCCGTCTTTCTCCATGCGCGCCCGGACGTGCTTGTACCGACGTTCAACTTCTTGTTTACTTGGCAAAAGCGACCTCGAAGAGCCAGCGGCCCGTCATGAATCGATACCGCAAAGTTCCGCGGCAGTCAGAGCATAAATCTTTGTGATGTCGACCAACGTCTGAATCTTTACCTTTTCACCCTCTTTGTCCCGCGGGCCGCTGGAAGGGCCGTAGTTCACCGTCTCAACCCCGTAGCGGCTGAGTACGCTGGCGTCCGAGCACCAGGTGACTACCTCGCGCTCCGGCGGCTTGCCCGTGATGCGCTCATGGTTCGTCTCGATCGACCGGATCATTTCGTGGTGCCCGTTGATACGAGCACCAGGAACGGAAACATAGGTTTCAAATTCCAGTCCCCAATCGGAATGCTGCTTCTCCATATCCCGGAAGAGATTCTGTACTTCGCGGCGGGCTTCGGTCATGGGGACTGTCGGTGGAACGCGCACATCCAGAAACAGGTCGGTTTTCTCGGGTGTGCGGCTGGCGCGCCAGGCATGGCCGCCACGAATCCCGCCAAGGTTGACGATCGCTTTCTTTCCCCCGTAGGAGGCTTTGCTTTCCCACTGAGCGATCCATTTGAGAATCGGCTCCATCAGCGCATGCATGCGGCGAATGGAGTTCATTTCTTCCCGGCCTTCGCAGAATGCCGTGTGGACATAGATGCCGGTACACGAGATGCGCACCCACATCGACCCGAAGTGTTCAAGGACGAGATGCATATCGGTGGGCTCGCCCAGTATGCATATATCCGGCAGAATGCCGTGATTGACTAGATAGTGGGTGCCGCAGCCGTAGCCGCGATATTCTTTACCCTTAAACTCGCCCCACTGCGTCTTTTCAATTTCACCAGCGACGGCGGCAATAATAATGTCGCCCTTCAGCCGGACGCCCGCCCGCTGCAACGCCTTCACAGCGTGGGTGTAGCAGACCAACGCGCCCTTCATATTGTAGATGCCAAGCCCGTAGATGAATCCATTCTTGAGTAGGGCATTCGGCTTGTAGCCGATGCCGGTCAGGAAGTCTTCGCGACCGGTGTTCGACGTGTCCATGTGGCCGTTGAACATGAGATTCTTGCCGCCGCCGGTCCCGAGCCAGCGTCCTACCACATTGGCGCGACCTTCTTCCACTT
>Ga0206847_10258_pt1 | contig 16299 bp, 17 predicted proteins | sample Alteio_BWOrgCont_17_FD_152880 | JGI IMG/M metagenome (GOLD analysis project Ga0206847, IMG submission 152880) | Enriched cells from forest soil in Barre Woods Harvard Forest LTER site, Petersham, Massachusetts, United States -... | ecosystem: Environmental > Terrestrial > Soil > Temperate forest >... | reverse complement strand
TGCCCGACGGATCTAGGACCAGGCTCGTCCGCGGCGACCCCCCTTCGTCGTTCGTGACGAAACTATGGAGGACCGTCTCCGACCGGGCCCCGCCTTGGCCGGGCGTGAGCTCGAAGATGGTACCGTACTGATTGGCGCCGCCGAGGGCGGTTGTGCCGTACAGGTTTGCCTCGCCGTCGAAAACCACGCCGGCAAAGGGAGCGTTTCCGTCCGAGCATTCTGATTGGCTGCAGAAGTTGTACAGATTCGTCAAGGTCCACGTACCGCCTGAGTCCGGGGCCAACTCGAAGACTGTACCTCCGCCGTTGGCGCCGCCAATCCTTGTGGTGCCGTATACGTTGCCCTCGGAGTCAAGCAGCAGGCTGCCCCATAAGGCGCCACCGTCGTTTCCACCGCTGAATGCGCGGAGTACCTTGTACTTTGGGGTGCCCCAAGCGGCCGTCGCGAGGCATAGTACGGAGGCCGCGATGAGAAACCTAAAGCTTGGGGACATCATAGAACTCCTCTTGGGGAGGCCGTGGAACCGCTCTCTTTAGGCAGCATACCACCTCCAGAGGCCGGGGCCAGCGGGTCTGCACCGGGGCGTCCCCGCTGGCCCAAGCCGCGCTTATTGCGACTCCTCGGCGTCGTCGTCGGGGTCGGTCGCAGCGTTGTTGTCGCCCGCGGTCCAGTTCTCGAAGACACTGGCAGGATATGGGGCATCGATTTGCGTGAAAGGCGTTGGCGGGCTGTTCCAGTTCTGGCTAAAAAAGTCCGCGAGCGACCACTTGTACTGGCACGTCTTGCACGCGTTCAGGGCGTCTGGCGCCCAGTAGTCCGCGTAGAAATAGGTGGGATTGATCCCCTTGTTCAGGTTTTGCTGGCCGCCCGGAAGGCTGAGGAAGTTTCCGCCGGTTCCGAAGACCCACTCGATGAAGTTGAGGACGCTGCCGAAGTCGTGGACGAGGCCAGCCCCCTCGTTCGGGCCGCCGGGATGATGTCAGCCCCGTGATTGACGAGGACACTATCCTCGTGGAACAGGTTGTCGGGTGTGCGGTTTTCCTGAATGACGACAATGACGTGCTGGATCGTCGAAATGTTGTTGGTTTGGGCTTCGGCACGCAGGAAGGTTCCTGCGAGCGTGGCGAACAGCAACAGACAAATTCTTGTGAACTTCATATTGGTCTCCCTTCGAGAAATGCAAATCGGTTTGGTTGGGTTGACGGTTGTCGAAGGTGCGAGAAGAATCCCGGATAATCAGAAACGGGCGCATGATACCACGGTTTTGTGGGCTGTCAACGGAAAATCTGATTTTGTTACGAAATCCGAGCAAGGCTTGCTGACCCGCCACTCCGCGACGCAATGCCAACTTGCAAACCGCCGCCCGCCAACTACACCCGCCCCTCCAGTGCTAAACTAACTTCAATCTTATGGCTGAAAACGAACGTGCTCGCGTCTGGCTTTGGATCGTGATCGGGGGAGGGGCTTTCTTCCTCTTCGTGCTGGCCGTGTTCACTCTGGTTTATTTCACACTGCACACCGGGACCGACGAATCGTCGCTGACCAGTTTTGGCGACAAGATCGCCGTAGTGGATCTGGAAGGTGTAATCCTGGATCCGAAAACCGTGGTCGGCCAGCTCAAGAAATTCGGCGAAGACGATTCCATCAAAGCCATCATCATTCATGTGAATTCGCCGGGCGGCGGCGTGGCTGCGTCGGAAGAGATTTATCGCGAGGTCAAGCGGCTGCGCGATGACAAGAAGAAACGAATTGTTTCTTCCATTGAAACGGTTGGCGCGAGCGGTGCGTATTACGTTTCTTCCGCCACCAGTAAAATCTTTGCCGACAACGGCAGCGTGGTGGGTTCGATCGGCGTAATCGCCGAATGGGTGAACTACGGCGATCTGATGCGCTGGGCCAAGCTCAAACCGGAAGTCCTCACCGTCGGCGCATTCAAGGACACCGGCGACCCCACCCGCGACATGACTCCGGCAGAGCGCGCGTACATGCAGTCACTAATCGACAACATGTATGGGCAATTCGTGCAGGCGGTCGCCGACGGACGCCACGCCAAGTTTGACGACATCAAGTCGATCGCCGACGGCCGCGTCTGGACCGGCAAGGAAGCGCTCTCCATACACTTGATCGACCAGATCGGAGATTTTCAGGAAGCTGTCACAGACACCGCTAAGTCGGTTGGAATCAAGGGGGAACCGGTGTTGGTGCGTCCGGAGAAGAACCGCCAGAGCGTGCTCGATCTGATGTTTGGTGACGTGTCCCAGTGGCTGCCCACGCGGGAGAAGCTGCTCGATAACCACTTAGGTTTCTATTACTTGTGGAGATAGGGGGACTGGCCACGGGAACCTGGACTCTGACGGCGGTTCCTCTTCGGGCGAAGATTCAGCCCTGAGTCGAAAATGTCACTTGCGTACAACCCCTGTTATTTGAGAAGGTTATCTTACCCTGAGGTGGCTCGGGAGCTTGGCATGGATTGAGCCACAGCAATTCACTGCGATATCGCGACGGAGCGAAGAGGCCATGACAAAGGCGGATCTGATCGATGAAGTCTCACAGCTGGCGGAGTTGACCCGCAAAGACAGCGAAGTGATTGTGGAGACGATCTTTGACAGCATTGTGCGTTCGCTTCGGGTCGGAGATAAGATCGAGATCCGCGGATTCGGCAGCTTCCGCACCCGCCAGCGGAACCCTCGTGTGGGCCGCAATCCCAAGACCGGTGAGCGAGTCGAAGTCCCGGCCAAAAAGATTCCTTTCTTCAAGCCCAGCAAGGAGTTGAAGGACTTGGTCAATACTGGGATCGCGGAAGGTGTCGCGGCCCCTCCGGCGCCGTAACCCGTCCAATCTCTGCCCAGAGTGTCGGATTTAACCGGCCATCATGCCGTTTCACACCGCAATTCAGAGCCATCCCACGAGCATTCCCGTACCGAGTTTCGAGACCTGTGTTTAAATCAGACAGATGTTTGCCCGCAAGGTGCGAATCGAATACGAAGAGAATGGCAGACGAATACCCTGCGCGCTCAAGTGGCTGGACAGCTTTTCCATGCGTAACTTCACTAACGCCAGCGTTTTCGATGCGACCCTGCCAGTGGGCGACGGCCTGATGGAGATCGGGACGCATGTTCCTATAGAAGACCTCGCGGCTGCGATGGAGGAGTGGTTCCATAAGAAGAGCTACTTGCCTAAGGACTCCGGTTTGCTACTTACAGAAATTCATGTATAGGTGATATGGATCACAGAAGTAATTACGCACCAAGGTCGATGATTTGTATGTCTCAAGTGACTTTTTGTGTTTTCTAATTGGAAGAGCGGTATTGTTTGCCTTCAAATCAGATGTGGCATAAAGTTTGCTGGTGAATTGGATCATGGCCAACGCAGCAAATCTCGATACCGTGACGAGCATCAGGCCCGGGCATCTGCGCATTCTCAGCAATGTCTTTGATCTCCCACAAAAGGCAGCCGAGGAAAGCGAGTGGAGCTGGAGGCTTGTGGGTTGGGTCGTCATGGCCGGAGTAAGCGCTATCGCCTGGGGTGGGATCATTCTGGCAATCGAACACTACGTTCGTTGAAGCCGGGAAGTTCCTTGCGTGCTTTTTCCCAGCCCAACGAGTGTGTTCCCCCGCAGCGTTTTCGTCTCGTCGCGTGCTTAGTGGTCAAAGCTCCTGAGGTCCCGGCAAGACAACCTAACCGCCGCGTGCGCAAGTCCTCGCGACCCACGAAAATGATCTCGGTAAACCCCGGCTTCATTACGGAAGGATAATGCGGCTTCCGGCTTCCTCCGGCGGAATAATGCTGGACTGCTTTTCGGGAAACTGGCGAAACAGAAAATCGATGAATGCCCGCGAACGCGGCCGTGCCGAGGCAAGAGAATGTCCCATGCGCAGCCAGAATACCAAGGCCCGAAAAACGTCGGAATCACGCAGCCGCGAATAGCCGAGATGTTTCTCCTCTTCGGCGCGATACCCCTTCAGCAGTTCCTGCAGTTCGGTAACGACGGCCTGCTGACCTGCGCTGGCAAAAGAGCGCTCAACGAGCAGACCCGAGTTCACCAGGGTTTCATAGGTCTTGGCCATAGCTGCGAGCGCACCAATCAGATCGCTGTCTTTGAGGCTACCGTCCTGGCGCGCCGGCTTCGCCAGAGCGAAGCTCACTCCCATGATCAGGGGATCATGATCGTACAGGAACTGCTCGCTGATCTCCAGGGCGGGGAACAATGCGGTCTGATCCAGGCTCCCCATGGTGTGCGGCTTTTCATGCTCCCGCGCCTGCCGCAGGTAGACACAGTCGCTGGGACAGTCGAGGGTCACCTCGCGTTGTTCTCCGCAGCATTGCGGGCAGATGCGTCCATGTACTGCCGGGCAGAAGCGCTTTTCTTTGCGGGCCTCGCAGATGGCACAACTCACGGGTGAGTCCTCTCAACTGATTATGCCATGCAGGTTCTGCTCAGGACCTTGACCTAAACCACATAGGGCTCGAAGTATCACGAAGGAATCCGCCGGAAAGCAAAATTTACGTGACAATCCCAGCTGTTTTGTGGCTCGTGTTTTTTCAGCTCAAATTACAAGATTGAGTTGCATAACAAGCCCCAGAGACCTCTCAGGCGTGATAACGTCTAAGAACCAGAGAGCCCCAACTTGGAATCGCCGACACTCAGCATCGTGCTGCCTGCCTACAATGAAGCAGAGCGGATTGCCATCACTCTTGACAAGGTCATGCGATATGCGGAACAGCGCGGCGCTAAAACCGAAGTGATCGTGGTAAACGACGGCTCAAGCGACAATACGGCAGACATCGTGCGCGAGCAGGCCGGCCGACATCCCGCGCTGCGATTGGTGGACAATCCCGGGAATCGGGGCAAAGGCTACAGCGTTCGCAACGGAATGCTGCACGCGCGCGGCGACGTCCTGCTATTTAGCGATGCCGACCTGTCTTCGCCGATTGAAGAGGCGGACAAGCTTCTTGCCGCGATTCAGTCTGGCGCACATATTGCTATCGGTTCCCGATGGGTTCGGACGGAACTGCAGGTCAAGCGTCAACCGGTTCATCGCCAGTTTCTCGGGCGCATGTTCAATCTGGCCCTACGCCTGATCCTGGGCCTGAACTTCAAGGATACGCAGTGTGGCTTCAAGGCCTTCAATCGTCATGCCGCGGAGGTGGTGTTCCCGCCGCAGCAAATTGAACGCTGGGGGTTCGACCCCGAACTGCTTTACCTGGCGAAGCGGTCCAACCTGAAGATTGAGGAAGTCCCGGTCATATGGTCGCATCGGGACGGTACACGGATTCAGGCGCTGCGCGACGGTTTGCGCATGTTTGCTGAACTGTTCAAAATCCGGTGGAATGCAATTCGCGGTAAGTACGGAATACGGCCCACGGTTTCCGAGTCGTTATGAAGCGGCGTTCGCGGCCCGGGCCCGCACCAGCGGCTCGGTGAAAATTCCGTCGCCGCGGATGACGAGCTTCACTTTCGAACAGCATTGATTACATAGCCAGGCAAACCGCGCGCGGCGAGAGGAGCCCTTGGTGGAAGAAACAGGTTCCTCGGCTCTCGCGCCCGCCTCGAAGCGAAACAGCCTGCCATCCCGCAGGTAGCGGAAGGGGACCGAACAAGCCGGATTGGCACACTGCGACACCATTCAAACTTCCCGCGATTCCTGCCTAATCGTCGGCAGAATTCTCAATCTATCGGTCCATACAGCTGTGGAGAAGATTACGAGAGGGCACCACCGCAACGGCATCCGGTGCCGATTCTGTCGCACACTCTACGCCGCAGTACATGCAGCCGCTTTTGCTTTCTTCGGGCTCTGGCGAAACGAGAGCGCAGCCTCTTCGACAGTGGGATGGGTTTCAAAAACCAACAGAAGATTGGTCACTTCCAACAATTGATGGAGCGGGGGTTTGGCCGCGGCCAGCTTGAGCTCGCATCCATTGGCCTGGGTCCACATCAGTGCGATGACTAGTTCGCCGAGTCCAGCTTGATCGACGATTTCGATCCCGCTCAAGTCCACGACCAGCCGACGGGAATGGGAGCATAATTTCGCTAATTGTTCCAAGAACCCCACACCGCCCTCACCGCGGGAAATCCGCCCGTGACAGTGAAGCACTGAAACGTCATCCGCGGGGTCCGATTCGAAGGCTAGTTTCAATTTCCACTCCTTTGACTACTAAGCCGGGGCGGACGGGGCTGACCACTCCAGTTCAGGCTGATTGTTAGGGTATCCCTATCTTACTAGGGGGGTAGCGCGCGGTGGCTACAAAATTGTGAAAATCTGGTGAAATGCTTGATACTCGAAGGGTTCCATTGGCTCGCTTCCAACAAACCCACTCGGTCCTAAACCGCATCCAAGGGCTTTGCATGCTGGACTTAACCACGCATCGGAGGCTTGACTGTGCCGAAAATCGCTGCTGTTACATTGCTGTGTTGTATGCTGGCCGGGTTCGGGTATGCGCAGGTTCCCACCAGCGGAAACGTGTTCTTCGGCTACTCCTACCTGAGCAGCCAGGTGGTTCCGGGAAATAGCATCAACCTGAACGGGTGGAACGGCTCGCTCGAAGGCAAAATCTTCCCGTTTGTCGGGATCGTAGCCGACCTTGATGGTCACTATGGATCGGGATTGAGTCAGCATGACTTTGTGTTTGGTCCACGGATCTCGGCTTCGGTGGGGAGGCTTCGGCCATTCGCGCACGCGCTCGTCGGAGTCTCACACATCGGCGGGAATGGGAGTTCCGACACCAGCTTTGCCGATGCGCTGGGAGGCGGGCTCGACTACCGTTTGGCTCGAATTGTCGGCCTCCGCATCCAGGTTGACGACTTGCAGACCCGGTCTTTCAGCAATACGCAAAATAACTTCCGACTGTCGACGGGACTGGTGTTACGTTTCTAATAGAGTTGGGGGTGTTTATGGTGAGGGGCCGCTCGACTGCACTCAAGGCAGAGTCCTCGGACTATCCGCTCCCGGCGGTTCATGCTCCCAGTATTTGTGATCTCGGAGGAAGTGCTTGCGGTTCCAGAAATTCATCGCAGTAAATAGAAAGAGCCAGACGACGCGCGCGTGTCCCATGCGCTGGAAGCGGCGGTTGGTGGTATAGACTCCGCCGGACACGATTCCGAACTTGCGGCGGGCAACTTGTTTGCTCAGCAGGTAATCCTCGGCAAACTGCACCTGCTCGTGGAAACCGCCAAGCTCGTGAAACCGCCGACGGTCGAACAGCATAAACATGCCAGTGGCGAACGGCTGATGAAGACGAGAGAGCCACTGAAACATGTTGTTGCCGAAGTAGATTGTCTTGTCCACCCAGTTACCGCCCTGGCAGATGATGTTGGTGGTGACGCAGTGGAGTTGCTTGCGCTGGGCCAGTTCCACGGTTCGGCGAATCAATGACGCGGATGCAGGCTGCACGTCGGCGTCGATGAACAGAACGTAATCAGTTTGCGCCAGTGCCGCTCCGGCGTTGCGCGCTACCGAGGGCATTCCACCAGGAATCACTTCCACGTCCAGACGATCGCGGAAGCCCAACACAATCTCGGGCGTGCCATCGGTCGATCCGGCATCAGCGACCAATATTTTCGTATTCCGCATCTTCGGGTAATCCTGGTTCGCCAGTGAGTTCAGCAAAAGCGGAATCAATTTCGCCTCGTTCTTGGCAGGAATCACGATCGTCAGATGGCTCGCGGTATTCATGAATCTGCACGCCTCCCGCGTCGATGGTGACGTACGTCAGCTTGGAATCGACCCAGCCGCCGGTGTTGTAATAGCAAATTCCCTCTCTTTCCTGTTGCATGGCATCATGAGTGTGGCCACAGAAGATGCGGTCGGCTTTTTTTTGCCGCGCGTGAAACAGCGCTCCAGAAGCCACTTTTGACGACATGCGCAGCCATCGTGTGTTCAAGCGGTCGATGAAGCGGGTGATCGGTTTGCCCTTGAGGTCCAGGCGCTGCAACTGCAGGTAGAGCAGGGTGCCCAGGTAGTTCAAGCGAAGGGTGTTGACGATGAACTGGTCGAACTGGTGACCGTGGATTGCCAGATGCTTTTTCCCCTCAAACTCCCACACGTATTCCTGGTACACCCGGACTCCGACCAGATGAGACATCACGTCAGTGAGACCCTGGTCGTGATTGCCTTCGACCCAGACTACCTCGATGTTGCGTTTGGGATTGGAAAGCTTGCGAATATAACCGAGAAACTTCCAGTGTTCCTTGGTGAGCCTACGGAAATTAAGGTCGGCAAAAATATCGCCTAAAAGAATTAGACGCCGAAACCGGCGCTGCTTCAGCAGATTGGTGGCTTCCTGCACGCGGCTGCAGTCCGCTCCGAGATGTACGTCGGAGAGGATCAGCGTATCGTAGACGGGCGGATCCATACTCCCAGAGATAGCAAACCAGTGTTACGGGGGGATGAACCCGAGGTAAAAACACAGTGAATTGGTAACTGGTAAGGTAACCAGAGTAAGCCCTGTCCGGCGAGTTTGATGTCGCCATTTGCCTGGCAGGGATCTGCCGGAACAAAAAAAGGCCGTCTGTCGAGACCATTCTCGACAGACGGCCCTTCGGTGACTGATCTTTCTCGCTCTAATTTAGTTTACGGTTACTTGCACCGGAGTAGAAGGGATGCCATTGGCCACCACTTCCAGGTGGCTTGATCCGGTTTCCATTCCGGACGGCACATCGAAGTTCGTGGAGACGGTTTTGCTGCCGGTGGCCACGCCCATGGTGCTGGGGTCGTGGGTGCGGACATAAAACACGTGTCCCGTGCTGTCATTGGTAATACGCACTACGCCATAGTTGCTGGCCATCTGCGCATCATCTCCGTAAGCAGCGCCCTGCGACAAGCCGTTGAACTGCGTGCCGGAAATCCTATAGGTGCTGCCCCGGGTGACGCTGGAGGGGAAGTTGGTGATAGTAGGTGCCCAGGAGCTGTTGTAGGTTCCGTTGGGCGTATAGATTTCCATGTCATCGCTGCCGTCGGTAAAAAGAACTTGTCCCGAAGGGAGTTCCAGCAGCCGTCCATAGTATGAATCGTCGTTAGGTGCGTTTGGCGGAGCAGCGACCTTGGTCAGTGTTTTGCCGTCAAACTCGTAGAAGTGGCTCGGTGTATGGAAGATGCCAGGACTGGCCATCACCAGGACGTTGCCCGTGATCAGCAACGCTGCAGGAGCATCGGCGCAGTCATCCCCGTTGGGGAAATCGGGACCGGCCACCCACTTGCCAGGCTTCGTCTTGATTTTCGGCGGATGGTATACCGAGGTATGACCCGCGCCGCTGGCGTTGGCGCCGGTAGCGAATACGGTTCCGCCCGGCCGCAGGATTGCCGGGCCGACTTCTTGTGAATTGGGATCTTCCAGCCGGACAATGGTGTTGCCCGCATTGATCCACTTTTTTGTCGCGAAAACAAACTTCTCGGCATTGGGAGCATCTTCTGCGTCTACCGTAAGTACGGTTCCGTCCGGCATCAAGGTCCAGCCTTCCTCGGCGTTCCGATCCTTCTTGCCAGTTCCCGGCAGGACGGTCCAGGTCAGGGTTTTGGAATTCAACAAAGCGGATTCGGTGTTGTAAATGTCGGCAATCATCATCTGCCCGTTGGTGAAGATCACGCTCGAGGAGTCGCCAATATTGTTCCACCCGCTTGGCGGATTCATTGCCGCCCAGGCGTCTTTTACTGGATCGTAGATGGCGCCCAAGTTGGTTTCGGCGCCATTGCAGAAGTTGTATTCTCCGCCCTCCACCACCAGCCGGCCATCGGGTAAAACGGCCGAGGCATAATAGAGTGGACCATAATTGGACGGCATCGAAGCCGCTTGCGACCATGTGCCGTTTACGTAGCTACCGGTATTATCGGGAGTGAGCTTCCACCAGTCAGATGCGCAGGAGTCGTGCACCAGGACTGTGCCATCGTTCATCAACAGCGCGGTCCCCGGACTGGGAAATGTTGGTTGATGCTTAAGCGCCTGCCACGTCTGTGCATTAGAGAGTGCTGCGAGAAAAACGACAGCTATAGTCAGAACTCTTGATAACTTCATAGTGCTCCTCTTTGTATTTGTGAGTTGTGAAGTGCCTCAAGGCGCGACGTCCTTGCGAAGCCCACGAATTGTACTCATTCGCAAGTTTTGCGTATAGGGTCCATCTTCTCTAACCTTTTGTCTTGATCGCGCAATTGCTTTATGCTTATTGCCGCTTGGAGGAAGCTTGATCTCACATTGCAGGTTCGTCGCGCTGGTAGCTTTGTCCGTCAGCATCTGGGGGGGCAGGGGATCCGCCCAGCAATTCGACCCTCACCTGTTCCAGGAAATGCATTGGCGTTTGATTGGCCCATTCCGCGGTGGGCGAACGGTTGCTATCAGCGGCATTCCGGCACAGCCCAACGTCTTCCTCATGGCCCCGAACAACGGTGGCGTCTGGAAGAGCACCGACTACGGCGAGACCTGGAACCCGATCTTCGATGACCAACCAACCGGCTCCGTGGGTGCCCTAGCCATTGCTCCATCGAATCCCGACATCATCTATGTGGGAAGCGGCGAGGGATTGCGGCGTCCTGATCTCTCGACCGGCGATGGTATTTACAAGTCCACGGACGGTGGCCGAACCTGGCAGCATCTCGGCTTGCGCGACGGCCAGCAGATCGGCGCAATTCTGGTTGACCCGCACGATCCGAACCGCGTCTTTGTGGCGGTGCTCGGGCACCCGTATGGTCCGAACTCAGAGCGCGGTGTTTTCCGCTCTCTCGACGGAGGCACAACCTGGCGGAAGATTCTGTACAAAGACGATGATACCGGGGCAATTGATCTCGCATTTGATCCTCAGGATGAGCAGATCATTTATGCGGATATGTGGGCCTCTCGCCGCCCGCCTTGGACGACGGGTGGAGGCTATGACGGCCCGGGGAGCGGTTTGTACAAATCCGTGGATGGTGGAGCTTCGTGGCAGCAAGTGACCGGAGGGCTGCCGACGTCGTCCGATCATCTCGGGCGTATTGGATTAGCAGTCGCGCCCAGCGATCGCAACCGGCTATATGCCCTGGTAGACTCGCGAAAGCTTGGCGGCCTCTACCGTTCGGATGATGCGGGGGACAGTTGGACTCGGATAAACCAAGACGACCGCATCTGGGGGCGAGGCAGCGATTTCGCCTGTGTTCGCGTCGATCCGAAAAATAGAGATACGATCTACGTCGCCAACGTTTCCACTTATCGATCGACTGACGGCGGGCATTCCTTCACAGCCATCAAAGGAGCGCCGGGTGGCGACGATTACCACACTATCTGGATCAATCCCGAGAACCCACAAATTATCGCTCTCGCGGTCGACCAGGGAGCAACCGTCAGCGTGAACGGCGGCGAGACTTGGAGTTCATGGTACAACCAGCCGACCGCGCAGTTCTTCCACGTCATTACAGACAACCAATTCCCCTACTGGGTTTACGGCGGCCAGCAGGAAAGCGGTAGCGCGGGAATCGCCAGCCGGAGCGACTTCGGCGAGATTACGTTCCGAGAATGGTATCCGGTCGGCGTCGAGGAATACGGATACGTCGCGCCCGATCCGCTCGATCCCAACATGATCTACGGCGGGAAGGTTACTCGATTCAATCGCACCACCGCACAGACGCAGGATGTGTCACCAGTGGTGTTACGGACCGGGAAGTATCGCTTTAATCGCACCGCGCCGCTGATTTTTTCACCGGTCGATCCGCGCACGCTATATCTGGGCTCCAACGTACTTTTCAAAACTCGCGACGGCGGCAACAGCTGGCAAATTATCAGTCCTGATCTCACGCGGAAAGACCCCGGCGTTCCGCGAACCGTCGGTGCGTTTGTCGATTCCGATCCGGCGAAAGGCAAACACCGTGGTGTGATCTACTCCATCGCACCTTCGCCCAAAGATGGAAATCTCATCTGGGTCGGCACTGACGACGGGCTTGTCCAGGTCACTCGTGACGCCGGCAAGGCCTGGCAGAACGTCACTCCTCAGGAACTCACGCCGTGGAGCAAGGTCGCCCAGATGGACGCCTCGCACTTCGATGCGTCATCGGTGTATGCGGCGGTGAATCGTTTCCGGCTGGACGATTTGCATCCTTATATCTACCGCACCCACGACGCCGGCAAGACATGGCAGAAGATCGTCCAAGGGATTCCGGAGGATGAGCCGGTCAACACGGTGCGCGAGGATCCCAAACGCAAAGGCCTGCTGTTTGCCGGGACCGAGCGCACGGTCTATGTTTCTTTCGACGACGGTGATCACTGGCAGTCCCTGCGCCTGAACCTGCCCGCGAGTTCCATTCGTGATTTGGTTATCCATCAGGGTGACGTAGTCGTAGGCACCCATGGCCGCTCGTTCTGGATTCTCGACAACATCACTCCCCTGCGTCAGATTAGCGACAAAGTATCGCAATCCGATGCGCATCTGTTCGCGCCGCAACTGACCTACCGCCTGCGCAGCCACAACTACCCGGATACTCCGCTGCCCCCGGAAGTTCCTGCCGGCCAGAATCCGCCTGACGGCGCCATAGTCGACTACTATCTTAAAGCGGCAAGCCCGAACCCGATTGTGCTGGAGATTTTCGATGCAAGTGGAAAATCGGTTCGCCGCTTCTCCAGCGACGACAAGCCTGAAGCCATCGATGCGGACGAACTCAACATTCCTACCTACTGGATTCGTCCATCCCACATCCTGTCGGCGCAGCCGGGTATCCATCGTTTTGTATGGGACCTGCACTGCCCGCCGCCGGATGCTCTGGAACACGAATACCCTATCTCGGCGATTCCTCACGACACCCCGCGCTATCCGCTCGGGCCCGCGGTGGTGCCCGGACGTTACACCGTGAGGCTGATGGTCAATGGAAGGACGTACTCGCAGCCGATCGAAGTAAAGATGGATCCGCGGGCGAAGACGAGTGTTGCCGAACTACGGTTACAGTTCGATCTGGAAACAAGAATAGTGACTGCGATGCACCGCGATTATCAGGCGGTAGAGCAAGTGCGAAGCCTGCGTGATCAATTGAAAGCTCTGCAAAAGAGCGGACAAAGTCAGTTTGCCGCCGAGATCACTGAACTCGACAGGAAGCTGGCAGATCTGGAAGGCAGCGGCGGCGGATACGGCGCCGCGTTTTTGAGTACGCCGCAAGGGCGCGGACTGGCTCGGCTGAATGCCGGATTGTCGCAGTTGCTGGGCATCGTCGACAGCGCCGACACGGCGCCGACCACCCAGGCGACCAAGATGTTCGCCGAAGTGGAATCCGCTCTCGATCAGCAGTTGGCGAATCTAACGGACGTCCGGGAAAAAGGACTGCCCGCGCTCAACGCGAAATTGAAGGGCGCCGGCTTGCCTGCGCTGAAGCTTGAGTCAGCAGCAAGGACCGAAGAAAAATAGGCGAGCCCGGAGAAAGCCGCAGGTGAAGAATAGCAAGAACCGCCGGCGGAATCCGCGGGCGCGAAATAGGTTTTATGCGCTGACCGCTTGAGCGGCGACGATCTCTCAGCGTCGAAGACCGCAGCCAGTCCGTGAATCACCGAAGCCGGCCGCACCGTGGCCCGGGACCGCTTCTTCGCTCAAGCCCCTTTCGTGCACCATCTTCTCATGCGAATCCACGCAAGCTCCCGATCCGTTGATCGCAGAGCCGAGGAAAACACGGCACCGCCGCCCAATAAAGCTCCCCATGAACGGCGGGCCGAGGACTCAAGCCCGCCAATTATCGACCCACTACTCCTAGAGGGCAAGGGGCCGAACAGATGGAGCCTTTAGTGTGGATATGGAAAAATCAAACCCCGCCGTCAGTGCTCCCCGAACTGACTGGGACGGTAGTATTTCAGGCGGTTGTCAACGAACGCCATGTGCATCGCGATGCCAGTTTGGGTGACCTCTGGCGCGTCCCCTTGCGAAGGGCAAAAACTCGAGGAGGTAGGCGACATGAGCAACGATGGATAGCAAGGGGAGGCATGGCGGATCCATTCACGTGAAAGGGAACCTATTCGAGGCGAAACAAGAAGGCCGATCATGTTTTCATAATCAGCCTTGCTCACATCGCCAGTTCTTCAACAACTCTACGCTGACCTCTTCTGCGCCATCTCGGCCATCTGGGCCCAGAAAGCCCTGGCTCCCTCCTCAATCTCTTCCGGCGACAAGTCACGTGTGTGAGTCGCCAGGCCCCAGGAGTGGCCGAAGGGATCGACGAAGCCGCCGAAGCGGTCGCCCCAGAACATGTCCATGACCGGCATGTTCGACTTACCCCCGGCATGGACAGCCTGCTCGAAAGACTTGTCGACATCCTCCACGTAGAGGTACACACTGCCGCTGGTGCCGCCTAATGCCTGCGGCGACTTCGGGCAGCCCACACCGCCCGGCATTTCATCGTTCAAGAAGACAATGGAATCGCCGATCTTCAACTCGGCATGACCAATCCTGCCGTCCGGACCGGCCATACGCATGATTTCTTCGGCGCCCAGCGCCTTCTTGTAGAACTCAATCGCCTCAGCAGCGTTGCTCACGGTCAGGGAGACGGTTACGGTGCGGAATCCCGGCGGAATCGGTTGCGAAGAGAGTTGCATGGCAAAAGCTCCTTTGTGATTTTGGTGTGGATCTTCGCCCCAGCGGACGAACGTTGGCCATTCTATCGCCGCCGAAGATTAGTAGTGTTAAAAGTTGTAAAAATTGGGGAGACTTTGGCTCCCACCAGAGCGTCAAGCCTTAAGAGAATGGACAACTCGACTGGGCAGTGGACCGAAAGCATTGCATACACGTTTAGCTGGGGCTCGGATGGTGCACACCCGGTTGGCGATCCGATTTGGGACACCGCCGGGCATCTGTTGAGCACAACCGCATATGGAGGGAACAACAATAACATCGCGATTTCACTAACGATCGGGTCCCCTCCCCGGTCCCCGGGGAGGTCTTGCAGGTCCTGGTTGGTTACGTCAAGTGATTGACTTTTAGCGACTTAACGATTTTGACCAACAGAGTATGGGCCTCCATTGTTCCCGGAGTAGTAGTCTTGCCCTCGTGTGCGCCCACGAGTCATCACCCCTGATTACCAAAGGTGCGCCTCACCAGCCATTCGAGCCATTGGTTCGCGAGGGCAAAAGAAGCATTCTGTTCAGTGATGGAGAGTTTGCTATCTCGATGCATTCTCAGAATCTCAAGCCAATGAAATCCCATCATCGAATCGCGCCACGTCATCGGTTTGAGTCGACGATTCTTATTTGCTTCAGTCGGAACGGCGGCAATATCACTGCACGAGGTTGGGCCCGAGACCTGAGTGAGAGCGGGTTGAGGGCATTTGTCGCTGAACCGCTGGTCATAGGCGAACAAGTGACACTCGAAATTGCCCTCCCGTCGTTCAAGAAGGAACAAATACCAGCACGGGTAGCGCGGCAATTAGGAACCAGATACGGTTTCCAATTCACGGCTCTGAGCTTCCAACAGCGGTATGAAATCCGGGCCGCAACCAAGGCGCAGCCTCTAGTTCCCGATTAATGTGGCCTAGTTTGTTGGATGAGCATTGTTGAACAGTTCCTCCTGCCTCCATAGCTCTAAACTACCGTTGCCGAAGTCCGCGTGTTCCTCACGCGGACCAATAATTAGGAGGACCTCATGGCAAGCACAGGGGTCTATCGTGCAGTCGGAAGCCCTGCCCCGGAAACTGGACAATATCAGCACTCGGCGTGCTACTACACCGAGATTGTCGACAAAGGAAACATCCTCGCACTTTGCGGTAATCGCGGCTGTCCTAACAAGGGTGCGAACTGGGTTCTGACAAAAATTACGACTACTGTCGAGGTTAACGAGTGAACGCCACGGTCTCAGAGCGACATACCAGCCGCTCGATACGGTGATTGGCGTAACATCTCGATTGCACTCAAAATGCCCTTTCGGCAGTTAACCTTGAGTTCGCTCGGGCGGCACGCATCCGCACAGCCGCCATTGTTCTTCAAAGAACTGAGTCATGCGGCGCGTGCCTTCGCAGAGAACAGGCACGCGGCAACCTCACGGAGGACGTGCTCGTAGTCAGCAACTGTCGCCCGCTCCACATGAATACGAGCGCCCTTTACGCCTGCTTCTTGCACCAACCTCTTGAACTCACTCTGAAGAAAGCCTTCCAATTGCTTCGGTGTCATGACGGCAATGGGGACAGTAGAGGACTGGCCGGTCTCGGTCTCGATCCTCACGCAGTATGGAGATTCGGACTGTTGTGTTTCCGGACTCATGCGACACCCGCCTTTCTGGAGTGACGAAAGTGGCAGGCAAGATCCTTAGCATTCTAGCGCGTCCCGCCGCTCCGTGCGCGATTCGCTTCTTAAGTGCCGTATTATGGCGTTATCACTCAT
>Ga0206847_10257_pt1 | contig 16324 bp, 13 predicted proteins | sample Alteio_BWOrgCont_17_FD_152880 | JGI IMG/M metagenome (GOLD analysis project Ga0206847, IMG submission 152880) | Enriched cells from forest soil in Barre Woods Harvard Forest LTER site, Petersham, Massachusetts, United States -... | ecosystem: Environmental > Terrestrial > Soil > Temperate forest >... | reverse complement strand
AGTGGTCTTTGCGCAACATCAGCCGGCCGCGCAGATCGCGAGGCCACGGGCGCATGGAGACAATCGGCAATGATTGCTCTAATTGCCACTGCCCGTTCTGCTGGCTATAGAGGGCGGTGCTTCCGGGTTCGAGCACGGCCATGCGTGGCGGGATCGAGTTCAGAAACGCGAGATCCAGAATGCGGTCGGAGGCACGCCAAAGAAGCGTTTTCTTGATCGCCGTCGGAGACTGCGAGCGTTCTGTGGCCGCACCGCCTGGGCGCGGTATGGAGATCATCACGATTGAAGGTTCATTGGTTCCCTGGTGGATCTCGGCGATCCAAACATAGCTTTGCTGATTCTCAGAAACAGTGATCTGGACCATGGCAGCAGCCTGGCCCGCGCTTGCGAAATGCAGCCCCAGCGCTCCCAACTCGGTGAGCAACTGGCGGCGAATCTCGTCGAAATCGGCGCCGCTCAATGCTGAGCGATTGTCTACGTTCAAAGTCACCGTGCCCTGGCCGGTAACCTCAGCTATCTTTCGAGCAAGTTGCTCGGCGGAAGACTGCCATGGGTTCGCGTATGCGGCCGCCGACAGAAGTGTCAAGAAAAGTAGGCACACCCTGAGCGGAGAGCATCGTGGATTCGGCATCTCTCGGATGCGCGCATTATAAATCGGATTGTGCGCTGGGAGGGGCATGGCGCTCGGTACTCATTGGAGTCGTACGAGGAGCTTCTGGCCTCTGGCTCCTGGAAGCCTGCATATGACTTGTTGCCGCAGTCACGCCGCGGTTCCCGCGACCAGGAGCAGAGGTCCCCATGCAAGTAGGGTCAGCGCTACTGAAGCTCGCCACTGCATGCGCGGCTGGGGTAGCGGTGTGCCATCTCCATCGAGGGCATGCTCGTGCTGGATCTCGCGATAGGAGTCGTAGATCAGAATTCCTGTGGCCATCGCGATCATTCCGATGCCACCCCACGTAAGCGAGTATTTAAGAAACAACATGACTGCCTCCTTGCGCCTTAGCGCTCGTTACCTGACTTGGCTTGCACCACCGGCCTGGCAAAGACCAGACCAAAGACTTTGCCGAAAAGCAGTTCTTCCACCAGAATTGCGATCGATAACGAGAACACCATCCCGGCAATCACCGCCATCAGCGTCATTACAACTTGCATAACATCCTCCCTGTCCTCGGTTCTTTACGACCTTGCGACCAAGTAAATGGCAGCTTGGAGTCCAAAACGTAAGCTATTGATACAGGTGGACATAACTGACGATAGCAGCTGAGCAGTTGAGGGCCGGCACACACGTTGTGCCCGGCCGGACACATGGGAAACATCAGATAGGAGAGACCAACGGGGAGAGTTCCAAGGAGGGACTATCGGTGTGGTACGGGTAGAGGCTCGAACCGGCTAGTCACCCGTCCCTACATCGTCAGGAGCGCGGGTGCCAGCTATTTCTGCGTCTGGTCGGGCGTCTGGTAGTCGTAGAAGGGCTTGCGGAAGAGGTAGAGCAGTTTGTGCAGGATGTCGGACAGTGGAGAATAGTATGCGAGGTAAGCCAGCGAGAACGATCGGAAAGCGAATAGGCCGGGGTAGTCGGTCCAGAGTCGCTTTAGATAAAACTTGTCTTTAATGAACTGGTGGTAGTCCTGGCTGAAGGTGATGTTCTCCATGCGCGGCCCGGCCTCTTCTTTCTCGACGTGGCGCAGGTAGTAAATGCTTCGGGGATCGATCTGCATCAGGTGACAGCAGGCGTAGTCGGCGGCATAAAGATCGTCGGCGACCATCAGCCAGTTGAGTTCGACCGCGTCTCCCTCCATGGGGCCGCTGCGGTTCAGTCCATATCTTCCGTCGATAATGGAAAGCGCCGGGCGGAGGTTCTTGTTGATTTCATACAGCACTTTCTCGAGTACGGGATGCAGCTTGAGCCGGATCGACGGCTCGGGAATGCATCCCCACTGGTTCTTGATCGACATGCTGACGCCAGAGTTCATGTGGATCTTCGGAACCGGCGTGGTGATGAACAGATCAATTTCGTCCAGTAGGAGAACTGGGAATGGAACTTTGTATTCGCGGCCCTTGTAAGCGAACTCCAGCGGACGGTTGGGCAAATGGCTGAGATTGACGACGCGAATTCCGTACTTCTTTTCGAGAGCGCGGATGCCGGTTTTCTCCAACACGGCGTTGATGTCGAAGCGGTTGTAGCCACCGGAGTCAGATTCGCCCACGATGATGCGGTCGGTGTAATCCTTGAGCCCACGAACAATGGATTCCACGCACGCCGGGTTGGTCATCACTCCCTGGCGGAACACCGGAAACGTCAGGTTCGGCTTGATGAAGACCGTATCGCCGGGCTTCAGTTTCGATTTCAGGTCGATCCACTGAAAGCCCTCATGGAGAACCGCATCATAGCCGGCAGTAAGATGCTGGAGAAAAATGCGAGGACCGGAAGAACTCATCGAGACAGAACCTTTTCAAATATCTTCATTAGCCTATCATAGCCCTCCTGGGGACCATACTTGGTCTCGACCAGGTGTCGTCCTCGCTCACCCATGCTCCGAGCCAGGGTTGGGTTGGACCTTAACTGCCTGACTTTGGACGCGAGGTCGTCGGCGTTGTGCGGTTCGAACAACAGGCCGCTCTTGCCGTCCTCAACGATGTAAGGCAACCCGCCCATGTTGGACGCGATCACCGGTTTTGAGGCAGCGTAGCATTCCAGAGCCACAACAGGAAAATTTTCGTAGCATTCCGATGGCACGAACCCGAACTGGCAATTCTCCAGGATTTTCCATTTTTCCTCGCCGCGGCGAAAGCCGACCAGATTTACGTTGTTGAGTTTCCGGTCGCGGACATATGCGCGGATTTCCTCCTCCAACGGTCCAGTGCCGGTGATGCGCAGCTCAATCTCGGGCAATTGCTCAAATGCGCGGATGAGAGTCCACAAACCTTTTTCCCCGGACAAACGCCCCAGATAAAGTCCGTAACTCCCGCCGCTGCCGCCGTTCCTCGATTGCGGACTGTCACGTAAAGCGTCGATAAAATTTGGCCGCACGAAGATCTTGTCTTCGGGGATTCCCATCTCGCGCATCTTCTGCTCGAAGAATCCGGTCAAGCACACGAAGGCATCCACCTTATCCAGCATGCCGGTTCCTCGATTGATGGCCATCGTAGCCGAGTACAGCGCGCTCAACAGGTAGCTGTCCCGATAGCAGCGGTGCATCACACCATGCAAGTGATTGCCAGACTTGCAGCGCTCGCACACCTGCCCATTGACATAAAACCAGCCATTGGCGCAGTACGGGCGGAAGTCGTGCAATACCTGAACCATGGGAACACGCAGGCCGTGGAGCGTGAAGTACAGCGAAGGAGAGATTAGCGGGTAGACATTGTGGATGTAGGCGAGATCCGGCTTGAAGCGAGCGACGGCATCGGTGATGTCCCGTACGGTACGCCGGGAGTAAATGGTTTCAGAGAAGAAGCTGGCCTTTTCCAAGACGCTGTAGCTCTTGATCTCGTCGTTATGGCGGGTCCAGAACAGAACCTCGTGGCCATGCGATTCCAGCAAGCGCCGCTCGGAGAGCGCCACCGAGTCCTCGCCCCCAAACTGCTGATAGAAATTATGGATGAAAAGAATTTTCATGGATGGCGCTTCACATCCGGCCCCTATCGTGAGGATGCCAGGGCTGGGGAACCGTGGCGGTCCAGAACCTTTTCGAAAATCTTCATCAGATTCTCATAACTCTGCTGGGGACCATACTTGGTTTCCGCCAAGAGCCTTCCCTGCTCTCCCATGCCAACCGCCTCTGTGGGATTGCCTCGCAAGGCTCTCGCTTTGGCCGCCAGATCCTCGGCATTGCCCGCTTCAAACAGCCGGCCACTCTTGCCTTCCTCAATCACATAGGGGAGCCCGCCAATCCTCGAGGCAAGAATCGGTTTTGACTCCGCGAAGTACTCGAGAGCTGCGATCGGAAAATTCTCATACCACTCCGATGGGATCACGCCGAACTGACAACCTTGGATCAGTTGCCGCTTTTCCTCGCCGCTCTTGAAACCCAGGACCTGGATGTGGCCGAGATTCTTCGCGCGCACATAGGCGCGAATCGGTTCCTCCAGAGGCCCCGTACCCACGATGCGCAGCTCAATCTCGGGCAGTTGCTCGAAGGCTCGAATCAGCGTCCACAAGCCCTTCTCGTTCGACAAACGGCCGAGAAATAATGCGTAATCGCCATGGGACTGGGCGGCTTTGAGCGGCAAGGCATCGATGAAATTCGGCCGGACATAGATCTTTTCTTCAGGAATGCCGATTTCCACGATCTTCTCCTTGAAAAACCCGGTCAGGCATACGAATGCGTCGACCTTGTCCAGCATACCCGCCCAGCGGTTCACCCCGAGGGTCGTGGAGTACAGTATGCTCAGCACGGAATCCTTGCGGAAACAGCGGTTCACGATACCGTGAAAGTGGTTGCCGAACTTGCAGCGCTCGCAGATCTTTCCATCGATATAAAACCAGCCATTCGAGCAAAAGGGGCGGAAGTCGTGCAGCACTTGCACCATGGGTATGTGCAAACCATGCAGCGTGTAGTACAGCGAAGGTGAGATGAGCGGATAGATATTGTGAATGAAGGCCACATCAGGCTTGAAGTCGGCGGCCGCCTGACGAATGTCTCGAACGGTACGCCGCGAGTAAACCGTCTCGCTGAGAAAATTGGCCTTCTGCAGAACTCCGTAACTACTGATCTCATCATTGTGACGGGTCCAGAACAGGACCTGTTCGCCACGATCTTCCAACAAGCTCCGCTCCGCCAGCGCGACGGAGTCCTCGCCGCCAAATTGCTGGTAAAAATCGTGAATGAATAGAATCCGCATGGTTGTTGCTGAACGGTGAAACCGTGACTCTTACTGAGGTTTGCTGGACTGCACCGCGTCTTCTTTCTTTGCGGGAACCGCTTTTCTCTGCCGTTTCAGCGCGCGATAGCCGCCGAGCAGGGCGATTGGCAGAAAGCAATAGGCCACAGCAACGGTGCGGTCCCAGGCCTGAAGCGATTTGAAGGCCGCTTGGTCCCAGGTGCGCTCCAAGATGCTGGGTTTGGCAAAGCTCTCCGGCACCGGCGGATAGGCCGGCCACTGCCCGCCATACTGTTCCTTCCAGTAGGCTACATACCGGTCGATCTTGGCTTTCAATGCGGGCGGAAGAACCTCCGGACGAGCCGCGCCGGTAACGATTTTCTCGCCTTTCACCGCTTTGTGATGTTCTTCTGAAAAAATCGCGGATCGGTCCGCTCCCTTCAGCGTGGTCATCCTAGGGTCATAAGGAATACGGAGAAACTCGCAAATCGCTTCCATGTGAGCCACCGGTTCTGCGACCATCTCTTCGTACTGCAGCTGATGGACCTGGCAGCCGCGGGAGAGCAGCAGGTCACAACCTCTTTTCATCTCGCGGTTGCCCAGCAGTCCGCGCTTGGCCATACCAGTCTTGCCGAAGAAGGAGGTCTTTTTCGAGGCGCGCACGATGCTCCGGCAGGTATCCGCCGGGTTGCGCCAGATGATGATGAAACGAGCATCGGGGAACAAGCGGGAGAGCAAATCGAGACGGTCGTAATAACTCGGCGACTTACAGCCCCAAATCCCCGATCCGGCGTATTCCTGGCAAACCGCACGCATTGCGGCGGCCACATCCGGTACTTGGTCGGGAAGGCGCTGAGGATCGAGTTCGTGGCGCGACAGGCCGACGTTCCAGAAATCCCATCGCTGTTTCCAATCTGCTTTGGCTTTGCCCCCGGCAAACATCGGAGAAAGCAACAGCAAATCACTTTCGTACATGAGCGAGATATCGGGATGCTGATTCAGCAGGGCATACAACAGCGATGTGCCTGACCGCCAGATGCCGACTACGAACACCGGTTGTGTGTTAAAAGACATATCGACACTGATGAAAGCACTGGTGCCTGATCTCCACTTTGATCAGGGTTTTAGCTGGAAGACAACCCCCAAGTTCGAGGAGCCGCCGGCAACCGTGGTGCCGTAGAGATTCCCTGCCGGGTCGAGAATGACGCCTCCCATGGGGTTAGCGCCGTTTGTCGATTCGGCAAAACCATACAGCACTTTTTCCTTGCCGGACTTGGCCACCTTGAAAACGGAACCCAAGCCGGTGGCGCCTCCGAATTGGGTCGTGCCATAAAGATTTCCTGCCGGGTCCAGGGTCAATGTAGCGTTGGGATAGGCGCCGTCCGGGGTCCCGGCAAAGTTGTAGAGAACCGTCTCCACGCCGGATGGATCCAGCTTGAATATGGTTCCGAAGTTGGAGGTACCACCATCATAGGTGGCGCCGTAAAGATTTCCTGCCGCATCCCGCACCAGACCTGCGTAAGGAACGGCTCCGTCGTTCGGCCCGCCGGCGAAGGTGTACAGCACTGACTCATGGTTCACGCCCGTGACTTTGAAAACCACTCCACAGCCCTTGCCGAAACAGTTGCCGCCACCGTAGGGCGCAGTGCCGTAAACGTTACCCGAAGCATCCAGCACCACGCCTGAAAAGGGGGTGCTCCCGTCTGACTTGCCGTTGAAGCTGTACAAAACCGTCGCTTTCCCCTTACTGTTCAGCTTGAAAACGGTTCCGAAGAGGCGGTTGCCGGCAAAGCTGGTTGTGCCATAGAGGTTGCCCGCAGAATCGAGCACCACGCTGCCGTATGGTTGGGCTCCATCCTTGTAGCCGAACGCATGCACCACGGTTTCCTTGCCCGAAGGGTTGACCCTGAACACGGTTCCAAAACCTCTGCCCAGGCTGCCGGTGTATACGGTGGTACCGTAGAGATTATTGGAGGCGTCCAGGATCAGGCCGGCATTCGGATTGGATCCGTCTTTGCTTCCGCTAAAGGCATAGAGAACGGACTCTGTGCCGGATGGGTTCACTTGGAAGACGGCCCCGTTTCCAGTGCCTCCAAAATAGGTGGTGCCGTAAAGATTTCCGGACGCGTCGCGCACCAGACTTGAGTATGGATTCGCGCCGTCCGGCGTGCCCGTAAAGGAGTGGAGCACCGTAAAAGTCTGCGCTGACGACGGCGGGGCTGGAAGACCCCCAAGCGCACCAACAAAACACAGCGCCAGCGCGACAATCATTGCGCGCTGGCGCACCCCGGAAACCAAGCTGCGATGTTGCCCTTCCCTCACCGCAATTGCTCTCCTGAACAGCAGACGTTATCGGTCTGGGCGCGAACTACGTCCGCGCCCATTTCGTGAGTATTTCTATCGTGCTCCGGTGAGAACCGCCTCATGCGAGGAACCGGCCGGCAACACCTGACTCGCAATCCACGGGTAGGTGAGCGCCAATCCCTGACGGAGCAGGATCTTCGGCTCCCAGCCCAAAATTTTGCGCAGCAGGGTGTTGTCGCTGTTTCGTCCGCGAACGCCTTGCGGACCGGTCAGGTTGTGGCGCTTATTGATGCGCTTGCCCGCGGCCTGCGCAACCAGATCAACCAGCTGATTGATGGTTACCAGTTCGTCGGTACCCAGGTTAAGGGCATCGCGGAAGTCGGAGGCCATGATTCGCTTCAGACCTTCAACGCAGTCATCGACATACATGAAGGAGCGGGTCTGCTCGCCGTCGCCCCACACTTCGATCTCATCTCCGTCGTGGGCCAAAGCCACCTTGCGGCTGAGAGCGGCAGGAGCCTTCTCTTTACCACCTTCATAGGTGCCTAGCGGGCCATAGACGTTGTGAAAGCGGACGATGCGTGTCTCAAAACCGTAGTCTTTGTAGTAATAGCGGCAGAGTTCCTCGGCAAACAGCTTCTCCCAGCCATAGCCAGGCTCTGGATCGGCGGGAAATGCGTCTTCCTCTTTCAGCGGCTTCACTTCCGGATCCTTCTGCTTGCCTTGGGCGTAGACGCACGCCGAGGAAGAGAACAAGAATCGCGAGACGGCGTTTTGCCGGCTGGCTTCGAGCATGTGGGTGTTGATCAGGATGTTGTTGCGGCTGATGTCGGCATGGAACGCGGTGATGTAGCCGATTCCACCCATGTCGGCGGCCAGGTTGTAGACTTCATCGATTCCGCCGCGCGTGGCCAGCAGACAATTGTCGTACTTACGCAAGTCGAGAACTTCGAATTGGTCGGCCGCACTCGGCTCGTACTCCGCAGCCTTAATGTCCGCGCCCCGCACCCAGTGTCCATCGGCCTTCAGCTTCTTCACCAGGTGATGTCCGATGAAGCCACCCGCACCCGTAACCAGTATTTTCTTTTGATTCTTCATGCATCTCCCCTTAATGGTTGAAAATCAGTATTTTCCCTGAATGTCTTAGCTTGAATCACAACGTCACGAAGTGGGGGGACTTCGAGTAGGTCAGTCAAATGCCCGAAGCGCCATCAACTCCAAGCACACATTCCAAGCGAACCTGGAGCCTTGCACTACATAGCGCCGCCATAGACGCTTCGGCTCGGCCAAAAGCCGGAACAGCCATTCTAACCCATTTTCCCGCATCCAGCGAGGGGCTTGTTTCAGGCGCCCGGTGTTCAGATCGAAAGCCGCACCAACCCCCAGCAACACCGGAACTCGCAGCTTATCTCTGTACTCATGCATCCAGCGCTCCTGCTTGGGAGTGCTCAACCCTACCCAGAGGACATCCGGCTTGGCCGCTTCAATGGCGGCGATGGCCTGGTTTTTCTCCTCGTCGGTAAGCGGGCGAAACGGCGGGCAATAGGTTCCGGCAATGCGTATGCCGTGGCGATCCCGCTCGGTCTGAGCCAGGTGGTCGGCTACTCCCGGAGCACCGCCGTAAAAAAAGTGCCGATACTTACCCCGGGTGTCCCTGCAGAAAGTCTCCATCAGCTCGGGCCCATAGACTCGACGTTTCAGCGGGAACCCGCGCCAGCGGCCCAGCCAGACCAGCGGCATGCCGTCAGGCACCACCAGGTCGGCTTCCTCCAGAATGGCTTTGAATCCAGCATCGTCCTGGGACTCGGTCACGCCATGCATGCCGGTCACGGCCACGTAATGCGTGCGGTTAGAGTCGGCAATCCACTGCTCCATGATCGCAATCACGTCAGGAATCTGGACTGCGCTGACCTTCACTCCCAAGACGCGAAACGTGGGCGAGACTCCGGCCAATTCCAATGTCAGGGTATTCGATGCCATTTCTTCCGTTAGCCTTAAGACACTACTTGCTGCGTTATGCGAAACCATTCGGGGAGAGCGTTAGGGGCAATTTACCCCATACCATCAGGAAACACAAGAGGGTAGAAAGACTCACAACTTGTGGAAACCACTACCGGGATCTCTCGACCCGGAGCGAACGGTTCATGGCCGGAACATTCTGGTATTTGCGACGGAGAAACTCGGCAAAACCCACAACTAACAGGTACGGTATGGGGGCTTGCCACGTCATTTCGACGTTGAAAAACGAGTGAACGGTGATGACTCCAAGCACCCCTATACACTCATAGGCGAATTGCCGTTCCTCTACGGTCAGCAACCGATTTCGAGCAAATTTCACCAGAAACCACCAGCTACCGATCAGAGAGGCCAGCAAAGGCAGCAGGCCACCCAACCCGGAACCCACGATTGTCTCAATGTAATCACTGTGCAACGAGGACGCGTCCTCCATTCCGATCTTGGTGAGAACGGCGAATTTTCCTCCGGCGTATGCACCGAGCCCCGTGACCGGATGATGGCTGAACTGCTCCCAGGCAAACGTCCACCAACTCATGCGGCCGTTCAGGTTCGTCAAAGTGTTTTCGGTCTGGCCACGGCTCAGATAATCGTAGAGGTCTCCCTGCACACTGGACATAGCCAGTAACCCAGCCGCGACGACCGCCAGGATCGCAACCGTACGAAATCTGCGGGAAAAGAAGAGTATCAGGCAGACCGCGACGACAAATCCGGCGAGCGCATTTCGAGTCTTGGCCAAGATGAGGCAGATGAACCCCAACATAAACGCCGCGACGTAGAAAGCACGGGCGGAACGCTTCAGGGGCTCAATGGGTAGAAGCCGGCACAGAGCCGTGATTGCGACCATGCCGGCGATACCGGACATGGCATTTGACGAGCCCATCGGGATCACGCTGGTCAAACGGCCCATGTCATCCCAGGCATCGTTGCGGAAGATGGCTCCCTGGGCCAAAGTCCACAGCAGTTCCATCGACAAGATGGCCCACGTCCAATTGATGAGCGTGCCGTAATCTTCGGTGGATTGAACTGTGACCAGGATGGTCGCCAGCGTGCCAACGTCAACCAGATATTCCCACGACTTGTAAAACGTCCAAGCCGGGTAGACCGACCATATGCTCGAGAGAAGGCAAACTCCGGCGTAGACCGCCAGGGCCCCAACCATGCCGCGGAAAAATGACTTCAGCCACGCTGGCTTGCGGAGCGCCAACCGCACCAGCAGAACGACACACACGATCAATTCCGGACCGATGCGCAGCATCGCCCAGGCATCCACCGGCTCGGCCCTCACAGCGGACAAGCTTCGTCCCGGACGGAAGACCAATCCGCTCAGATAGAGTAGAAACCATAGCCCGTGCCACCAGGTCAGCTTGGGCAGCAGCTCCATCAACCGCTGCCGGGCCGCGGGCACCGCCATAAACATTGTGACCACCGCCGCCGGGACTGCAACAAGCAGCGCCAACGCGATCACGCCCGAAGCGTATGACACGTACGCAACCAGCAAGCCGAAGCCAACGCTTACGCCGACAATGGCAGCCGCGTTCCAGCCCGGTGATCGGGGCCGCGAAACCCCTCCGGGCATCTTCAGTTGGTCGACTTCGTAGGTTTTGGTGGCATTCATCGGGTCTTCTTTACCTCGGGTTTCTACCGGCCTTCCTTCAGCGCTTGCAGCACACCGAAGTATGCGGGCTTCTTGCCGTAACTCTCATCGAACAAAAGAGGTTTGGTGTCATCGATATCAACAAATTTCGGCTTCCACGCATTGCTGTCTCCGAGCCCCCAAACACTGAAGCCCTTGCAATTGGAATCTTGCAGACAGGTATGGGCGACCTGGTAAAAAATGTCTTTCTGCCGGTTGAAATTCTCGGCGTTGTTTCCGTGTCCCTGGAACACGTCCATCTCGGTGACGTGGGCTTCGACACCCGCTTCCCGGGCCCGTTTCAAGAAATACTTGAACTCCTCGATGTATTCGCCGCGCAGGCGGGGCGCTTCCAGGTGCATCTCGATACCAACAGCGTCAACCGGAGCGCCTTGGGATTTGAGTTCCCGAAGCAGGCCAAAGAACCGATCAACCTTCGGCCGGTCGGTTCCTTGCCGGCCAAAGCTCTCATTCAGCAACAGCAGTGCATTGGGAGCGGCCTCGCGGGCGTAGCGGAAAGCCTTGACGATCATTTGCTGTTCTCCCAAAGCATCTGAGAAGCAGCCATTGTGCGCGGGGTCGAGTGGTTCGTTCACCACTTCCCAGCCGTAGAAAGTGTCGCCGCCGTGGCGGACGACGGTCTGAATCTGCTCCTTCAGAATCTGATCCATTTGGGCGGGAGACCAATTCCTGCAACCGCGTTGAAACCAATCCGGAGAAGTTTCATTCTTGTAAACCAGTGCCTGGCCGAAGAGCTTCATGTTGTGCTCTTTAGCGAACTTCATGTCGCGGTCCATCCCTTGAAAGTTGTACTGGCCACGCTCGGGCTGGGTTTGCCGCATCAGAACGATAGTTATGCCGGAATTGAATTCGCGGCCGAGAGTTGGCTGGTATCCGGAGTCACCCCAGAACCGGCCCTGGATTTCCGCTCCAACCCAGAAGTGCATCTTGTCCGCGTACGAACGCAGAGTCTCCGGAGAATCCTTCGCAGGTGGCTGAGCTGACAACATAATGGACAACAAAATGGGGAGGGCGACCGAAATTCGCTTCATGTTCCTCAAACACTCCTATCCGCGGAGGCGGAAGCCGAAAATGGCTTGCACCTTCTTATGATTTCAATTTGTGGACGGAGCGGCAAGAGCCTTGTAGGCCAGCAACCGGCGAGTAAACTGCCCAGCAAACCTATCCGACAGCCATCTCTTCTGCCTTGGCGTCGGCCACGGCCTGAGACGCCACCCGCAAATCGGCCGTTTTGCGGCGCAGCAAGAACACCAACATGAGCCACGAAACACCGTCGGAAACATTCACGCCCAGAATTGCTCCCCACAAGCCGTAGACCCTGGTCGCTGGAACGCCGATGACCAACGAAAGCACCGTGGCCACGATGTATGCCAGAAAAACCAGCCGCGGAGCTTCCATGGCGCGCAACACCACAGTTGGACCGAATGCGCCTGCCCACAGAATCGAACCTACAGCGACCCAGGGCAGCAGGTAGGCAACGTCGGTGTATTTGCCCGAATATAGAAGATGAAAAACTGTGCCTTTGAACAAGATGATCCCGGCCCAGTAGGCGATCGCGCCGGACAAGGAGATCAGCGTGATTTTTCGATTCAAAGCGATCGCATAGCTTGCTCCCTTTTGTCCACGCAAACGCGCAGCGTATGGCAGAAATAGCATCGCCAGGGCAGTCTGAATCTGCAATTGAGGCGCGACAAAATTCATCAAGGCGCGCAGTTGTCCGGAGGGAACCATTCCCGACATTCTGGCGAGGATGGGATAAAAGATGTAAGCCGGAATCCAGGAGGCAAGATTTGCCACCAGCGCCCAGCGTCCGTAAACCCAGTGCCGGCGGCAGACATCCCAAATGTGAAGCTTGGCGGAGGTGGGAGACAGATTCTTCCGCAGGGTACGCAACAAGACCAGGCATGTCACCAGCGCGGCCAGCGCGATCGCCAGGAATGCCGTAAACGGCGAAAGAAGGTTGCGATAATACAGCAAGAACAGTCCGCCGGTAGCAAACGTGAAGTACCACATCGCACCAATGGCTGCGTGCGAAGGCGACAGTTCGAGATAGAAAGTGCGGCGGACCAGCCAGAACACCAGCACCAGCGGGGTCGCAATGGCCACGCCCAACAGCGCCCCCGGTAGTGCGCTGCCGTTGTCCATCACTCGCGTCACGCCAGCCCAAATCCCCAGCGGAGCGCACATGACCACGGTGACCACGGTCTGGATCCATAGAAGGACGCGCAGATACTCGCGCAAATTGTCGCGATAAGCCGAGCCGCCAAACACCGCCATCGGCTCCAGCAACGCCGATTGATAAAAGACGGTAAGCAGTACGAAAATTGCGAACCCCACCGCGTAAGCGCCGTATTGATCGGGCGCCAGCCATCGCGCCAGCAGAATGCTGATCAGAAAATTCGATCCAGAAATCAGCCCCTGGTCGACCAGCGTGAAACCGCCCTTGGCAATCCAGGGGAGAACCTGCACACGCAGCATTTGCCAGCGGGAAAGCGAAGTATCAGTGCCGACCGCATTGAGTTCGTTGAGGGAGTCTTGTTGTGACTTTGTCATGCGAAAGGATGAATAAGTGTCTGCGTTGTGGACAGTGTGCGTCGGCGGGCTACGGGCTGACCTCGTACACCACTCCGCAGGCGTTAGGAGAGCACGAGCCGGTGCCGCCTCTGTCGGTGGTGCCGTAGAGGTCGCCGCGCCTATCAAAGATCAGGGAGTACTCGGGGCCGTCGCCGTCGATCTTCTGCGTAAAACTGTACAGGACCGATTCGGTCCATGAATCGCCGTGCTTTGGCCTATCCAGCCGGAACACAACCCCGTAGAAGCCCACCCCACCGGCGGCAACCCCATAGAGGTTGCCCACCGAATCAAAAATCAGGCCGCCAGGGCCCTCTCCATCATCGCCGCCTGGAAAGTCGTAGAGGTCAGACTCGATCCATCGATTACTCTTAAGAGCAAATCGAAACACGAATCCCCAAACGTGAAGCTTCCCACCAGCAGTTCCATACAGTCTGCCCGTAGTGTCGAGGACCAAGCTGCTTGGGCCGTCACCATCGTTTCCGTTTGTAAATCGGTGCAGAATTTTTTCGGTCCACGGTCTTCCTTTCTGATTCGGGGGCAACAGCTCAAAAAAGGTGCCGCAGCCTACTTGTCCCTGACCATAGTTGCAAATTTGGTTGGCACCAAAGGGCGTGGTGCCGTATATTGCGCCTTTCTTTCCGATCACCAAACTGCCATTAGGCACCGCGCCGTCTGTGCCACCGGCAAAACTGTGGAGCACTTGCTCGGTCCAGTTGCCGCCTTTCTTATTTGGCGGACTTAGCTTGAACACCGTTCCACAATTACCTCCATAGAATTCGTTGCAGCTATTTCCTTTCCCGCCTCCAAAATTCGTGGCGCCGTAGAGGTTCCCAGCCTTATCAAACGTCAAGTTGCCTGATGGGGAGTACCCATCGTTCCCGCCCTTGAAGCTGTACAAGATCGCTTCCGTCCACGGATCACCTTTCCGCTTCGGCGGCGACATTTCGTACACAGTCCCGCACCCTGCTGGCGTACCCAAAATCACGCAGTCGCCGGTCCCGCCGTACCCGGACACACCGTACAGGTTTCCCGAACCATCAATGATCATCCCACTGCTGGGGAGCGAGACGTCGTTCGACTCCTTGCCCCTGAACTGCATGAGGATGGTCTCGGTCCAAGGATCGCCTTTCTTGGCTGGCGGAGACAATTCATAAACCAGACCGCACAGCTCACTGTCTGGATAACAGGAGTCTGGACCCGCCCCCTGGGTCGCTCCATAAAGGTTGCCAGCCTTGTCGAACACCACGCCGCCCGCTGGCCAGAACCCGTCGTTGGGCTCGCCTTGAAAACTGTAAAGCACTTGCTCATTCCATTCGACTGCAAACGCTGCGCCCGCCCCTAGCAAGAGAAGCAGCAGCAGCACTCCGGAAACGGCGGCGATCTTAACTCTACCCTTCATGCTTGTACTCCCGCTCCGCCTTGCGCAAGCAAACGCTCAGCTTTTCCGCCAGCACCGAAACATTCGGCTCGAAGAATATGTTGGCGTGATGACCGGCGATCTCGTGGATTTCGACTCCGCCCGAAGCCCACTCGCTCCAGCCCGCCGCGGGGTCATCCTCGCTACGCAGCGACTTCACTGCCGCGTTGAACACGGTCACGCTTTTCGGATAAACCTTCGGAACATAGCGCGCCTCCGCGTCAATCAGCGCCTTCCGCACAGTCACCAGATCGGGAGGCAGTCTCTTGCCAAATCGGCGTTGCACAAAACGCGCCATGTGCCCGATCTTCCAGGACAAATATGCAATCTTCTCCGACCAAGGCAGGCGCACCAGCTTGATCAGCAATTCTTTTTGCGACTTAGGCTTGCCGGGGAAGGTGTCGAAAAGTCCGATGAAAATCGTCTCCTGCCCCTGGGCTCGTAACTGGTCTGCCATCTCAAGAGCGACCATTCCGCCGAAGGAATATCCGCCGAAGTAATAAGGTCCCTCGGGCTGCACCTGGCGGATTTCGCGCAGATACGCGGTTGCCATTTCTTCGATCGTGGGCGGACAAGTCTCTTTTCCGTCAAGACCAATCGCCTGCACCCCGTAAAAAGGCAGATCTTCACCCAGACACCGGGCCAGATCACGGAAGCGCAGCACCGTTCCGCCAATTCCGTGAACACAGAAAAACGCCGGCCTCGATCCGCGCGGCTGAATAGGAACCAGCGACGACCACGACGGCGACCAGCTGTCTTTGCGAAGAACGGTAGCCATCTCTGCGATGGTCGGCGCCTGGAACAAAACCGTCATGGGAAGTTTTCGTCCGAGCGTCTGCTCGATGCGATGCATCAGCCGGACCGCGAGCAGCGAGTGGCCCCCCAAATCGAAGAAATTCTGCTGAATCCCGATTGGACGAATGCGCAGCACGCTTTCCCAGATTTCGGTCAGCTGCATTTCCAGAGCATCGGTCGGCTTGGCATCCTCTGAAAGCGGTTCGGCGTCGGCGACCCCAGCCGGAGGCAACGCTTTCCGGTCGACTTTTCCATTGGGCGTGAGCGGCATGGAATCCAGCCGGACAAATAGGGCTGGCACCATGAATGGAGGCAGCTTGCCTTGAACAAAGTCGCGCAGTTCGCCGGAGGACGGGGCCCTTCCCCCAGCAGGCACAAAATATGCAACCAGACGTTTGTCCCCGCCAGACTCCTGCGCCACCACAACGACATCGCGCAAGCCAGGATGCTTGGCCAACACTGCCTCGATTTCTCCCGGCTCCACGCGAAAGCCGCGAATCTTGACCTGAAAATCGCACCGCCCGGCAAACTCAATCTCGCCCGACGGCAGATATCGCGCCAGATCGCCAGTCTTGTACAGGCGAGCTTCGGGATCGCGGCTAAATGGATCCAGAATGAATTTTTCCGCCGTGCGTTCCGGCTGGCCCAGATACCCGCGAGCCAAACCGACGCCGCCAATATGCAATTCTCCGGGCACTCCAATCGGTACAAGATTGAGATTCGAATCGAGCAAATAGATT
>Ga0206847_10078_pt1 | contig 16368 bp, 5 predicted proteins | sample Alteio_BWOrgCont_17_FD_152880 | JGI IMG/M metagenome (GOLD analysis project Ga0206847, IMG submission 152880) | Enriched cells from forest soil in Barre Woods Harvard Forest LTER site, Petersham, Massachusetts, United States -... | ecosystem: Environmental > Terrestrial > Soil > Temperate forest >... | reverse complement strand
TTGAGCGCGACCGGCATGGGCTTCAATGTATACCAGCGTGCCGGATTCCGCGAGGTCGGCAAATTGAGCTACTGGAAATACGGCAAAATGCGGCAGATCCGCGGATAGTGAATTCATGCACGGGGCCGTCGGGTTGAAAGTTTAGGAAAGAATTCCCCGAAATACCTGCCATATTCCATGTGGTTTCGCGCGTTGAACCCCTGAACCAACGCGATATGGCACGTCCTGGTATGGAGTTCCGCCTTCAGGCGGCGGGGTGTCGGAGAATACCCGGTGGTTGGAAAATTCCCACCGCAATGTCCACCGCGTTTCCCCGGGCTCCGCCATCACTGACAAAATATAAATGAATATATACCTTGCCCCGGCGGACGGTCGCTGTCACAATGATCAATTGAATTAATAATGAATATAAAATACGTGAAACTATCGGGCATGGTTGCCATCGGGATCGGGCTGTTTGCGGTTCAACCGCTCTACGCGGCCGATTCGGTTCAGTTGGCCGACTTCAAGGTTAGGTTGAGCGATGTGAGTCCGATTGACCTTCCGTTGAGTGCCTCGACGCTCGTATCAGAGGCAAGTGAGAAGAGCCGCGAGTCCGTGACCGCTGATGCCGTTCGCGCGGCAATCTCCACGAAATCAACGGTCGCCCCGTCGATCGTCGGTGCGATCGCCCATACGACGCCTTCGATGGCTGTGCGGGCCGCATTGACCGCCGCCTCCATGGAGCGAAAACAGCTTCGCGAGATTGTCAAAGCCGCGACCGCCGCCGCTCCGTCCGAGGCGGGTAAGGTCGTCGCCGCTTTAATTCGTGCCTATCCCGCCAAGGCGGCTGAGATCGCCATTGCCGCCGGCAAGGGAGCTCCCGCCTTCGGGCGCGAGATTCTTGCTGCGGTTGGGTCCGTATCGCCCACCCTCCAGCCGGTAATTAAAAAGGTTCTTGACTCCGAAGGTTCCGACGCCGTTGTGTCCGTTCAGGCCGCCCTGAGCGAAAGCGCAATGATTGCCTCGCAATTGCCGTCGGTTTCCAAGTCCTCGGCGGCGTCGGTTTTACCGGTGACTGGCGCTCCTTCCGCTCCTTTCGAGATTATTCTCAACCTCACGACCGATCAAATTACGTGGTTGGACACAGAAACCGGTCAGAGCGGGAATTCTCTAAGTGATCCATCTTTCATTCAGGACTTCTTTCATTCTGTTATTCAGAACCAAGAGCCGGTGGTCACCATCGGCAGCCCGGGTCGTTAATCTCGATTCAACAACTTTTATTCGGCCCGCTCTCGCAAGAGAGCGGGTCTTTTGTCGTTCTATTCACGTCCCTGACCGTTGAAGAACTCGGATGTTCTCGCGGCAACTGAACCGACGGACTGACGGCACGGAGTTTTGATTCGGAAAGGGATTTGGCCGCCGGGGTGGAAAACAACGCTGCGGAATGGCTGCCGTGGGTGGAGGCTCATAACGAGGCGGATGTTTCTTGGTTGTATGCGGGTGATGTCTGGCCGCAAAACGGCGTCAAAGTGGCGCGATTCACGGCGGAAACGGCGCACCGGCGGGTGGGTGAAGTCCTTCGCTTTCATTTGGAGCGCAAAATCACCCGTAATTGGTCCTTGGGGTCGCTTACCCGGCCGTCCGGCTTGGGCCGCGCATCTTCGCCGGCACGGATTTCACCGCCTGATTCAACTGCGCCGCGATGGCCTGCGATTTCGACGCCGCCCCCCCGCTATCGCAAGGCTTTGCGATCGGTCTGGTGGACGACCCGCCGCTGCTTGTCCCCCTCACAACCGAACGCCGGAAAAACGTCACGAGGGGGAAAAAGCCATTGCCCGGTTCACGCCGCGACAAATCTGGTATGCTGCCGCCCGTGCCGGGGACAAGATGGTGGGGCGAACCACACTGCTGGCGGGCACGGAAACCGCCGGCATCTATGATGTGAACGTAATCAAAGAGTTTCGCGGACGCGGAATTGGCACGGCGCTGGTGAATACCACGCTCGCCCAAGCGAAACACTTGGGTTATCCCACCGCCGTGTTGAGCGCCACCGGCATGGGCTTCAATGTGTATCAACGCGCCGGATTCCGCGAGGTCGGCAAATTGAGCTTTTGGAAATACGGCAAAATGCGGCGGCTATAATTCTACGGCTGCTGAATCACGCGATAGAATCGGAGCGGATAATTCGCCGCGTTGGTATCGATCCAATTAAACGTCCCCATCCCGGGCACGTTGGTTTCGAGTGAAATCCAAGTGCTGAAATTGGTGGTGGCCTGGAGGACATAAGTATCGCCCGCAACGCCGGACATTGTCATTTGGAATACGCCGTTCTGGTAAATACCCGGCGTGGTGAAGTAACTGCCCGCGGATGTGACCGTAAACGCGGCGCTAGCGGCCACACTATCGACGAATCCCGGTTCAAACGCGTTGGCGCTGACCACGGCGGTTGACGACAAGGTAAACGCTCCGGTGTAAGCGGCGGAATTAGTCGTGGGTAATGATCCGTCCAAGGTGTAGTAAAGCACCGCGTTCGTATCCGGCGGTAACAACGTGACACTCACCGGCGCGGCGAAGGTTCCGCCCGCGGGTTGAATCACCGGCGGCGGCAGGGTGGGGGTTCCGGGCAGGCTGTCGATCCACGCCGCCATTACGGTCACCGCGTTCGTGTCGATGAGGTTTCGCGCCAGCGGTGGCATTTTCGTGGCGGGATCCAACGTATCCGCCCGAAGGTAAAGCACCGATCTCCAAGTATCGTTGGGCGTCACGATTTTGGCATTGTCCGCCCCGAGGTTGCCCTTGAGTACGGCGGCGTTGATGATGTTTTGGTTGGTTAACGGAGTGTCATAACGCGCGTCAAAGGTTGGTCCCGTGCCCCCGGGCCGGTGGCATTGCGCGCAATTCGCGTCGATGTAGGAGCGGAAACGGTCCTCCAGTGAGGCGCTTTGATTGGTGATGGAAACCAGGCGGGCGTAAGTCGTGATGGCCGCCTCGTCGATCGCCGGGTTGAACAAACCTAGCCGGTTGAGCGCCCGCAATTGATTGTCCGTCACGCCGGTGCTGCCGTAGGTCAAATCCCCGTTCAACTGCCGCGTCTTGACGCCCAGGACATAATTGGCCGCCGGCGTGTGGCAGGTCAGGCAATCCGCCGGGCTGGGGTAATACCATGTTTGCGTTATCGTCCCGCCCGGTACGGTGATGGTGATGTTTTCCGTGGCGCTGGACGTGAGCAGATCAGCATCGCTGTAATCGGGCCGCCATTTGTAAGTGACTCCGTAAACCGCGCCATTGGTATCGCGCACAAGCAGGCGCGTTTCCAGGCGCATTGGCGGTGCGGTCGTGTCCACGTAATTCGTAATCAGGGCGAAATGCTTGACGAACACCGTGCCGTTCGGGAAGGACCATTCGCCCGTGGGCGCGAAATCGATTTGCTGGTCCGGCGTGGTGAGGCCGCCTTGATAGGGCACCGCGAGCCAGCGGGATTTTACCGCGCCATCCGACCACAATGGCGTGTTCGGCGCGTAGGGAATCAAACCGGGCGCTGGGTCCATGGCCGGAGTATTGGTGAAGACACCGGTTTGGGAGAGTGTGGGCGGTCGCGTGCCCGTAAACACCGCCGGCATATTATAAAACGCGGGTGACGGCGACCGCCCCGTCAGACCGTACGGCAGGCCCGAGCCGGCTTGGACCGTAATGCTGACTGGCGCGGAGGTTCCGGTAAGGCCGCTGCCGTCGGTGACCACGGCGGACAGCGTGTAGTCGCCCGCCGCCAGCCCGGTCGCGGTCAAAACGTACGGTGCGTTGCTGACGGTTCCCAGCAAAGTATTGTTCGCGTAAAACGCCACGCCCGCCAGACTGTTGCTCTGCGCCGCCGCGTTGGCGCCAAGGGTGACGCTCGCGGACTCGGTGTACGACGCGCCATTAGCCGGGCTGGTCAAGGTCACCACGGGCGGCGGATTGGTCGCCGGGTAAAGTTGCGCTTGGGGAATAGCCGCGAGCGGCGTGGAATGGCTGCTCCAGGCCAGTTCCACCGCGGCGCTTCCCGTGCCGTGGAAATAATCCAGCTCGATATTATAAAGCTCCTGCGCATTGAGAGTGACCGTGTTGCTATAAGTGCCAGCCGCCGTTGCGGGCCATTGGTTGATGAGTTCGTTGCCATTCACCCACAGGCGGACGCCGTCATCCGTCGTGGCGTAGAACGTGTAACTTTCGCTGAACTGCGGCTGCACCGTGCCGGTCCAGCGTACCGAGTAATCGGTCGCGCCCACATTGGCGGCCGGCCCGGCCGTACCCCAATTAAAGTTCACCGTCGCGTCCGTGCGCACCAGCTTCGGGCTGCCATTGAACGACAGGTTCTGGTTCGAGTAATAGGCGCCGGTGAGGCCGCTTCCGTTGCCAATGGACGCGGTGTTCACAAACACGGCGGATACCACCGCGCTGTTCACCGCGCCGCCCTTGACCGCCATGACCTGCACGCCTGCGGATGCCGTCAAGGTAAACGGGCCGGCGTAAAGCGGCGAGTTCGTGGTGGGCGTGGCGCCGTCCAGGGTATAGTAAAAGGAAACCCCTGGCGTGGGATCGGTAAAACTAACCACCACCGAATTCGTGAAAGCCCCGCCGCCCGGCGCGATTACGGGATTACCGATGAAGACCGCATTGCCGTAGACCGAGAGCGCGTACTCCGCGCCCACATAGACTTTGCCGTTGGCCACAGTCGGAACATTGAATTTAACCGTCGCGCCGGGATTGTCGCGCGTGAAATTTTGGTCGCTGTTGTAAAGCTCGGCCATGGTGCGGGCGTTGTACGCGTGCAGGACCGCGGGACCGCGGCTGAGATAGGCGTCCGTTTGAACGACCCAAACGATTCCGTTCGTCACACCGTTCGCGGAGATTTCCGGCGTGGCGGACGATCCGAACGCCGTTGCGGATGTCAACGGAGTGGTGGTGATCACGCCGTTGGTGATGGGAAAGCCTTTGAGCACATCGCCCGTGCCCAAGTAGTAAATAAGATGATTAAAATAAGCTGGCGAACTCCATACGCCGCCGATTGCCCCGCCCAATTCTTGCACGATCTGGTTGTCGTTCGCCGCGTTGTAATGACCCATGTTATCCCGGTCAACCAAATGAATCGTTCCCTCCTTGCCGCAGCCCACGATCAAATGCGGATGCCTTGTGCTGCCCACGGAATCCGGTAGCAACATTGGTCCGCCGGAGCCCAGATCGACATCCCCCGCGGCGAGACTCGCCTGGTTGTACGGCGTGAAATAATCCGCCACCGCCAGGCCGTTCGAGGTGGAGAGCCGCATAAAGCTGTCGCCATATTGCGTGCCGTTCGTGTTCGCATTGAACGGCCCGTTGGCGACCTCGAAGTAAAGATTGTTGCTGGAGTCCACCGATAAGCCGTTGCCGCTCATCCACAGGCCGCATTCGCCCGCGTTCCCGCCGTCCGCGGCGATGGTGCTGTTTGGCGAGGTGTTGAAGACGTAGTTGGTGAGCGGCTTGAGCGTCGCGGCGTTGAAGCCGATGATCCAGCCGTGATAGGGATCGGAATCAGCGTAACCGGTGTAGGTGACAAATAGAGTACCGTTGGCCAGCGTCATGGCCGCGCGTTGCAGATGGGTTTCCGCCACGAAGGGCAGCACCCCGTTGGCGCTTTGCACTCCGATTCCCGGTATGGACGCCGCGACCACCACCGGGCTGTACGGCCGGTCCATGCCCGTCGCAATATCGATCGCGTGGACGCGGTGAAAATATCCCGCCGTCTCGGAGGTGAACACATCCACATACAACGTGCCGGAAGCCGGGTCAATCACCGGCGTGCCGGTGATGCCCACCTCGGGGTTGATATCGTGGTAGGGGCCGTAGCGATTGCCGAAATTATTGTTGGGTGTGGCCGCCGAAACGCCGAAATTCGTCTGCCATAAGGGCGTGCCATTATCCGCGTCAAACGCATACATGCTGGCGTGCTCGGTCGCGACAAATACGATATCGTGAACGCCTTGGCCGGGAATCGTGACATTCGTCATCACGAGCGGCTCGGCATAAACATAACCGTCCACCGGGCGCGAGAAAATCAGGCCGAAGTTATTTTGATTCACGTTGCCCGGAGTGAGGATGACTTCGTTCGTGTTCGCGCCGTCGCGCGTGTTGTCATTGTGGTACGTCAGCACCGCGACTTTGGAGATCGTAGGTGCGGTTGTGAACGTCCCGGAGGGCGCGGCCCAGGCATTGCCGGAATCATTGGCGGCGACGGCGGCGAAATAATAAGGCGTATTGGGGGCGAGCCCGCTGACCGTCACGGTGAACGTCCCGGTTTGCGGTCCGAGATAAACGTTGTTCGCCCACGCGGCAAGGTTGGTTCCCTCATCCGCCGGGCCGTAGTAAATAGTGACGGCGGGCGTTTGGCCGCCGGTGGCGAGCACCTGTCCGTTAAGCGTCGCGGCGGTCGCGGACACATTGGAGGCGGGCAGATTGGTGACCATCGCCGGCGTGGCGGGTGGCAGCGTGGTGAACTTAATCGAGGACCCGGCCCATTGCGCGCCCGTGCCGTTGGTGGCCTCGGCGGTGACATAATAAGTTGTGCTGGGAGTCAATCCCGTTAGCGGCGTGGTGAAGGATCCGTTTTGCTGGCCGGCTGAAATCTTGTTCGCCCACGCCGTAGCGTTGGTCCCGCCGTCAGTCGGGCCATAGAAAACGTTGACCGTTGGAATCGTTCCGTCCGTCGAGTTGACCGTCCCGGCCAGGGCCGCCTGCGTGGAGGTGACATTCGTAACCGACAAATTACCGATGCGCACCGAGGGAAATATGCGGACAACCAGCGCGTTCATGTTTCCGGCCCCGCCGTTCGGCAGATTTTCGATGATATTTTCTGTGGTCCCAAAAGCGGTAAATGTGCCAATGACATAATTGTTTTCGCCCATCGTGAGTGTTGAGGAAAGGTCCAACGGATTATTGGGATCCGCGAAATTGGCCGTCAACGCCGCCCGCGTGGTGCGATCATCCAGCGCGAATAATTGCACCGAGTATTGCGCGCCGGGGACGAGCCGGTTGAGCGTGATCGTTTTCGGGCCGCCATCGGCGCTGTATTGGGTTAGGACCGCGTCGAAGTTAGTATTGCCCGTCGTAGCCCCGGTTTGATTGCCGGGAAAGCAATTGTTGCCGGTACTGGTCCCGGTGGCTGTCGCGACGGAGCCATCCGCCTTGAAATCGATGGCCGTCCCGTTGGTCAGCGTAACCACCTTTTCCGTTCCACCGAAAACGGCCGCGCCAACGACGAGTCCGGGTTGGTTCAACGTCAAATCCGCGGTCGAGATCGCCGCGGTGGGCGACCACACCATCAGACCGCCGGCGCCGGCGTCGTAAAGCGCCTGAAGCTGCTGCGTCGAGAGCGCGTAAGCGAACACGGCCACCTCGTCGATCGCGCCGTTGTAAACGCGGCTCGCGTCGCCGACGGGATCGTCGCCAATGGCAATGGTGCCGCCGCCAAAAGTCTCGACGGTATGCGCGAGGACATTGACGCTGGAAGCGACGCCGTTCGTGTTGAGGGCGTACAACGTGGCGTTTGTGGATGTCACCACGAGGGCCACCAGGGACCATTGGTTCGTCGGAACCACCACGCCCGAGTCAAAACCCCAGGTATTGCCGCTGTTTTGGTCCCAAGTGTACGCCAGTTCATTGGCCGATCCGCCGAAGCTGAATCCAGCGGCGTCGTCGCCGTTGCGAGCCATGAGAATTCCCGACCAAAGCGCCTGGATGCCATTGGGATTGATCCACGCGGTGAGCGTGACGGTGTTGGTGGTGAGATTAAGCGGCGGCAGTGTGACCCACGAGGCATCCACGCCGGCAAAATCCTCCAACGCGTAATTGGTGCCCTCAAACCCGCTGAAGTACGGCGCCTGCGGGCCGGCGACGCCGTTGAAGCCGTTTTGCGCGGCCGTGCCGTAGGTACCGTTGAATCCGCCCGCGTAGTCATACGCCAGCGCGTTTCCCGTCGCCGGGTTGACAGTCTCGTTAAACCGCCAGTACGCCACCGGACCATCGGCAACCACCACGTTCGGGTACGCCGCCGTGGCGGAGATGACTTTCAGATTGGCGACTGAACTGGTGACCGAACCAAAAGAGTTTGACACGAGTAAGGTATAGGCCGCCACATCCGCCGCTTGGATCTTGCTGAGGGTTAATGTGGAGGTTCCGGAACCGGAGACATTTCCGGTATCGGTCAAATTCGTCCCGTTTTCGCGCCAATGATAGGTCAGCGGTCCGACGCCATTGGCGGACGCCGCGAACGTCGCCGTCAGGCCCGCGTAAAGTGCCGCCGAAACCGGTTGTGAGGAAATCACGGGCGGCGTGTTTCCATTGACCGCGGTCAATCCCACGACAAAGGAGGCGTCAAAGGCATGGCTGCCGCCAAACGTAATCGCTCCGCCTCCCGGCGGGATCAACCCGATTTCACCGCCGGCATAAGGATTGCCGCCCGCGACGCCGATGGCGTCCCAACCGCCGCTACCGTTCGCCTTGCCAAACGAATACGCGTACGTCGTGCCCGGCGATAGCAGATCGGAAAGCCCGGTCCAATGCAGCCAGTCACCCTCGGTATAACCCACGGGACCAGCCGAGTAAGTATGCAGCAGCGTGACGTTGCCACCCGACACGGAATAAATATGCAGGAGATAGTTGATGGATTCGCCCGGCGAACCGCCGCCGGAATCCAACCCGGCGCTTCTCAGGTAGAGCGAGGTCAGCGTGTAACCAGTCGCGCCGCTCCCGGTGGTGAACGTCTGGCCCGGCTCGCCGGCACCGTGGCCGGTCTGGTTGTCAGTGTAGTAATTAAGACCGTCGGGAAACGTCTGGTCTCCCGCGACACTGAGTTGGGCGATATCATTCGCCCCGGGAGTGGGCGCGGCACCGCCCGCATCCGTAAGCGTGGCGGCGGTTTGCGCGTGCGCGGAAACGGCTAAGATTAGCAGGGCGGCGATCGGAAGAAGTAGCTTGGACATGTTCGGCTCGTTCAGATATGGAAACTGAAGATTCATTACCACATTCCGGCGCGCGGGTAAAGTTAAAAATTCCGTTTGCCACAACCAAATCGGAAAGAACAGCTATTTCGCGAATAGAAAGGATTATGAAACGCTTGGGCTAAGAAAAAGACAAAAACCCGCTTGACAATATCAATAATTCCACTAATGTGATGGTTTATCTTCGGGAAAGGGAACACACGTATCTATGAAACCGTTGCGGGTCGCTTTTATTCAAACGCTCTTTTGTTGCCTTTGCGCCGGGCCACTTTTGGCCGACGTCCCCCTCCCTGGCGGTTCCAGCAACCTCCTGAGTTCCTGGTCTTTTTCCGATACGAATTGGCAGAGTGATCTGGGGTATCCTCCAATAAAATATACGAATCTCGTGTTCGTCACGAACGTTATGGGCGGCGGGGACGGAAGTGCCTTGCTATTAGATACAAGTAACGCCGGCCCCGCGTATTTGGCTTATAATTTCGTGGAGAGCGACGGTACAAACAATATCGCCCTTGCGGTTGGAACCGTATCCTTTTGGTTTAATCCCTCGTGGACCAGTACCAATCACGGTGGAACCGGGCCAGGCGCTGGCCCAGGCCGATTTTTTGAGGTAGGAAATTATACGACGAACGCCTCCGTCGGCTGGCTTTCGCTTTATGTGAGTTCAGACGGTTGCACGGTATATTTCGCCGGTCAGACAAACAACGGATCCCAAGGCACGTATCTTTCCGCGCCAGTCACGTTCGTAGCCAGTAATTGGTACAATCTGGTGCTGACGTACGGGCCGACCAATTCGGCGCTTTACCTGAATGGCCTCCTGGTGACCAACGGCACGGGCGTGGCATATTATCCCAGTCCGCCCGTGGCGGCCAACGGTTTTTCGATCGGAAGCTCGGTCAGCAATATTGTTTCCGAAGCTCGCGGAATTTTCGACGATTTTTTAACTTATAATTATCAATTGGATGCCGGAGATGTCAGCGGGTATTTCGATATGTACGGAGTCATCTTTTACCGCGGCGAGTTCGCGGACTTTATCGTCTCCGCTCCGTCCTCGCCCTCCACAAATATTATCGGCGGCGGTTTTAACGCCATCACCGGCACTGGATACCTCATGCCCGTGGGCACAAACACCACAACTTGCACCTACGGAACCAATCTCTATCAGGTGTGGTTTACAAATACCGTGCCCACGATAATCATCAGTAACAGCACCCCCGTCACGAATTTCACGTTCGCGGGCATGATCGTGACGACCAACGCCGGCGTGGTCAACACAAATTTGACGTTTGCAGTAGCTGGTGGAAGTAACGGCGTTCCTTATGATGTCTTCGCCAATTCGGCGCTCGGTGCCGGCAGCAACTTCACCTGGGCCTGGTTGGGCCAGGCCTATACCTGCGTCACATACAGCATCAACATGACGAACCTCACCGATGTTGGAGCCTGTTTCCTTATTCTAGGCACGCCGCAGGACTCGGACGGTGACGGGCTAACTGATGCCTACGAGTTGCTGGTAAGCCATACGAATCCTTATCTGGCTGACACCGACGGAGATGGAATCCCCGACGGTTGGGAAATATTACTCGGTCTGAATCCACTTGTCAACGACAATGCACAAACAAATTCACGGTCAAATTATTCGTACACCCTCGCGGACTGGTTGGACGGACTAACCGGTGTCCGAAGCGGCTCGGTCACGCTGGACAGCGAGGGAAACGTGCTCTCGGTTTCCCAATAATTGAAAGGAAGCAACGCGATGAAATCACTCCGACTTCTGATTCTGGTTTTGCTGGCCACTGCAACGATCTGCGATGCGCAGCAATTTAATGATTCGGGCTGGTACCGGTCCCAGCCGTATACGAATCTGACGGCTATCGCGAACGCTTCCTCAGCGCAATCGCACGCCAAAGTGCAACTTAATAACCTCAGCACTAACTACGTGCCCGCCGTGGCGATCGCCGAAGCCATTACGCCTCAAATTCAGGCATTGGCCAATGGATTGCAAAACGACCCGGTTAGAATTTTCAACTACGTCCATGACAATATCCGTTATGTGCTGTATTTTGGGTCGAAGAAAGGTGCCCAGCTCACTTTGCTGGAAAAGAGCGGCAATGATTTTGATCAATGCGCGTTGCTGGTCGCCCTTTTGCGGGCCGCGGGTTATACCAATGCTCTGGGCACCGATCACGGCGTCGGTTACCAGTTCGGTTGGGAAAATATACCTTATACGAGCTCCGATCACAATGACCTCCAGCACTGGCTCGGGCTGACCATGTCCGATACCAACTGGTCTAATACTTCCCTCTATCTCTACAATCTGTTTTTTGTCCAGCGTAACTATCCGGCCCTTAGCTATGATCCGGCACTCGACAACGTGTTCATATTCCAGCGCGTTTGGGTCACGCTAGTGATCGGGACTGAAGTTTATTATCTCGACCCGGCCTTCAAAGTGAGCGAACCGATCTCGAGCGTCATAAACTTGAACACCGCAACGGGCTTCACCAGCAACGCCGTGATGTCCGCCGCTGCCGGAATTGAGACCAACAATTACGTAACCAACTTAAACGAGGCAAATCTGCGAAGCACGCTTTCCGGCTATACGACCAGTCTGTTATCCTACATGCAGGGCAACTGCCCCAACGCGAGCGTGGCCCAAATTCTCGGCGGCCAATACATCGTCCCATCGACCAACACCGTCTTGGCCACCAATACCCTTTTTCCCTGGATTAATTGGGTCACCAACGGAATTCCCATGCCGGTCCTCAATTGGAGCAACGAACCAACCAATTTGATGTCAAATTTGACCATTACCTTTGCCGGAACCAGCTACAACTGGCTCATGCCGCAATTCGCGGGCCAGCGGATCTCCTTGACGTTTGACACGAACGGCTTGGCGCAGCTTTGGCAGGACGACACCCTGCTGGCATCGAATTCGACCACCGCCTCGAGCACGAACGTGGTGTTTTACGTCAATCACCCGTTTGGCATCTGGGATACCAATCGCAATGTCCTCGTTGACAACGGCACCGGCGACCAGAAAATGACTAACTCCTACCAGCGGATCAATTCGTCCTACGCGATCTTGTACGCTTTTGAACCCGATTGGGGTTGGCTGCAGGCCAGACAAAGCCAACTGGACAATTATCGCCAGCAGGGACTCGCCGATAACTCCCGCCAAGTTGTGACCGAAACCTTGAATGTAATGGGGCTAAACTGGATGTTGCAGACCGAGTACACCGAGCAAATGCTGGCCGCGCAATTGGGAACCTTGCCGCAATGGCACCACCGCATCGGCCGGATGGGACAGGAATCTGGAAAGGGATATTACATTGACGTGTATGCCGAGGTTTCCGGTGAAATGTCGTCCCGGGGAAACGACAGCGTGAGCACGGACCAGGAAAACCGGGAATTTGATTTGTTTGTTTATTTTGGCAGCGCGTTGGAACACGGAATCATCGAACAACTCCAAAACACCAACTTGCTGGGCGCTTCGACGGTCAAAATGCTTCAAATCGCCAACACCAACGGGCAGGCGGTTTATCTGGCCAATAGCAACAATTGGTCAACTGGCGCGAATATTAGTGGTAAGCTCACTAATTACAACAGCGCAACCAAAACAACCATCGGGAATTTAGTCACTGGTGGATATGTGGTTTTGCTTCCGCAAAACGGCTCGAACCATGTCGCCGGATCGGGAAGCTGGGCTGGCTACGGTTATCAGGCGCGGCTAACCACCTCCACCGGGGAGGATGACAAGCTGGCGATCACCGGCAACTACAACGGTGGGTACGATTCGGACGGCAACGCCGTTGTGAGTCCACCGGTCGTTCAGCAGTCCGGTGATGCCCAGCCGCAGGCTGCAACGGTGACACCGCTTTCGACGCCCGCAGTGCATAACGGCGACCCGGTGGACGTGGCGGACGGCACATTTCTTGTGGAACACACTGATCTGTCCCTTGGCCAATCCGAACCCCGGGGCATCACTCTTTCCCGCTATTACAACGGCACGCGCCGCTACAGCAATCCAGCCGGCATGGCTGGCGGTTGGATTCACAATTATTCCATCAATGCCGTCGCGATGGCCGCCCCCCAAGCCGGACTGGGGGGAACAACGCCGTCGCAGGCGGCTGCCATGCTAACCGCGACTTGCGCGGCAATCGGCGTCTTCAACTATACCAATACCAGCCCCAAAAATTGGATGGTCTCAATCCTGATCGCCAAGTGGGGCATCGACCAGCTTGCGCAGAATGGTGTTTCCCTCATTCTCGGCAAGGACACCGTGCAATTTGTCCATCAGCCCGATGGGACTTTCACGCCGCCCGCCAATTGCCCGATGACCCTGGCGCAAAACACCTCGGGGTACAGCCTGCTGGCCCGGCATGGCAACACCTTCAACTTCAACACAGCCGGTTTGTTAACCAACATCGTTGACCAGTACAACAACACTCTGTCGCTGGCCTACAACTCCAGTAACTGGGTGTACACCGTCACCGACTGGAAAAACCGCGTCCTCACCTTTAATTATACCGGTACGCCGCAACGGTTGACCTCCGTTTCCGATGGCACCCGCACGGTCAGCTACGGCTATGCGACAACGTATAATTCCCAAGGGGATCTCACGTCGTTTACCGATGCCGAGGGCAAAACCAGCACCTACGTTTACGACGCCAGCCACGAAATCACGGCGACATTGGACGCCGAGAACCGGTTGGTCGTCACCAATATTTACGATGGCAATGGCCACGTTGTCACGCAATACACGGAGGGTGACCACAGCAAGACTTGGCAGGTTTACTGGTCCGGTTGGCAAACGGTGATGATTGATCCCGGCGGCGGCCAGACCATATACTATTACGACACTCAGGGCCGGCTGACTGGCGTGCTTGATCCGTTGGGGCATGAAACCGACACGGCTTACGACGGTCAGAACCACATCATTTCCATCGTGTCGCCCTTGGATGAGACCGCGCAATATATTTTTGACGGAAACAATAACCTCATTCAGCGAGTTGATCCACTCGGCTGGATAAATGTGTTCGTTTATGACTCCAATAATAATTTAATCAGAACCGTTGATCCGAATGGCAATACAAATTTCTTCGCCTACAACACCTCATTCTCACTGATTAATTCTACAAACGGCGCGGGGGATTTCGCCAACTACGCCTATAACACCGATGGCACGCTCCATTCCCGCACCGATGCCGGCGGCACGACCACCTACGCTTACGATTCCTACGGTCAGATGAACAGCATCACGTATCCCGGAAGTCTGGGCGGTGAGAGTTTCATGAATAGCCCGCTCGGCGACGTTACCAATCACACCGACGGCCGCGGTTTTACCACTGAATTTAGCTACAACCACCGGCGCCAGATTACCAGCACGGCCGCCCCGACGAATCTCACCGCCAGCATTACGTATGACGCGATCGGCAACGTCTTTAGCACCACCGATCCGTTGGGCAATGTCACCAGCAACGCCTGGAGCGCGACGGCCCATTTGCTCGCCACCATTCTGCCCCCGACGCCAGCCGGCGCTCCCCTTATAACCAACATTTATGACAATCGCGAATGGCTGATTGCCACCGTCAGCCCGCTCCAACAGTACTTTCAGTATGCTTACGACGCGGCCGGGCACGTGACGGAAAATCTCGACCAAATATCCCGGCCGACCTTTTTTGGTTACGACGCCGATGGGCACCGGATCGCCACGACCAACGCGGCATCGGAGGTAATCCGCCAAACGTGGGATGCGCGCGGGGCGTTAACCGGGTTGACCGATGGCGCGGGGCACAGCTCCTACCCGGGATACGACCGGACAGGCAATCAAATTGCCCTGCTCAATCGCGATAATAATCTCTGGCAATTTGGCTTTGACGCCGCGAACCGGCTGACGACGACCCTTTCCCCGCTCAACCGCACGAATTCCAAGACCTTCAATCATCAAGGATTGCCGGCAACCGCCCTTGATCCCGCCGGGCAGTCCACCAGTTATTCCTACGATGCCAAGGGCCGGTTAACGACCCGGGCCGACGTCGTCGGCACGACCACCTATGGCCACGACGCCAGTGATAATCTCACGAGTTCCGCGGAAAGCGGTTTGACCAACCTGTGGACCTACGACGCGTACAACCGCGTTTCGACTTATACCGACGCCTTGGGGAATTTGATCAAATACCAGTACGATGCCAACGGCAATCTGACCAGCCTCATATACCCTGGAAACAAGATCGTTTCCTACAGCTACGACAGCCACAACCACCTTACCCGGGTGCAGGACTGGTCCGGGCGCGTAACCACCCTGGCCTACGATCTGAACGGCAGCCTCACCAACCTCACCCGACCCAACGGCACGTTCCGCTCCATCGCCTACGATGATGCCGGCCAAACGACGAACATCATCGAACGCGCCGCCGCCGGCTTTCCCATCGTGTTTTTCCGTTACAATTGGAACAACGCGGCGGAAGTGCAGTGGGAATTCGCCGCTCCGCTCCCGCACACCAACGCGCCCCCGTCGCGGTCCATGACGTATGATCTGGACAATCGTTTGGCGACGTTTAATACCACCAACGTAACGATGGACCTCAATGGGAACTTCACCTACGGGCCATTAACGAGCGGAACATTCACCGGCCACACCTACGACGCCCGAAATCGGCTGCTGAACGCGGGCGGCGTCACCAATTATTACGACCCCGCCGGAAACCGCGTCGCCCAAACCTTCGGCACGAATGCGGTGGACTACGTCGTCAACCCCAACGCCCGGCTTTCGCAAATGCTGATGCGAATCAAGAACGGCGTGACCAATTATTATATTTACGGCGCCGGGCTGCTCTACCAGATCACGGAAACGGCCACGGCGACCAATACCGCCACCTATCATTTTGACTATCGCGGCTCAACCGTCGCAATTACGGACGGCAATGGCAACGTCACCGACCGCATCGAATACTCGGCCTACGGCTCACTAACCTATCGCGTGGGTACCACCGATACGCCGTTTTTGTTCAATGGCCGTCATGGCGTCCAAACCGATCCCAATGGACTGCTCTACATGCGGGCGCGGTATTACAACCCATTGTTATGCCGGTTTATCAACGCCGACCCTTCCGGATTCGCCAGTGGCTTGAATTTCTACGCCTTTGCCAACGGCAATCCCATCAGCCTGATGGACCCGTTCGGTTTGGAAGCGGTTGGCGAGAAGCCACCACCCGACTGGACGGGATCAACTATGGTTATCGTTACCGACGGCGACGGATTTGCCTCAAACTGGGCTGCCAATCTAGCGGGGGGTCATTTTTCAGACGCTGGTTGGAAGGTGATTAATATGACTCCAATCGAATTCATAAATAGCGACACTCCTATGAATGGCTTTATTGTT
>Ga0206847_10024_pt2 | contig 16429 bp, 7 predicted proteins | sample Alteio_BWOrgCont_17_FD_152880 | JGI IMG/M metagenome (GOLD analysis project Ga0206847, IMG submission 152880) | Enriched cells from forest soil in Barre Woods Harvard Forest LTER site, Petersham, Massachusetts, United States -... | ecosystem: Environmental > Terrestrial > Soil > Temperate forest >... | reverse complement strand
CATCGCCTTCGTCAGCGACCAACGCTATTATGACACCGCCTATCAAGAGCGGTATATGGGCTTGCCCGCCGGCAATGTCACCGGTTTCAAAAACGGTTCTCCGATAACCTTTGCGGGTCAATTGAAAGGCAACCTGCTGCTGGTTTACGGCACCGGCGACGACAACTGCCATTACCAAAACTGCGAGGCGCTCATCAATGAACTCATCCGGCAAAACAAACAATTTTCCCTGATGTCCTATCCCAACCGGACCCACGCCATCCGGGAGGGTGAGAACACCAAACGCCACCTGTTCGAAACGTTAACCCATTTTCTTGAGGAAAAACTGCCGGCGACTCCATGATCAATCTATGAATTCGATCTTTAGCACACGGAATAATCGGCTAAGCCAAAGTTTCGGCCGGCTTCTAATTCTTACGGCGCTTGGTGCGTCCGCCCTGCCGTTCCTGATCAGTTCCGTTCTCGGCGGCCAGAACACGGCTGACCATCCATCCAAACAAGCCGGCAAAAGTCCGCTCAAAGTTTTCATTCTCGCCGGCCAGTCGAACATGGAAGGCCAGGCCGTGGCTGATCTCGACGGCCCGGACTACAATGACGGCAAGGGCACGTTGAAATTCTTATTACACGATCCCGCGAAGGCACCGCGTTTCCAACATTTGCAGGACGCCCAAGGCCGCTGGACGGTGCGGAATGACGTTTGGGTGCGTTACCAATTGGAGGACGGAACCGTCAAGGCCGGGCCATTGACGCTCGGTTTCACGCCGTACGAGGGCCGGCATCATTTCGGACCGGAGCTTCAGTTTGGCCAGGTTCTGGGTGACCATTTTACGAACCAAGTGTTGCTCATCAAAACGGCTTGGGGCGGCAAGAGTCTTTACGAGGACTTCCGACCGCCCAGTTCCGGCGGCAAAGTCGGGCCTTACTATTGGAAAATGCTGCAGGATATTCATACCGCGCTAACCAACCTCAAAACCGATTTCCCGGGATACGATGGCGGTGGCTACGAACTGTCCGGTTTCGTTTGGTATCAAGGCTGGAATGACGGTTGCGACCCGAAACATGCCGTCCCGGAGTATGAGCAAAATCTGGTCAACCTCATCCACGATGTCCGCCGCGACCTGGGAGCGCCGGACTTGCCCGTGGTCATCGGCGAACTTACCGGCCCCTGGGTCGTCGCGCCGGACGAATGGGCGCTCCTCCGCCAAGCGCAAGCGGCCGCAGCCGCGCCCCCAAAATTCAAAGGCAACGTACGCTTTGTCGAAACCCACGACTTCGTCCGCCCGGCCGCCGATTCGCCTAATCCGGGCCACGGCCATCACGAATTCGGCAACGCGGAAACGTATTTCCTCGTCGGCGACGCCTTGGGGAAAGCGATCGTGGAATTATTGCCGAAAGATCCCGACGCCGCAGCCAACGCTCCGATCCTCTACCGCAACGCCCAATATGACTTCACGTTTTCGTTGCCCGCGAGTTGGCGCGGGTATTCCGTCATGATCCAAGAATGGGAGGGAACAACCTTTGTGGCTGATGACAAGGAACGGGCCACCGAGCGCGGGCCGACGATTGTAATCCGGCATCCGCAGTGGAAAGCCAGCGCCCCATACCAGGACATCCCCATTCTGGTTTTTACGCGTCGTCAATGGGACATTCACGAACGGAAGGGTATCGCCATATACGCCGGCGGCGTTGAATACGAGATGGAACACAACGCAAATTACGTGTTTGCGATTTATAGCCGCTTCAACCTCGCTGAAGTCGATGGGTGGAAGGAAGCGCAGGACATCGTAGAGCGGAATCAGGCTGCCAACGAACCGCCCTTGTAACCGCATTAAGCCGCCAGCACGATTACTTCGACGATTTCAAGTTCAGAGGCTCCGGTATGGCCGCGCCATCCTTGCGCGGGTCGGAAGCGCCGTAATTCACCCCGGTGGCGAAATCCCGCATGACGGCCTGCCCGCCGCCCATAGCGGAGGAAAAATCACCACGCAATTGGATTTCGTGGCCTTTCTTTCGCAACTCCGCGACGATGGTCGCCGGGATGCGTCCCTCAATCTGAACATCGTTACCGGCAAAAGTTCCCTTGGTGAAGCGCGGGGCTTCCATCGCGGCCTGGATGTTCATCTTGTGGTCCACGATGTCGGAAACAAATTGCGCATGGGCCTGCGATTGGTTGAATCCGCCCATGATGCCAAAGGCGATACGGACGTCTCCCTTCGTCATGAACGCGGGTATGATCGTGTGCAACGGACGCTTGTGTCCGACTAGGAGATTCGGGCTCGTGGGGTCGAGGCTGAACAGGCCGCCGCGATTATGCAACGCGAAGCCAGTGCCATCCGCCACCAAGCCGGAACCGAACGAACTATAATTGCTTTGGATGTAGGAAACCATATTGCCATCGCGATCCACCACGCAGAGATACGTTGTGTCCGGGCCAACTTTCGGCGGCTGGCCGGATTCGACGTGACCGTTGGCTTTGGCTGGATCAATTAACTTGGCGCGCTCGCGCGCGTAATCCTTGGAAAGCATCCCGGCAACCGGCACAGTCGCGAATTTGGGATCGGCCACGTAGCGAAGCATATCGGCGTAAGCCAGTTTCTTGGCTTCGATCATCACATGCAACGCGGACGCCGAGCCAAAACCGTAGTCGCCCAAGGGAAATTGCTCCATGAGGTTCAACATGGACAACGCCGCGATCCCCTGCCCGTTCGGCGGTAACTCATAAACTGTCCAACCGCGATAGGTTGTGGAAATCGGTTCAACCCATTCACTGGAATAATCCGCCAGGTCGGCGGCGTTCATCGTGCCGCCCATGCGTTTTGAGTGTTCGATGATTTGCTTCGCGATTTTGCCGCGATAGAAAGCGTTGCGGCCTTCGGCGGCAATTAGTTTCAGTGAGGCCGCGAGATCGGGATTGTGAAAAACTTCCCCGACGGCCGGCGCGCGTCCGCCGGGCAGATAAGTGTGTGCGGCGTTTTCGTCTTTGTTCAGTTTGGTTTTGCTATCGGCCCAGGCGCCAGCGGTTATTTCCGAAACCGGAAAGCCCTCCTCCGCCAGCCGAATCGCCGGCGCGAGAAGTTCGCCCAGCTTCTTATGACCGAAGCGCCGCACCAGTTTGTCCCAGCCGTCCACCGCGCCAGGAACGTTGACGGAATTGATTCCGCTTTGCGGCATTTCGGTTATACCTTGTTTACGTAAATACTCCGCGCTCAAACCCGCCGGTGCCCAACCGCTGGCGTTCAGCCCGTAGAGTTTGCCCGTCTTTGCCTCGTAAACGATGGCGAATAAGTCCCCACCGATGCCGTTCATCATCGGCTCGACAACCCCCATGGCGGCATTGGCCGCGATGGCGGCGTCAACGGCATTACCGCCATTGGCGAGCACCGTCGCGCCCGTCTGCGATGCCAGCGGATTTTCGGTGGCCACAATGCCGTAGCGCGAGATCACCATCGAGCGGGCTTGGGAGCGATCGGCCTGGGCGTGGCCGTGGAGAACCGTTATCAGCAAACACGCGAACGTGAGACAATATTTCGAGCGGGCACTCATGGGCATTGATGATGCACGAGGAAAATGTGAATTCCAACATCCGAACCGATGCTATTTCAGCGGCGGTGAACCTGTAAGAGAATTTTCCCGAAGGCCCCGGAATATTTCATAGACGGTTTTACGGCGTTGTTTTGTCCCGAAGGGACATTTGAAAATAGCTCGGCGTTTCCAACGCCGGGTCTAGTGCAAAACGCCCCGAGTCCCGAAGGGACGACTGAAATGCCCGCCAATCAAACGTCAAAGCGACCTCTCTCAGCCGTCCCTTCGGGACTAATTCTTACTAATGCGTATCCCGGCAGTGAACTGCCGGGCTATTTTCAAATGTCCCTTCGGGACAAAACAACGCCGCGAATCAGCCAATCAACGACTTGGAGACCTCCGAAGAAATTTGCCCCCCGGAAAATCTGCTCGTTGGAAGAAATCCATCTCGCACCCCCAGTCTTTTATTTGAAGGCACGGCCAAGGTCGGTTACACACTGGCATCGTGATTAACAAGGTGCTGAAACTATTGATCGCGGTCATGGCGCTTGCCGCCATGACGTGCTTCGCGACGAAATCCATCCCCCTGACCGACTTGGAGCCGGTTTCCATTAGTGTCGGGTGGGGATCGCTCGGCATCGACCGGAGCGTTCAAGGCCAGCCATTACGCATCGGCGACCGCGGGTTCGCCCGTGGCTTGGGAACGCACGCCAACAGCGAACTGGTATTCGATCTCGATGGCCGCTACGAAACCTTCGCCTGCTGGGTTGGCGTGGACGCGGAAATGGAACAGTTTGGGAAAAGCGCCGAGATTTTCAAGGTGCTGGTGGATGGGGTTGAGGCATTCAACAGCGGTGTGATGAGCAACACCACCCCGGCCCGGCAAATCGCGGTCTCCCTCCACGGAGCGCGCGAATTGCGGCTTGTGGTCCTGGCGGCGGGAATAGGCATTGACGGCGATCACGCCGATTGGACCGAGCCGATTCTTACCAGTGCTGACGCCCCGCCAGAAATAAAACCCGTGAAATATGAGGTCCACTCCCGGGCCTTGACCGTGAGGCTTTCCGCGGATGGTGAAATCGTCGGGGTCACGATGGGAGATCAGAAACTGGAGCGGGCCGTCCATGGCCTGACGACGTTGGCCGGTTTTCAAACGCAGGGCGACGTAACCGCACGCAAGCTGGCCGGGGGCGGCGTGGAGTTCGAGCGGGCGCTGGTGTCGGCCAAACTCGGAAAACGATGCCAATTGGTGGATCGGTTTCAGCCGACAAAGTACAGCGTGCGCTGGGAAATTGAAATTCGCGGGGATGGCGCGCCGTGGTCCGCCGCGATTTCCACGCGCCTGCAATATCCCGACGTCCCGGGTCGCCTGTTTTGGACCGCCTGGTCCGACCCGGACCATCGCAGCGACGCGTGGCACGATCCGCTGGTGTTTCGACCAATGACTTTCGCCAGTTGGACCTATGGCAGCATGAGCAACAGTTGTCCGGTGGAAGGCGATTTCATCACCATGCCGCTGGCCACCGTGGCCGAGCCTTCCGCCGATGAGGCGTTAAGCTTGGTGTTATCGCCCGAAGACACCTTGCGCGACATCTCTTTGGTTACGACGGTACGCGGCTCGATTGCCTTCCATCGAACGCATCACCGGATCGGCGGCGGCAGGCCGGTCCGGTTTGCGATGGACTTGGTGGCGCACCCGGCGGACTGGCGGGCCGCGCTGGGTTGGACCGTCGCGCGCTATCCGCAATTCTTTAATCCCGTTAATCCCCACGCCGACGAAATGGCTGGTTGCGGCGCGTATTCCGGCAGTGAAAATCCGGTGGACGTGGCCCGCTTGAAACGCATGGCGTTTCGGATCAATTGGAAACTCTCCGACGATTTTGCCTACATGGGAATGTTCCTCCCGCCGCTCAAGAACGCCGATGATCACTGGGACCGTTCCGCCGACGAGCCGACGCCGCCGGGCAAACCGCGCTGGACCAGCTTCCGGCGCTTAAACGATTACGCCCATTACATGCGGACCAACGGCTTTTACGTGCTCGATTATTTTAACGTGACCGAATACGGCAAAAATATGAAAGATGTGCCGGTAACCGCCGACGCCGCCAATCCGGACCTCTGGAAAGATCCTGTCGCCTTTCTAAAACTGCGCCTGCCGAATGCGTACTTTCAACCGCCAATTAATACCTTTTACGGCGCGTGGGTCGTCGATGTTGGTGATCTGGATTACCAGCGATTCATCCTGGAGCAGGCCCGCCGGCACATTGAGAAAATCCCCGATTCCTCGGGAATCTGCATCGATCGCCTCGACTGGTTGCGGTATAACAATCCCCACGCGGACGATGGCGTAACTTGGGTGGATGGCCGTCCCGCCCGTTCGCTCTACCAGTCGTGGCAGGACCTTTTGGCCAAACTCGGCCCGTTAATGCACCACGCCGGCAAGGTCATTTTTGTCAACAATCACATCAAGCGCCTGGAACTCTTGCGCGAGGTGGATGGGATCTATTGCGAGTTTTGCCAGACCGGTCCGGCGCTGAACGCCACGGGCCTGCTTTCGGTCCGCCGGTCCGCCCTGGGCTGGACGGACGATGCGGCGACTGTGAATACCGATCCGGACGCGTTCTTTCAGCGGCATCTCTACCTGGGTGTTTTTCCCACCGCCCCGTACCCGAACAACAACCACTGCCTGAACCCGAGCTGCTTGGTGGACTACAATTATAGGGCCTACGGACCGCTGCTTGACGCCATGCGCGGCAAGAAGTGGGTTCTTGAACCGCATTGCGTGACGGTGGATGGCGACGCCGCGAAAGCAAATCTGTTCGCGGTGCCCGGCGGTTACGTGCTGCCGGTAACCTTCGGCGGGACCACGACGAACGCGCGGGTCCGGCTCAAAAATATTGCGGGCCTTTCCGGCCGCGAGAAATGCGAGGCGATGTATCCTGGTTCGGATGAATGGAAGGCGTTAACCAGCGCCAAAAAGAACGGAGTCCTGGTTCTCGACCTGCCGCTCACACATGGCTGCGCGATGGTGAGAATCCGGAAAAACTAAAACGCCGACTTCACCACGCCGCCATCCACGCGCAACGCCGCGCCGTTCGTCGCCGATGCCAGCGGACTGCAAACATAGGTGACCATGTTGGCGACCTCCTCGGTCGTCGCAAAGCGCTTGAGCAGCGACGTCGGCCGGACTTTCTCGAAAAACTCCTTTTCAAACTCCGCGAACGGCTTCCCGCCGCTCAATTGCTTCACAAATTCATCCACTCCGTCGGAACGTGTCGGGCCCGGAAGCACCGAGTTCACCGTCACATCCGTGCCCGCGCACAATTCCGCCAACCCGCGCGCGATCGCGATTTCCGCCGTCTTGGTCATGCCGTAGTGAATCATCTCGGCGGGAATCTGGATTCCGCTCTCGCTGCTGATGAAAACGATGCGGCCCCAATTGCGCTGCTTCATTCCCGGCAGATACGCCCGGCTCAATCGCACGCCGCTGAGCACATTGACCTCGAAAAACCGCCGCCAATCCTCGTCCGGAATCTGCTCGAACGGTTTGGGCTCAAAAATGCCAAGATTGTTGACGAGAATTTCCACCTCCGGAAACCCCTTCACCAACGCCACCGCCGCCGCGCTCGTGGACAAATCGCCCGCGAACGATTCCAGCCGGGCTCCCGGAACTTCCGCGCCGATTTTCGCCAGCGCCTCGTTCACCGATTTCTCCCCGCGCCCGTTAATAATGACCCGCGCGCCCTCCCGGGCAAGTGAGGTCGCAATTGCCAACCCGATGCCTTTGGTCGAACCGGTGACCAGCGCCAGTTTGTCTCCAAGTTGTAGATTCATAGGGATTGGAATCGTCCACCGAACGGCTTTTGTCAATTCCCTTCAGAACCGTCCCCGTGGATGCAACCAAGGAAACGACCATTGTCAAAAACCGGTTGCGGAATTCCCGCAATGACCGGCGCAACACAATCTCCAAACCCGCGCGAAACCCAAAGGCCTCGCTGGGAATTCGGTTTTGGGGAACCTCGTTTTTACCTTTAATTCCCGCCGAACCGGACGTCCCATAGCTCCCGTTCTTCCCATTATTCACATATCCCGATTTTCAAAGAACGCCCGCCTTTCAAACCCTGATCCGGTGAATCTTGACATTCTTAGTCGGCTTTCACTGCTTCGTCCGTCCGTCTCCGGTGTGACTGGGTGCGACTGGGTGTGACTGGGTGCGACTGGGTGTGACTGGGTGCGACTGGGTGTGACTGGGTGCGACTGGGTGTGACTGGGTGCGACTGGGTGTGACTGGGTGCGACTGGGTGCGACTGGGTGTGACTGGGTGCGACCGGGTGCGACCGGGTGCGACCGGGTGCGACCGGGTGCGACTCGACCGGACGGCGCACCGCGTCCACCTTGTCCACGACGCCCATTCCGCCCACTCCCAATTCCCGTAAATCCTGTCCATCCTGTCCAAAAAAATCCCCCCCTCCGCAGTTCGACGAAGAAAAATCCTCGCGACAGCGGACCAACTCCGATTCGCCCGCCACATAATCCTGTTAATCTCGTTTGTCATTTCTTTCCCTGCGGTTCAACGACCACCCAACCTCGCCGCCCATTATGCCACACATCGGCGCGTTTGACAAATCGGGCCGCAGCGGCGACCAGACGACATAGCTGGGCGGTCGCATCCATTACCGAAGTTTACCACGTTCTACGTTGCTTGCCACGTTCTACGTGGGTTCGGACCGGAAGAAACAGAGTGAAACAATCTCCCATGTCCTTCCCGCGTTAACCGGAACCCGCCGTCGCCTGCGGCTATGGCGCGGGAACCAGCGCCACACGGACGGGGCGTCTTGCCGCGCCGTAGTCAAACGAAGGCGGGTTGGGTGTTCAGTCAGATGTAGGTTTACCACGTTTTACGGGGCGATCTTTGCTCCCTTTGCGCAGCGTTCGTAGCCGAGACCACGTTTCGCGCAGCGAACATCCCTTGTGGGGAAACTGACTCGTGGCGGGCTTGGGAAGCCAACCCGTTCCCAGCGACTAAAAATATCATGGCACCGCGCGTGCTATGGTTGGCTTGTACGGTTCAAATAAATCATCTTGTGACATAGAACGGTAAACGCTTAAACAGCCCGACTCCCGATGAAATGGCAGTACGGATGAAAATCGCACTGTCGGGAGACTTAGCGTACACCACCTTGAATAACTTCCCACCCCATCGCTGCCACCAGATGGACTCGTTCTCAGCAGAAGGTTGATTAGTGATAAGCGCTCCAAGACCGCAAGCCTCATAATCCTCAGCCGATGATAACAAAACTGGAGGCTCCATTTTCACATAAACGCCGAAATCACAGTTACAGAACTCATGAAGGATCACAGATGCCTCCAGACCGGTGGAACATGTTTCTCGGCAAAGCTCTAGGAGATCCTGGCTATTCTCCGAAGGCAGTAGCACGCGCCCCGTTTTTGGCATAATCACCGCTATCCGGCTGACTGGAGGTTTAACCGGCATTATGAGTACTATTGCCACGAGACCGGGTCCAAAGATGGCACCTTTGATCTGGCCAGCTGTGGCATAAGTAGCTGTCCACGAGCCTGGTCGGGCCGACCTCATAGCCAGCAGCGACCTATCCAACAGATCTTTGTCAAGCGAAATTTGAGTTATCTTGGGCAAATGGCTGATACTAAAAATGTTCATGCTGACAATTGTTCACCACCAAGCGTGGATTCGCCCGGCAACCTGTCCGTACAACTCGACCACTGTTTCTTCGGCGGCTTGCCACCAAGCCCATTGAAAATATGGCTGCTGGGGGAGATCGAGGACCGACTGAACGGCATTGTTTATTCCGTTTAACATAGCATGTCCTTGTTCGTGGTAGGCTGATATGTAGAGCTCTTGCTGCCAAGTATTGCCGTTTGCCTCAGCCGCTGCGCGAATATTATCGCGGTTGTAGCTTATCTCCGCCGTAATCGGGTTAAATTCAGCTAAGGCGTCAGGACTCGCCGTTCCGAATCTCAACTTTGATAGGATGTTGTCCTCTGTGGCATTGCAAGCTGGCGCGGGGTTAGACGAAGGCAGGATTTCCATCGCCCAAATCATATTGAAGCTATCGATGTCTCCCCGGTTTACCCCTGCGTCGACAGCAAGCTGTTCAAGATCATTGAAGGCCGCGCCAACGGCACTAAGGGCCTGGACAACGGATCCATACGCGTTATAGAGACCGTTAGCAGCGACCGGAGCGACGTTATAAATTGACGCGGCGATGGTTCCAAGAGATGAGTCTGCTTCGACGTAGGGCACAGGGCCCGACGGCTGCAGAATGCCGCCGCCGGAATAATAGTAATCGGCCAGCCCGTAAGGATCGACGGAATTGAGCGGAGAGTTGCCCACAAATCCATACAAATTAATCCCACCATTCTCTCCAATCGGGTCGCGATTCGACCACCGCTGCAAATTCGGGTCATAAAAGCGGAAGGAGAAACCGACAATCCCGGCGATGCTATCCCCCGGCATGGAGAAAGCCCGCATGGTGTTGGCATTCCCCAGTCTGCCCCACTGTCCCAGCAACTTCCCGAACGGCCCGTAAAAATACCGCGCCACGATGTTCTCGTACATGTCCATCAGCGCGGTGACATTCCCCGCGCCGTCGGAGTGGTAAAACGTCGATCCATTCGTAGCGTCGGTGCGCGCCAGCAAACCGCCGATGCCGCCCGCGCCGCCGAGAGTGCCGCTCAGGTCCAGCCCGTGCGTGTAGGTGACTTGTGGAATATTGTCGGTGCCCCGCTCCTGGACAATTTGCAGGCCGTCGCAGACAAAGCGCACCTCGTTTGTCCGCAGCCAGTTCCCCGAGGACCAGGTGTACTGGCGTAGGATTCTCCGGCGGCTCAATCCATCATACGCGAACTCCTCCTTCCACTGGTTGGTCACGTACACATTCGTCATCCGGTCCGCCGCGTCGAACGTGAAGGCGCGCAGGCCGTCGCTGATCAGGTTTCCGTTCGCGTCATAGTGGATCGGCGTGTTCACCGGCACATTAACCGTCAGCAGGTTGGTCACCTTCAGCCCGTAGGCGTTCTGCGCAATGTTGGTAAAAGTGTTCCACCCGTTCGTCAGCGTGTAGGAGTTGTTCGTCCCGGCGAAGGTCAGGTCGCCGTAAAGCTGCGCCGCCACGCCATCCACCGTCACGCTCGCCGCCGGCGCCGGGATCGAGCCCGTCACGGTCAGCTTCCCGCCAATGTGGGCCACATTGGTCAACTGATTCAGCGCGTCCACCGTGAAGGTCTGTTCCAGCCCCAGCCCGCCCTCCGTCCGGCCCGTCAGATTGTCCCCCGCGTCATACCCAAACCAATTCTGCTCGTTCATCCGCGAGGTCCCGGCGGTGCCTTCGACCGCGTTCCACACCGTCATCTGCCCGATATTGTCATACCCCACCGCCACCGAATTGGTGGTCAACCCCAGATTCCGCAGAATGTTCGTGCGCAAACCCAGCAAATCCGGCGTGTACGTGTAACCATCCAGGACGTGCCCCCAATGGTTCAACAACGCCGTCCCCGTCAGCCGCCCCAGTGAATCATAGTTATTGGCAATCGACGCTCCGTTCGGCAGCGCGATCCCCGCCACCAGCGCCGACGCCGAATTCGGATATATATATCCAATCGCCCCCGCCGGGGACGTAACCGATTCCATCCGCCAACCCAGATCGTAGCCGTAAGTGAAGTCCAGCGTCGAAACCACCGACGTAATGCTCATCGACGTCCGGTGCCCCTGATTATAGGTGTAATTGATGCCATTCGTGGGCCACGGCCCCACCTCGCTCGCGAGCTGCCCGATCGCGGTGTACGTGTAACGCGTGGTGCCAATGCCATCGATCAAATTGGTCAACTGGTTCAGCGCGTCATACGCCATCGAAACCGTCGGCGTGGCAATGGAGGCGTTGGTGTAATCAATATTGGTCACGTTCCCCACCGCGTCCCGCTTGTAGGACGTGAACCCACCGGCCGGGGTCCAGTTCGTCATCACCCAGCCATTGGCGTTATAAGCGTTGGTGAAAACCAGATTCCCATTGGCATCCCGCTTCGCCAGGCACCGTCCGTAAACGTCGTAGGCCCAGCCGTTCGTCTTGCCCAGGCCGTTGATGAGGCTGATCGTATGCCCCGCCGGATCGTAGCCGATGCCCGTCACCTCCAGATTCGCGTTCGTCTCCGCGATCGTCCGCCCCGCCGCCTCATGCACGTAGCGCGTCACCTTCCCATCCCGGTTGGTAAAGGCCGCCAACCCGTTCGTGGACCAGCCGTAAGTCTCCCCGTGGCTGTCCGGCCACGTCCGCGCCACCGGTCGCCCCAACTTGTCGTACGTGTAAGAAACCGTCACGCCATTGGCGTCCGTGACCGTCGCGGGCCGGTCGTACAAATCATACGTCACCTGCCGTAAAATCCCGTTCGCATTGCTGGCGCAGGTCAGCAGATTTTGCAGGTTGAACGTCAGTTGCACCGACCGCCCCGTGTTATCGATAATATTCGTGGGCCTCCCCAGCGCGTCCAAGTCGTAAGTCACCGTCGAGCCATCGGCAAACGTGACCCCGGTCACATGGCTCTGCAAATCGTAGGTCAGCGAGTTGGTCTGATTCAGGGCGTCGATCACGGTCGTTAACGCCCCGCAATCGCACCAGCCCAGCGTCGTGAACGCGCCGTTCGCGTTCTCGATCGAGACCAAATGGTCCAGCGAGTCGTGCTCCAGGTAACTCCAGTTCCCCATGCGGTCCTTGCGGCCGAAAAGGTCCAGCCGCGAATAGACATTCGAGACGCTCGTGCCGTCTGAAAAGCTCCGGCAGATTCCGCTCGGGGAAGCACAGAAAAGAAGCAGCCCGACCAGCACGAGCCGGCAAATGATGGATTCCCAAAAGATGGAATGGAAACGCGCCATGCGCGGTTTCAGAAATATCCCAACGGCCGACACAATGCAATCTCCGCATTTGACAAACCGGGCCGCAGCGGCGACAAATCCGATGACATAGCTGGGCGGTCGCATCCATTACCGAATTCGATCCGGGCGTTGAGAGTGAAAGAGTCTCCCACAACACCCTTGGTTAACCGGGACAGCGTCACGAGACTTGCCACGTCCTACGTGGTGGGCAAAGCGTCTTGCCGCGCCGTAGTGAAACGAAGGCGGGTTGGATGTTCAGTAAGAAGTAGGCGATCTTTGCTCCCTTTGCGCAACGTTCGCAGCCGAGAAGCCGCTCCCAGCGTCTAAAATATCATGGTACCCCGTGTGCCATGGTTGGCTTGGACGAGTTCAAATTTGATTGCCTAATGAAGGCCCTCAAATTCGTAATAGTAGTCCCTGTCTTCCGGTTGTGGATCCGGAAGCGCAAAAGTCTGAACATCGTTCGGTGGCACAAGATCTTTATAGCAGTCTTTATGCAATATCGCTGTTTGACCCGGCCCGACATCCCCGATGTTTAAGCGAACGGCGCCATTCAATTTCCCGGTGATTGATCGTACTCCAATTGTTATAAATGGTAGCGATCGATCACTTTCATTAGTTATCTCGAAAATATGGTTTCCTTCCGTATCAATGCCCAACGCACGCCAGCGAACCATCCGCCTAGCCTCAATTACCTGTTCCTCTTCAGGATTAAACGGATCCGGCCCGCGAACAATACTTCTCCATTCTGTTTTACCGTATTTTGATCGGGCAAAATCACAACTTTCCGACAGCCATTCTTCGAAATCTCCTGCGACCATATCCTCAAAGCGGTCCTCGTACTCAAAAATAGGGAGTAATTGCGACTCGATTTGCGGTTTCACGTATACGCTCGCACCATCACTAAAACCAAGATGATAAATTCGAGTTCCATCATTAAGCATGGCCTCCCTCGGCCCGGCAAATATTCCAATACGGTAACTAGTCCTAGACTTTCGATACAATTTTGCATTTCCGAATTTCAGGACAAATTCTTTATACGCTGGCGGGAGCGCCAGGTTTGAGTGAGTCACCACCGCCTGAAGCTTCGGTTCAGCCTGCCCTTCCACCAGATGGAACCTCGGCGTCTTAATCATTGCTAGTTCCTTTTCAAGCCACTCGAACATATTAATGTTAATTCTTCTATCTATTTCCCTGACGCGCCGGCGGGCCAAGTGCGCCCCACCGCTGATAATCGGTTTTGCCATCCGGACCTACTATATTGTGTGGATCAGGACTACTAGGACTTTGTGGCTCTACGTTCATTGGATCACCTCCCGATTTTAATGACGGCTCGTGGTGAGCAGGCCAGTCTTTTCCGTCTGTTTCGGGCCATTCTTTCCCTGTGCGCTTTTCCCAAGCTTCCTTAGCCGCGTCTTTATTGTTCTTGAACTTATTTCGTGCTATCCGGTTTTCCAGCGGCGTTCTCTCCGCCGCTTTGTCGCATTTGGAAACCATATTAACCTCCATTCCCGCATCCTCCGCGCCCTGCAATGTTTCTTCCACCGCGACATAGACCTCCTCGACCTCGCCGGGACCGAGATCCATCATCACCACTTGGAACAGGCCGTCAGCCACGGACTCGCCAACCTGCCTGATCGTTTGACTGGCCCACTGCGAGTCGTCGGGATTAATTTCGGCGGCCCACTTTCCAGCGTCAACGTTGATATCGGCGAAAGGGCTGTCATCCTGAGGGGGCGGTGCGGGAAGAACGGCCGGGGCGGGTGGCACATACGAAAGTGTGCCATTTGGAGACATATAATTTGGGCTGGGAGCAGACCACGAGAATGGATTATACCATGACAACCCGTACGGATCACCGGCATTGAGCGGAGAGTTACCGACAAATCCATAAAGATTGATTCCACCCGCCTCTCCGATTGGATCCTGATTTAACCACCGTTGCAAATTCGGGTCATAAAAACGATAGGAGAAACCGACAATCCCGGCGATGCTATCCCCCGGCATGGAGGAAAATCGCATCGTATTGGCGCTGGCCAGTTTACCCCATTGCCCCAGCAGCTTTCCAAACGGCCCGTAAAGATACCTTGCCACAATATTCTCATACATATCCATCAACGCGGTGACATTCCCCGCGCCGTCGGAATGATAAAACGTGGAACCATTCGTGGTGTCGGTCCGCGCCAGTAATCCCCCGATACCACCCGCGCCGCTGAGGGTGCCGCTGAGGTCCAATCCGTGCGTGTAAGTGACTTGTGGGATGTTGCTGCTGTCGCGTTCCTGAACAATTTGCAGGCCGTCAAATAAGAAGTGAACCTCGTTCGTTGGCAACCAGGTGCCGGAGGACCAGGTGTATTGTTTCAATATCCGCCGCCGGCTCAACCCATCGTAAGCGAACTCCTCCTTCCACTGGTTGGTCACGTAAACGTTCGTCATCCGGTCCGCCGCGTCGAATGTGAAGGCGCGCAGACCATCGGTCGCCAGATTCCCGTTGGCGTCATAATGAATTGGCGTGTTCAGCGGCAGGTTCACCGTCAGCAGGTTGGTCACCTTCAGGCCGTAGGCGTTCTGCGCGATGTTGGTAAAAGTGTTCCACCCGTTCGTCAGCGTGTAGGAGTTGTTCGTCCCGGCGAAGGTCAGGTCGCCGTAAAGCTGCGCCGCCACGCCATCCACCGTCACGCTCGCCGCCGGCGCCGGGATCGAGCCCGTCACGGTCAGCTTCCCGCCAATGTGGGCCACATTGGTCAACTGATTCAGCGCGTCCACCGTGAAGGTCTGTTCCAGCCCCAGCCCGCCCTCCGTCCGGCCCGTCAGATTGTCCCCCGCGTCATACCCAAACCAATTCTGCTCGTTCATCCGCGAGGTCCCGGCGGTGCCTTCGACCGCGTTCCACACCGTCATCTGCCCGATATTGTCATACCCCACCGCCACCGAATTGGTGGTCAACCCCAGATTCCGCAGAATGTTCGTGCGCAAACCCAGCAAATCCGGCGTGTACGTGTAACCATCCAGGACGTGCCCCCAATGGTTCAACAACGCCGTCCCCGTCAGCCGCCCCAGTGAATCATAGTTATTGGCAATCGACGCTCCGTTCGGCAGCGCGATCCCCGCCACCAGCGCCGACGCCGAATTCGGATATATATATCCAATCGCCCCCGCCGGGGACGTAACCGATTCCATCCGCCAACCCAGATCGTAGCCGTAAGTGAAGTCCAGCGTCGAAACCACCGACGTAATGCTCATCGACGTCCGGTGCCCCTGATTATAGGTGTAATTGATGCCATTCGTGGGCCACGGCCCCACCTCGCTCGCGAGCTGCCCGATCGCGGTGTACGTGTAACGCGTGGTGCCAATGCCATCGATCAAATTGGTCAACTGGTTCAGCGCGTCATACGCCATCGAAACCGTCGGCGTGGCAATGGAGGCGTTGGTGTAATCAATATTGGTCACGTTCCCCACCGCGTCCCGCTTGTAGGACGTGAACCCACCGGCCGGGGTCCAGTTCGTCATCACCCAGCCATTGGCGTTATAAGCGTTGGTGAAAACCAGATTCCCATTGGCATCCCGCTTCGCCAGGCACCGTCCGTAAACGTCGTAGGCCCAGCCGTTCGTCTTGCCCAGGCCGTTGATGAGGCTGATCGTATGCCCCGCCGGATCGTAGCCGATGCCCGTCACCTCCAGATTCGCGTTCGTCTCCGCGATCGTCCGCCCCGCCGCCTCATGCACGTAGCGCGTCACCTTCCCATCCCGGTTGGTAAAGGCCGCCAACCCGTTCGTGGACCAGCCGTAAGTCTCCCCGTGGCTGTCCGGCCACGTCCGCGCCACCGGTCGCCCCAACTTGTCGTACGTGTAAGAAACCGTCACGCCATTGGCGTCCGTGACCGTCGCGGGCCGGTCGTACAAATCATACGTCACCTGCCGTAAAATCCCGTTCGCATTGCTGGCGCAGGTCAGCAGATTTTGCAGGTTGAACGTCAGTTGCACCGACCGCCCCGTGTTATC
>Ga0206847_10254_pt1 | contig 16559 bp, 12 predicted proteins | sample Alteio_BWOrgCont_17_FD_152880 | JGI IMG/M metagenome (GOLD analysis project Ga0206847, IMG submission 152880) | Enriched cells from forest soil in Barre Woods Harvard Forest LTER site, Petersham, Massachusetts, United States -... | ecosystem: Environmental > Terrestrial > Soil > Temperate forest >... | reverse complement strand
GTTGACATGTACGTTTCGCGACGCACGGACGCAGCGTTCTCGCACGGTGTCTGCCCCGACTGCCTCGCGGAGCACTACCCGAACGTGCGCGGCGAATAGCGACGCGGTTCATCGCTCAAGTCTTGCTGCAAACGGCCGATAATTACCGTAGAACGGGCGCTAACCCCATAGCTAACCCCGTGGCTGCCCCGCCCGCTCGATGAAGCCGTCGATCGTGTGAAGCATGCGATCGAAATGGATTTCAGGATCGTGATGCTCGAGCGCGAACGTTCGTCCGCGCTCCGCGACTTCGCCGAGCGCCGCGTCGTTCGAGAGCGCCGCGTCCATCGCAGCCGCCACGGAGCCCGGCGACCAATCGAAGCCGATATAGCTCGCGCGCGTCGGGTGCTCATCCAACCAGCTGTTCGCATCACTTGCGGTGGCCGCGCCGTGGAGCATCCCCTCCACCACACGATGATGCGTGGAGAACCGCAGCGCAGGCATCGTGTTGAGTACGATCTTCGAGCGCGCGAACAGCGAGCGGAGTTCACCGAGTGGAACGCGCGCGTGCAGCCTCGCGCGTGCACCGCTCCAGTCCAGGTGCGCCCAGTCGCCGCCTGAGACGTGTACCGGAAATCGCAGCAACTCCTCCATGGCGCGCGACGCGCGCGCTCGTCTGACGTACAACTCGCACTGGCAGACGAGAAAGCAGAACGCGTCCGAGAGCATGTCCTGTTCGGCAACACGCCCGCGCGCGACATCACGCGCCACATGCCAGATCGATGCATCCGCTTTCCAGCAGCAAGCCCCGATGACTTCCTCAATCAGGCCTCGCTGCTCAGGCGGGAGATTGGACCACGTCGCACGAACTTCTTCGGGATCGCCGCCCGCTTTTGCGTAAGAGACGGCGATGTCGCGCGCAGCAATCGGCAGCGGCGGCGCGAGCGGCGCAAAACCGCCTTGGCCGATCAGCGCGCGCGATGTTTCGGGTGAGCCAATCGCCGTCGCGATCTCAAGATGAATGGGATCGCTGTAAAAGAAGAGGACGTACGGACTCGCCAACCGGTGCCGCGACGGAATGAATACGGGGCTGTCCGGCATGATCCCGACGTATGGCGTGCGGGCGAACGTCCAGAAATTCGAAACGCCGTTCGCGTGCGTGACGCTCAGCTCAGAGCCGAACCCCGAGAGGCCGTAGCAGAAGCGCACCAACCCGGTTTGTATCTGCCCGATCAGCTCGGCATTGGACCCGCTGCGCTTGAGGTCGATCACGATGGCTTCGAATCCGCGCGCCGCGAACTGTGCGCTGATGTCTGCGAGGTGGTCGGTCAGCGACCCCGCCTCGGACCCGCCATCGAGCAGGATGACACGCCGCCGGGCGGCAAATTCGGAGGGTTTGGCCATGACCGTACAGAAGATACTTCAACCGCGTTAAGATTCCCTAACTCCCTGTCACTAAGGAACTAAACAGGCTGGCTGTCGTATATATGGCAGATCGCGACGAGGCGAATCTTCTGCACTGAGTTTCTCTCTCATCGAATCGATATATGCGTCGTTTCTTCGGTTTGGCTGCATTGATGATGGTTACAGCCGCCGCGAATGCACAGGATACGACAGTCGTCGTCGTCCGGCATCTCCCGGCGCAGCAGGATACCGCGGTGGTCGTTCGCCATATCGCACCGGCGCCGGCTCCTGTGGCGTCCGCGCCGCAGCAGGTGAGAACGGGCGCGCCGTATGGTGCCCCGCGGTACGGGCTCCGCTCCACCGCGGTGTACGCAAAGGACCCGTACCTTGGCACGAGTCTCTCGTTCCTCTTCCCGGGCGGCGGGCAGTACTACGCTGGAGCTACAGGCAAGGGTTTGGCGCTGACGCTCCTCGCGATCGGCGCGCCGATCGTCGGGTATTCGGACGTGCAGCATCAGAACTCCGCGATCGTTGACACGCCAGACGGACCGCGATCGGCCTGCGACGTCTACGGCCCGAATGGACAAGCAGCAGGATGCCATCGTACCGATTGGACCCCGGCGGCAGTCGGTCTGGGAGTGGGCATCACCGCCTGGCTGTACGGGATAGCGACGGCAGGCTCGGATGTGCAACATTGGAATCAGGCGCACGGCGTCCGTTTCGTATCGGGGCCGGGGCGAGTCGGTTTCGCAGTAGCAGTGCCATAATCAAGTGAGGAATACAATGATCAAGACTGGTTTCATTTCACTCGGTGCTCTTGCCCTCGTTGCAGCCGCGCACGCGCCGCTCGCCGCGCAGGGTTCGAGCCAAACGGTCCAGCTCGCATTCGGGTATGAGTGCGGCGATCGATTCCTCGTACGCAACGACGGCAACAATTCCGTGGTTGTCGAATACGCGGTAGCAGGAAGTCAGGACAAGTCCCAGCTCCACCTGAATGCCAGGCAGTCGGCGGAGATCGCGTCTGCGCAGGAAGGCAACGTCGAGCTCTGGGTCGGCGGCAAGGTCGTCGCATCGGAACCAAAGGGAAATCGTGCGTGCGCTGGTGCACGCAACAACAGTGGCGTCTCCGTGCGACCGCTCAACTCGAATGAGACGGCGGCAGCTCAGCCGACGGACGACACGGTGTACGCGGCAAACGGCAGCCAGCCCGCGGTGGTCGTTGTGGCCCCGCCTGCTGCTTATGACTACTACTACCCGTACGGCTACTATCCGTATGGGTACTACGGCTACGCCCCGTTCTATTATCCGTCGATCGGCATCTACGGCCGCGTTGGGGGATTCGGTGGATACCGCGGTGGCGTGTTCAGAGGGCGCGGACGCCGATAGTCCTCGCATAACGGCGTGAACGGCAAGAAAACGAGCGCGCTGTATGCGGTACTCCTCGCGAGTACCGCATGCAGCGCGCTCGACAAATTGATCACCATCGATCAAAGTCCGCCGTTCGCGACCATCTCGATGAACGCGCTCGCGAAGGGTAACGGCTACGTTACCGCTCCAGGCGCGTTTTTCTATCGCGCGGTCGACAACACCAACGTCAGTATCACCGTCGTCGACTCAGTCCGGAACACCTGCGGCATTCGCCCTGTCGGCGGCTCGGGGCCAGTCTCGGTGGTCACCGACACGATGCCGACCGCGGCATCACCCCTTAGCGCGGGGGCGTTCGTTTCACTTCAGCTGTCCGGGCTCGTCGATACGCTCCTCGCACCGTCGTCGCAGAGCGTCGGCTACAAGCTGCCGCCATCGCAAACGCGACCGTTCACGCCGGGTGACGTCGCCACCTTTGCATTCCCCGGCGATCCGTCAGGCTTTCCGGCGGCGAGCGTATCGATCCAAACGGCGGAGGCATTCACACTGGCGCCTGTGGTCTTTGCGCCTTCGGGACAGGATGTCCAGGTGAACTGGACGCCGGCAACGTCGCCCGGCTCGGCGATGAACTTCACCATCACATATTCCGTCGGCCCGTCCTCTACTCAGATCTATTGCCAGTTCGTCGACGACGGGCAAGCCGTGGTTCCCGCGGGCTTCTTCGCGACCTTTCCCAATGCCGTTGCTGGAGCACAGATCCAAGGAGTCGACGCAATTCGGTTGAGGGCCACTCTCGTGCAGCCAGCCCACTCCACCGCGACCGTCAATGTGATCTCGGTGTTCGAAGTGCCCACTCCGGTCTCACCGTAGTTCGGCCAGCGATTTCAACGCGTACGACGCATGCAGCGCTGCCCCGAGTGGCAGCGCTTTCTCGTTCGCGGTGAATAACGGGTGGTGGACGCCATACACCGGGCCGTCGCCGTCTTGCTTCACGCCGAGCACGATGAAGACGCCCGGTACGCGCTGGGTGTAGAAGGCGAAGTCTTCGCCTCCCATCACCGGTGGGAGCTCGAGCACCGCGTTCTCGCCGAGCATCTCTTTCGCCATCGATCGCGCCGAACCCCAGCACGCTTCGTCGTTGAGCACCGGCGGATAGTCGTTCCCCGGAAAATCCACCACGGCTTCACAGCGATTCGCGGCGGCCACCTGCCCCGCCACCTCGCGAACGCGCTGCTGAAGGAAGCGCAGGCCGGCGAGCGTAAGCGAGCGGACCGTCCCCGACATCTTCACCGATTGCGGAATCACGTTATGCGCGTCGCCGCCGTGCACCATCGTCACGCTGATTACCGCTGGTTCGAGCGGATCTACTTCACGCGACACAATCGTCTGCAACTCGCAGATGATCTTGGCCGCAGTCGCCACGGGGTCGATCGTGGTGTGCGGCATCGCGGCGTGGCCGCCCTTTCCGTTCACCGTGATTTCCAGAACGCCGGCCGCCGCGAGAAATACGCCCGTGCGCGAACCGATCGCGCCAACCGGAAGGTACGGCCACACGTGAATGCCGAAAATCCGCTGCACATCCGGATTGTCCAGCGCGCCTTCTGCGCACATCCGGTCGCCGCCCGCGCCGCCTTCCTCAGCGGGCTGAAAGAAAAGCTTCACGGTGCCGTGAACCTCCGACTCGCGCTCCTTCAGCAAGCGAGCCGCGCCCAGCAGCATGGCGGTGTGACAGTCGTGGCCGCATGCGTGCATCTTGCCGTCCACCTTGCTGCGGAACGCGACGTCGGCTTCTTCGTGAATCGGCAACGCATCCATGTCGGCACGCAATGCAACGCACGGCCCGTTGCCGTCGCCGAGCGTCGCAACGATTCCCGTGGCGGCGATCGGATACTTGTACGCGATTCCGAGTTCGTCGAGCGTGCGCCGTACGACCGCGCCGGTTTTGACCTCCTCGTACATCAACTCCGGATATTGGTGCAACTCGCGACGGATGCCGGTGATCCAATCACTGAGTTTCGCGGCGTGAGCGAGCACGGAATTGCCTCGTGTATAGGAACGTTTGTGAGTGTTCGTGAACCTCGTCGGATGTTACCTTCCGGCCAACATGGCTGCCAGACCCGAATCGGTGCGCAACACTGACTCCTACCATCACGGCAACCTCCGTGGCGCGTTGATCGCGGCGGCGCTCGAACTCGAGCCCGAACACGGTCCACTTGGCGTCTCGCTGCGTGAGTTGTCGCGGCGCGTCGGCGTGTCGCACGCAGCGGCGTATCACCACTTCGCGAGCAAGGAAGCGCTGGTGAGTGCGGTCGCCGAGCAGGGGTTTGCGATTCTGGTGGCGCAGCTCGACGCCGAACTCGATGGGGAGACCGACGCGTTCTTCTCTCTCATCGCACTCGGCGTGACATATACGCGATTTGCGATCCACAACGAATCGCTCTTTCGCTTCATGTACGGCACATCGCCGTCGACGGCAGGTCCGCTCGAAGCGCACCACACGGAAGTGCTCGCGCGCTTTCGCACCGTGGCTGATCGTGCCATCGTCGATGAACTGGTCAAGCGCGGACAAGGCGAGCGCGCCGCCGCGCAGTTTTGGTCGACGGTTCACGGGCTTGCGTCGCTCGTTGTATCGGGTGCGCTCGATGGTGCGCCGCGATCCAGGGCCACCAAGCGTACGCCGAAGCAGCGCGAACGTCGCGCGCTCGATCTCGTGAGAGCCACAGTCGTGGGTATGCTCTTCGGCACCCGGCCACCGGATTCCAAGTGGCGGCCGCATCCACCCGGCCGTGCATCGCGTGTCGAGCCCTGAGCAACCCCTGGGCAACCCCTGGGCAACCCATGAGCAACTCGTGACCGGCGAATCGCATTCACTCGTCGAGCTTTACGATCGCTCGCTGGCCGGCCAACGCGACAAGGCGGCCGTCGAATACGATCGCGCCGGCGGCGGCACGGCGTCGCTGACGTTCGGCGAACTCGATGACCGAAGCAACCGCCTCGCCAATCTTCTCACGTCGCGCGGGCTGAAGCAGGGTGACCGGCTGGCGTTCTTCCTCGTGAACCGCATCGAGATCGTCGATTTGTGGATCGCGTGCGTGAAACTCGGCGTGATCGTCGTCCCCGTCAATGTGCTCTACAAAGAGCGCGAGATCCGCCATATCGTTGGTGACGCCGAGCCGGTTGCAGTCGTGACGACCGCCGCACAGATGCCAGATTTCCCGCGAGACGTGAAATGCTGGGATGTCGATACACTCACGTCGGAAGCGGCCGTGATGCCCGCTACCAGGCCGGCTGCGACCTTGACCGCGTCAACACCGGCGGCGCTCGTCTACACCTCTGGCACCACCGGGGCGTCGAAAGGCGCAGTCCTCACGCACGGCAACTTCGCGTCGAACGCGCTCGCCGTCGTGGAGAGCTGGAGGATCACGGGCGACGATCGTTACCTCGCCGCGCTTCCACTCTTCCACGTGCACGGGCTCGGCAATGGAATCCAAAGCTGGCTCGCGGTAGGATGCCACATGCGCCTCGTCGCGAAGTTCGACTACGCGACTGCCTCCGATTTGTTCGACGCATATCGCCCCACGCTTTTCTTCGGCGTGCCCACGATGTACGTCCGCATGCTCGACATCGACGACGATCGCGCCCGCGCCATCGGAGCCAACGCGCGACTCTTCGTCTCCGGTTCCGCGCCGCTCCCCGCAAACGTGCACGAAGCGTTTCGCGCGAAATACGGCCACATGATTCTCGAGCGCTACGGCATGACCGAGACACTCATGAACGTCGGCAATCCGTACGACGGAGAGCGGCGCCCCGGCACAGTTGGCTTTCCTTTTCCGGGCGTATCAGTCCGGATCGTCACGGAAGACGGTCGTGATGTCGCCACCGGTGAAACTGGCGAGCTCCTCGTGCGCAGCCCGCACGTCTGCGACGGTTACTGGCGCCGGCCCGACGCCACCGCGGCGGCGTTCGTCGACGGATGGTTTCGCACGGGCGACATCGGCAAGCGATCTGCGGACGGCTACATCACGCTCGAAGGGCGACGCAGCGATCTCATCATCTCAGGCGGCTTCAATATCTATCCGCGTGAGATTGAAGAACTGTTGATGGATCAGCCAGGCGTGCGCGAGGCAACAGTCGTCGGAGTTGCCGACAAAGTTCGCGGTGAAGTGCCCGTAGCGTATGTCGTCGCGGATTCCGCACTCGACGATGCAGCACTTCTCGCCCACCTCCGCACGCAACTCGCGAGCTTCAAGATTCCGCGTGGGATAGTACACGTCGATTCCCTCCCCCGCACCGCGCTCGGCAAAGTCCAGAAGCACCTTCTGCCACCGTTCACTCCGGCAAGCGCTGCCCCTTAGTCTCGACGGCGAACGGCACGAGCAAGATCCCGAGTGCGAACGCTGCACCGGTCCAGGCAATAGGCGTGCCGAGCGTCCCGAGGCGGAGCACGACCGCGCCGAGCGCGAAGTTCACTCCCGCGCCGAGGAATCGCCCGATGGACGTGCAGAACGCGAACGCCGTCGCTCGCACGCGCGTGTCGTATTGCTCGGGGAGCGAGATGCTGAAGACGGTGAAGTTGCCGCCCGCGAATCCCATGAAGAAAAGGATCGCGATGAACGGCGCGAGTCCGTCCTGCAGATAGAACGCCCAACCGAACGCAAGTGGGATGGTCACCATCATTCCGGTGAAGAACAGCGCGAGCGTTCGCTTTCTTCCGATGCGTTCTGCGATCAGCGGCACCGCGAGACACCCGAGAATCGTGCCGAGCGAGAGCGTCCCCGTTCCGAACGAAACCATGCGGGCGGAAGTCGCCGCGTCCATCCCCGCTCGTTTCGCGAGCGTCGTGATCGCCGCCGGCTCGTACACGGCGCCCGCCCACAATCCGATGATCGCCACGGAGAGGAGCGCCGCGTTCACGATCGTGCGCCGCCGGTATTTTTGCGAGAAGATCTCCGCGAGCGGATGCGCGCGCTTCGCCTCGGCTTCATGGTCTTTCCAGCGCGGCGGCTCCTTGACCTTGGCCAGCGTGAGCACCGACACCGTCACCGGCACGAGTCCGCAGAGGAACATCGCGCGCCAGCCGTAGTGCGCGCCGACCGTATAGTTCAGCGCCGCCGCGACGAAGAACCCAAAGTAGTAGCCCGTCTGTAGATAACCCGCGCCCATCGTGCGCCGGTCTTCGGGCCACGCTTCGGCGACGTAGGTACCCGCCATTGCCCACTCACCGCCGACTCCGATTCCCGCGAGCAAGCGAAACGCGCCGAGTTCCCAAATGTTTTGTGCGAACGCCGACGCACCAGTGAAGAGCGCGTAGACGAGGATCGTCCCGGCGAGCGCTTTCGTGCGACCGAACTTGTCGGCGATCGGTCCCCAGATGAACGAGCATCCCCAGCCGACGAGGAAGAGCGCGAACATTACCGATCCCACGTAGCCGAGCCGCGCCGGTGAAACCTCCATCCCGGATCGCGGCAACAACTCGGTCAGCGCCGGCGCCAGCACGAGCGCGTAAATCACCGAGTCCATACCGTCGAGCGTCCAACCAATCCAAGCGGCCCAGAAGCCGGTGATTTGCTGCCGATTCAGTTTCGTTCGCATCACATGGGTTGGCGGGGACCGCTGAATCTACGGCAAGTGGCGAAGGGCAACGAGAACTACGGCAAAGAGCCATCAGTTAGCGGCTTCCCGTCCAAATGAGTATGACCCCGCACCCATTGTACAATTTCAAAACATCCGGAGGCATACCATCGCGCGCCGGATAAACCTCGATCGCCGCCACGTTCTTCACGTCGAGCACTTTGTCGAGCTCGATGATGTGCTCGTCACTCGTCGATCCTGGCGGATCACCGGCGTGCGTGTAGTGGCATCCTATGCTCGGACAAATCGGCCCTCCATCCACGAGCACGCTCATATAGCAGATGTTCTGGCTCGAAATGCCCTGCGGAAGATTCATATTGCTTCCGCCCGACGAGCTGCTGCCGTACCCGCTGCCGCCGTTGGCGCCACCGCCACGCCCCCCGCGCGATTCCCGATCCGCTTGCGCGAGGCCGGACGGACGCTCGCCCGTCGTCGTCGGAGCGCGCGCACCCTTGGAGTTTTCGACGAGATATACGCCGAGCACATGATCGAGCATGTCCATCGTCGTGACCGGCTTGCGCTTGTCGATCATCTCCGGCCCGATGAACGTCGCGTTGCGAAGTCCGCCCTGCTGGTGCTGGAGCCAGCGCTTGTAGAAGCCCACCGTCTCCAATACGCTCTTCGCGGCGCTGCCGGTGACGGTCACCGGCGCGAGTTCCTGCGAGATGCGCGGAAGCGTGACCGTGAGAACCGCCGCGGTATCAGGCGACTCGAGCTTACCGGTCCACGGTTGGTAACCGATGCGGCGGACCTCGAGTTCGTACGTCTTGTGCTTGCCGGAGCCGAGCACAATCTCGCCATTCTCGTTCGCGATATTGGGTTCGCCCTTGATCGCGACCCACGCAAATGGAACGGGTTCGCCACCCGGCCCTACGACGCGGAGCTTAGTCGATTGCGCGTTGACGGTAGCGGCAGACATCGCGCCGGCCACGAGCGCGAGCGCCAAATTCTTTCCTGCCCGGAGTCGGTTCATACCATCGCTGCCTTCACCCGTTCAGGCGTGAGTGGAAGTTGCACGACACGCGCTCCTACCGCGTCGTAGACAGCGTTCGCAACGGCCGCGCCCATCGTCACTATCGCCGGCTCGCCGCCGCCCTGCGCGGGTAGGTCCGGCGAATTCAACAGGACGCCTTCGATCTTTGGCACCCACGAAAAACGCGGCAAGTGATACGTCGGGAAATTCTTGTCCAGTACCACTCCATTCTTGAATCGCACTTCTTCCGCGAGCGTGTAACCGAGTCCCATCGTGATGCATCCTTCCAGTTGCTGCATCGCTCCGGCCGGATTCACCACGACGCCCATGTCCTGCGCGCACACCACGCGCAGCACCTGCACGGCGCCGCTCGACGGATCAACCTTTACATGCGCGATGCTCGCCACATAAGTGCCGGCATCGTCCCCCAACGCGACGCCAAAACCGCGCTTGCTGGGCGCTACCCCCGCCTGCCAGCCGAATTTTTCGGCCGCGGCCTGAAGCACCCGAAGCATTCGCGCATTCTTCGTCAGGTTGAACTGACGAAACGCCACCGGATCCATTCCGGCCTTCTGCGCGAGCAAGTCGATGTGCACTTCGCGCGCGAACGTATTCGCGTTGGCTCCTGGCGCACGCCACGGTCCGATGCCGAACGGATGCATCCCATTCTGGTTCGCGTTCCATCCACCACGCACAACAGTGCGGTGATTCGCCACGTCGTAGAACTGCTGCGACCCACGCTCGCCCGCGCCGATCACCTCGTAGTTCCACGACACGATTTTCTTCGCGGCATCGATGCCGGCTCGAATCGTGATCACCGCCGCCGGATCGAACGTATCAAAGAAGAATTCTTCTGTGCGATCCCACACGACGCGCACCGGCGCCCCGGCGGCGACCGCGAGCCGCGCCGCCTCGATCGCCTGTTGCGACGCGCTCTTGCCGCCGAAACCGCCGCCCACGAAGGGCGTAATGATCCGCACCTTCTCCGTGGGGAGTTTCAGCGCTCTCGCGACTTGGGTTTGTAGCGGAAACGGCGTTTGCGTGCTGCCCCAAACCGTGACCTTGCCGTCTGCCGCGACCGATGCCACCGCCGAGTGCGTCTCCATCGGGGCGTGCGCAACGTACCCTTTCAGATATTTCTGCTCGACAATCTGTGTTGCCGCTTTCTCACCGTTCTCGACGCTGCCGTCCTGTGCAACCGCGCGTCCCTCGGGCGCGCTCGCCTGGAGGTGCGCGAAGATACTCTGGTCGTCGAGCATCGAAGGCGGCGAACCGAATGTCGCCTTCACCAGTTTCAGCGCCTTGTCCGCTTCGTCGCGGTGCTGGTGGAGTACCGCGACGATCTCGCCGTCGCGCACCACACGCACGCCGGGCACCGCCTCCGCCGCCTTGGTATCGACAGTCATCATATCGGCGCCATGCGCAGGAGCGCGAACGATTCGCGCGTGCAGCGCGCCAGGCGGAACGATGTCACCCGAGTACTTCGCGCGGCCCGTGACTTTGTCTATTGCATCGCGGCGCAGCGGTGACGTTCCGACGATCTTGAAATTCGCGACGGCCTCCAGAGCGGCCTTGCCGTCGAGGCGTCGCTCGATCCGCTTCCCCGCGGTCAGCTCGCCGTAGCTCACGCGCTTGCTCCGGTCACTCTTGGACATGACGATGCCGTCTTTGACCTCGAGATCGGCTGGGGCAACGCCAAGTTTCTCCGATGCCATCTGAACGAGCACCGCGCGCGCCTCTGCCGCCGCCGCGCGCAGCACCGGTCCGAGTGTACGAACGCTCAATGAGCCGAACGTTCCCATGTCGAACGGGCACAACTCCGTATCGCCAAGCACGACGTCCACCGACGCGAGCGGAACGCCTAACTCCTCAGCGGCAAGCTGCGGAAGCGACGTCATCACACCCTGACCCATTTCGATTTTTCCGACAAGCATCGTCACACGGCCGTCGGCACCGATATGCACGAACGCATTGAAATCCGGGCTCGGCCGCTGTATTCCGGCGGGATTCCACACGGGACGCAACACTCCGTCCGGCGGCGTAAGCGCAAAGATGACAAGGAGACCCGACCCGGTGAGCTTGAGGAAGTCGCGGCGGTCGACCGTGTCGACGAACCCCCAGCCTTCGGGAACGATCATCTCTTCCTTGAGCTTGGTCATTTCGCGCCTCCCGACGCCGGGGCGTGCGAAGCAGCTTCAATGGCGTCGATGATTCGCACGTGCGCACCACACCGGCAGAGGTGGCCTTCCATCCCCTTGGCGATTTCGTCGCGTGTCGGCTTCGGATTGCTCATGAGCAATGCGGTTCCTCCCATGATCATGCCGGGCGTGCAGTATCCGCACTGGAATCCGAGGTGATCGACGAAGCCTTGCTGCACGGGCGCGAGACGGTCACCGTTCGCGAGGCCCTCGATCGTCGTCACGTGCTTGCCGTCCACGGCTTTCATCGCGGTGACGCACGCATGAACGGCCTTGCCGTCTACGATCACGGTACACGCGCCGCACGAGGATACTCCACAGCCGAACTTCGTTCCGGTGAGCCCGAGGTCGTCCCGGAGCACCCACAGCAAGCGGCGGTCTTCGTCGACCGTGAGTTGGCGCGGGGTGCCATTGACCGTGACGGAGATGGATCTCATGCTGGCCTCCTCGTTCGGTATGTTCTGTAGTTTATATCATGCCCCAGCCGCGGGAAGTGACCGATACCGTGAAGCGCCTCGTCCCATGGCTCGTGGCCGTGGCGTTCTTCATGGAGTCGCTCGACACGACGATTCTCAACACGGCGGTGCCTACTGTTGCCAAAGCGCTGAACGTGGCGACGTTGAGCATGAAGGCCGTCCTCACGAGTTACACTATCAGCCTCGCCGTGTTCATCCCGGTGAGCGGCTGGGTGGCGGACCGGTTCGGCACGCGCCGGGTGTTCGGGTCGGCGATCGGCCTCTTTACACTCGGCTCGTTTCTTTGTGGGGTTTCCGCCGACATCCATCTCCTCGTGGCATGCCGTATCCTGCAGGGATGTGGCGGCGCGATGATGGTTCCCGTGGGCCGCCTCACGGTCGTGCGGACGTTCGCGAAGTCAGAGCTGATACGCGCGATGAGCTTCGTTGCGATACCGGGACTCATCGGACCGATGCTCGGCCCGCTCGCCGGCGGATTGATCGTCGGATATCTGCACTGGCGGGTGATCTTCTTCGTGAACATTCCGATCGGATTGTTCGGCCTCTACATGGTGCACCGCCATCTTCCCGACTTTCGCGGCGAGACGAGCGATCCGCTCGACATCGTCGGATTCATTCTATTCGGATCGGGAATTGCGATTCTCTCGTACGTCCTCGAGGTGTTCGGCGAGACATCGCTGAGTGGCCGCGAGATCGCGAGCCTGCTCGCGATCTCGCTCATCCTGCTGTTCGGATATGTGCTGCACGCACGCCGCGAGCCGAAACCGCTGCTGCATCTCATGCTCTTCAAGCTGCGCACACTGCGCTGCGCCGTCGCGGGCGGATTCGTCACGCGCCTCGGCGCGGGCGGAATGCCGTTCCTGCTCCCGCTGCTTTATCAGGTGGGACTCGGCTTCACGGCGGTGCAGTCGGGATTGCTCATCATGCCGCAGTCGATCGCCGCGATAAGCCTCAAGATGACGATGCCGAAGATCCTCGCGCGCTTCGGCTATAGACGGGTGTTGCTCGTGAACACCGTCGCGCTCGGCGCGCTCATCGCACTCTTCTCGACCGTCGGGCCGCTGACCTCGATATGGACGATCATCGCGCAAGCCTTCGCCTTCGGATTTCTCTCGTCGATGCAATACACGAGCATGAACACGCTGGTCTACGCCGATGTCCCAAACGCCGAGACGAGTGCGGCGAGTACGATTGCCAGCACCAATCAGCAGATGTCGCTCAGCTTTGGCGTCGCGGCCGCGTCGCTCACGACGGCGTTGTTCATTCCGGACCGGTTTTCGTCGTCGCCAGAGCAGATGATTCATGGGACTCACCAGGCGTTCGTGCTGCTCGGGGTGATGACGGTGTTGTCGGCGGCGGTGTTTTGGATGCTTCGGGAGAATGATGGGGCGAATGTTAGTCAGCACGTGGCGACTGAGGGTTAGCCGCGACTGCGAGCTGACAGCAACCGGAAACGGCGGCGACGTCAGACGCCAGACAGAACCTATCAGCTAAGAGACAACGACCTCATTACAGATCAGTGCGCGAATGATCCGCGCGCAAATCGGTAATGAGGCGGTTGTCTGAAAGTTTCTTTTGCTGACAGTTCTCGTCTGACGTCGAAGCCGTTTCTGTCAGCTCTCAGCTCGCTTTATCTCTCATTCAACCAAATATCATCCAGCACTTTCACCAGCTCACTCCCAATGTCCCGACCCGCCACCGTCACCGTCACGCGGTAAGTCCCCGCCCCCGCCGAAAACCCACCACCCGGACAACTGAATCCGGAAGTAATCGACCCATTCCGAAAATCCGGCGGCGGGGTCGGCGCTCTCACTGGCGTACTGCACAAATCCCACTGCCACCGATTCAGCCCGGCCGCGCTCGATGCGGCCTGCACCCGCACCAGCTGCCCGGTCACCGCATCAGCGATGCTGATCTTCGTCTCGCCACCGCCGCTCTTCAGATACCACGCAATGGCGGTCCCGCGCGGCGCATTCTCACCGACCCAGTTCTTGTCTCCTGGCACCGCGGCCGCCAACCGCCGATCCGGCTTCCACGCGATCGCATCGCGCGCCGGCAACAACGCCGCATCCTTGTCGATCGTCTCCTGCGTCAGATGCTGCAGCGCGCTCACATCATCGAGAATCCACACGCTGCGTGAATGCGTGGAAAGAATGAGATCGTTGTCGCGCGGGTGCACCATTACCTCGTCGATTCTGCCCATCGGAAGATTCGGCATGAACCGGCTCCAGCTCTTGCCATCGTTCAGTGAGATAAAAAATCCGAGCTCGGTCGGCGCGTACAACAGATTCCGGTTCACCGGATCCTGGCGAATCGAATTCACATTGCCCATCGCCGGCAGATTGCCGCTCACCGAACTCCACGTCGCGCCGTAGTCCGTGGTCTTGAAGACGTACGGCTTGAGATCGTCGTTGCGATGACCGTCGAGCGCGACGTACGCAGTCGCCGCGTCGTACCACGAGGCCTCGATCCCCGAGACGTAATACTCGTGGTTCACGCCGGGGATATTCTTGCCGACTTCAGTCCACGTGAATCCGCCGTCCTTGCTCACCTGAAGATTTCCATCGTCCGTTCCGGCCCAGAGAATTCCGGGAATCACCGGTGACTCGGCGATCTCCGTGAGCGTGCCGTACTCGTTGGCCGCATAACCATCGCCCTTCGAGAGGATGCACGCTGCACCAACGGCCGCGCCGCCGCCGCGACCAGAGCAGTTCGGCTGCGAATACGGAGTCCCCATCAACTCGCGCGAATTGAGATCGATCCCTTTCCCGAGATCTTTCGTCATCGTCCACGAGTTGCCGCGGTCGCGCGAGATGAACAGCTGCTTGCCGCCAACATAGATCACGCTCGGATTGTGCGGCGAGAGAAGCACCGGCGTATTCCAGTTGAACTGGATCACACCGCCGCGGTTTGGATTGACGATGTTCGCGCGCGCCGGCGGCGGACCCGCCTCGCCTTCGATGGGAAGGTCGGCGCCACCGCCCCCTCCGCCGCCACGCCCGGCACGCCCGCCGCCGAGCGTCGGCTTGATGCTCTTCACCTCACCCGTCGTGGTGTTGTAGCGCGTGATGCCGGCGTTCTGCGATTCGATATAGAAGATGTTGAAGTCGGTGGGATCCATCGCGTTCTGGAATCCGTCGCCGCCACCGGTGCGGAACCACATCCACTGATGGAGCCCGCCCTCGCGCAGCTCATCGTTGCGCACCGAACTCGGCCCGCACCACGATCCATTGTCCTGCAAGCCGACGCAGACGTAATACGGACGCCGCATGTCGGCCGATGTGTGATACGCGAGCCCCGCCGGCCAGGGCCGGATCGCTTCCCACTTCGCTCCACCGTCCCACGTGACATCCACACCACCGTCATTGCCGTACATCACGTGGCGGCTATTGAGCGGATCGATCCAGATCGCGTGGTTGTCGACGTGGCCCATGTTGTTGAGCCCGGCCCATGTCTTGCCGCCGTCGGTCGATTTCGTCGGCCCAACACCTCCGAGGTAGACGATCTCCGGATTGTTCGGATCGACGCGCAGCTGGCTGAAGTACGACGGCCGCTGATTCTCATTGGACATCAACTTCCACGAGCGGCCGCGATCGTTGGACCGCCACAGGCCGGAGCTCGACGAGTCTTTGTCTTTCGCGACTTCGATCAGCGCGTACATCACATTCGGCTGCGTCTTGCAGATATCGAGTGCGATGCGTCCCATCGTGCCGCGCGGCAATCCCGGCGCGGAAACTTTCTTCCACGACTTGCCGCCGTCGGTGGTTTGATAGATCCCGCTCCCTTTTCCGCCGCCGTTATATCCCCATGCTGTGCGCTGATGCTGATACATCGCCGCCCAGAGTACCATCGGATTGGCCGGATCGATCGCGAGCTCCGTCGCGCCAGTGTACTCGTCGACGTAGAGCGACTTCGTCCACGACTTCCCGCCATCGGTCGTCATGAACACTCCGCGTTCCGGATTGGGTCCGTAGAGATGGCCACCCGCCGCGACCCAGACGATGTTCGGATCGCGCGGATGAACGATCACCCGTCCGAGCGTTTGCGCGTTGCGCAGCCCGATGTTCGTGAAGGTCTTTCCCGCATCGGTGCTCTTGTACATTCCGTCGCCGTACGACGTCGTCTGCCGGTTGTTCGCCTCACCGGTCGCGACGTAGAGGATATTCGGATCCGAAGGCGCGAGCGTGATGTCCGCAATCGACGACGCGCCGTACGTATCGAACACATGTTCGAACGTATTTCCGTTATTCACCGTCTTCATCACCCCACCAACGGCGAACCCCACGTAGTACGTCGACGGATTTTTCTCATCCACCGCGAAGTCGTCGACGCGGCCGCCAGGTCCGACCGGACCGATGGAACGCCAGCGGAATCCGTTGAGCAACGGATTGTCCGGCTGATTGATGATTTTGGCCGGCGACTCGACCGCGACCGCTTGCGTCGCGCGCGCGCCTTGCGAAAAAGAGAGGGCAGGAACGATCAGCCCAACGGTGATCCATCCGCGGCCAGATGACAAAAACATATCACGCCTCT
>Ga0206847_10252_pt1 | contig 16585 bp, 10 predicted proteins | sample Alteio_BWOrgCont_17_FD_152880 | JGI IMG/M metagenome (GOLD analysis project Ga0206847, IMG submission 152880) | Enriched cells from forest soil in Barre Woods Harvard Forest LTER site, Petersham, Massachusetts, United States -... | ecosystem: Environmental > Terrestrial > Soil > Temperate forest >... | reverse complement strand
CCGGAAATCGAAACGGTGACATTGGTCGCAATGTCGAACACCCGGCTCTGGTGGTTGCCGCTGAGGGCCAGATCCGCCGCTCCCGGACCGGTAATGGTGAGGTTATTGGTGATCCAGATTTCCCCGTTCGTCAGCGTCAGCACGCCGTTCGTCGCCAGCACGATGAAATCGCCCGGTAGGATACCGGCGATCACGGAGCGCAAGGTGGACGCGCCGCCGTCATCCGCCAGGCTATTGACCGGCAGCGTCGCCCCCGCCGTATGAAAGGTCTGATCCGGCCCGGTCGCCACCCCACTGACGTTGCTGGCGACGGCCTGATAGTGAAAAATTGTCCCCGGGGGCAGGCCGGTGAGACTGATGGCCACGGCTTGGGTGAGGCTCAGATCCGAGGTCAGAGTATCGGTGGGGGATGCGCCGCCGTAATTCGTGGTCAGCCCATACTCAAAGTAAACCGCGGTCGGAGAACCATCGGGAAACACGCCGGCATTGAGCGTCACTTGGTTGGAAGTGACTCCGGACGCGGGTTCGGCGGTTATGATGGGAATGGGCGACGGGGTGGTAAAGGTGGCGTCCGCGGTGGTATTGGTTGCCCAGGCGGTCACCACCACCGTCTGGTAATGATAGGTCGTTCCCGCGGCCAGTCCGGTAACTGGATAAACCAGCGACGACACGCACGATCCCTCCAAAGAATTGGTCGAGGTATAGGCGCCATAGCCCGGCGTCAAGCCATAGGTGACATAGACCAGGGCATTGGCGAGATTGGCGTTTACCGTGGCATTGAAGCTGGCGGTAAAGATCCCAAGGTCATTGACCGAGGAGGAAAGAATGACGGGCGGAGGCAGGGAAACCGGCGGGGCGTTGAGCAGCAATTGGTTCGTACTGAACTGACCGGGTTGAAAGGTGGAAAGGCGCACCTGATCCACCAGTCCGTCGAAGTTGTTAAAGAAAGTCTCCCCGGCGGGAAAGGAACCAATCCAGAAATTGCCGGTGGGAACCGCCGGGTCGGCGGTCGTTGTGCCGGCCGAGACGCCGTTGACATACAATGTGTTCGTGCCCTGGTCGTTCACCACCGCCAGATGCGTCCAGACATTGGTCGTCGCCATAACTCCTCCCCAATAAGTGATCCCACCGAGCAGGCCCCGCCATTGATTGCCATCCAAAACGAGTCCCCAGCCATTCGCCCCGGGATCGCCATTGAAAGCCAGGACATTGATGGGGTTGGCGTTGGTGTTTGCCTTGACCCACGCCTCCAGCGCGAAGCCGGTTGTGGTGGTGGTCAGCAACGGACCGCTCAAGTACTGATTCACGCCGTTAAAACTCATCGACAACGTGCTGTCGGTAGTCAGCGCGGCGGCCTGGGCCACGTCACAGGAATAAAGCGGCGGGTTGGGACTACTGGTCAGGTTGTTGGCGCCAGCGAAATCCACGGTAAAGGCATTGGCCGGCGCCCCGGCGACCGCCCCCGGATCATTCTCGCCCAGTTGGTAGTAATCGAGGGCGGTAATCGTTGGCCCGGTAATCGTTTGATCGTTGCCGGTGGTTGTGCCGTTGGCGCTCACCGCTATGATTTGATAATGATAGGTCTGACCCGCGGCCAGTCCCGCCAGGCTCCAGGTGGTGGACTCCGGACAAACGCCGCTCCCTATATCATTGGTCGCGGTGTCACTTCCGTAGGCGGTGGTCAGGCCGTAGCGAACTGAAACCAACGTATCGGCGCCGGCGGGAATGACAGTGGCATTCAGGATCGCACTGCCGCCCTGGAACCCCGAAGACGAGACGGCAATGACCGGCGGCAAAGTCACCGGGCCGGCATTCAACAAGAGATCGCTCGTGACGAACGCGCCCGCCGCAAAGGTGGAAAAACGTACCTGGTCAATTTCTCCGTTAAAGAACGGACCGCTTGGAACTCCCGGCGGCCCGGCAATGGCAAACCCCGTATCGGGCGCGTTGGGCGCGTCGGGCGTGGTGCCGGCAGACACGCCATTGACATAGAGGGTGGTCACGCCCGCGTTGCGGACGATCGCCAAATGAGTCCAGGCTCCCACCGTCACCGGGCTGGAGCCTACGAAGTTGACGTCGCCATAAATCCCGACAAAAGTCGCTCCATATTGAAACAGTCCCCATCCGTTCAAGCCGGTGTTGCCATTGTAAGCAATGGAATTAGTGGCGGTTGGCGCGGCTGACTTGACCCAGGCTTCGAGGCAGAAATTGTCGGTCACGCCCAAAAGCGCGGGGCCCTGGCAGTATTGGTTCGCGCCGTTGAACGACATGGCCAGCAGGCTGCCGGCGGCGGTGGTGGCGGCCGGCGCGACGTCGCACCGGAAGACGGGCGCATTGATGGTGGTCAGGGAGTTTCCCCCGATGAGATCAACCGTGGTGGCATTGGCCGCATTTCCCGCGAGCGCGCCCGGATCGTTCTCCCCGAGTTGATAATAATTACGCACGGTGACGGCCGCTGACGCCGCCCCCGCGGTGGAGATAAGAGCAATCAAGGAGAGAAGTAGTTTTTTCATGGTTCGTTGCTCGTAATTGATTTCAGGTTTGTTCGGGCGCGATTGACTGTTTGTTGGCGGAAATCTTCCTATCGGTGCGCCATCGCCACAACTGCACAAAGATGTTATATTGGGTCTGGAAGGTGACGGAAAACTCACCAGTTCATGTTAGAACGAGCTGGAAAACCGCGGCGGTGGAGTATTGTGCCCACCCCGCGTCTTGTCGTAACATCGCGCCGGAATGCCGCTTTTCAACCATCGCCAGTCCGCCCTGCTTTTGGTGGCGTTCGTCTTCCTGCATTCGCAAATCCAATCACTGGCCGGGCCCGCCGCCGCCCCGACCGCCGATTCCGAATGGCTGGTAAAGTGCTGGACCATGGACGATGGATTGCCGAGCACCCTGGTCGCGGTCATTACCCAAAGCGAGGATGGCTATGTCTGGCTGGGGACCCGCTCCGGCCTGGTCCGGTTCGACGGCGTGCGCTTTGTGTCTTCCGGCCTCGGAGTATCGAACGCGGTCGTGATTTGGCCGATGGCCAGCCACATGCGGTCGGGACTTCGTTCGTCCGGCGCCGGATTGCCTCGCGCCTCGCCGTCCGCCAACCGCGGTTCCGGGCGGATGTTCCTGCGGGATGACCAGGGCAACTTGTTACTTCGCGAAAATGATCAGTTCAAGGCGGTGCCGCGCCCGCCCGGCTCGATGGGCGAGGCGATTGGCGTGAGGCCCGCGTCGGACGCCGTAACATGGGTGCAATTTGGCCCGAAGATGTACGGTTGGAGTGACGGTCGTTGGCTGGCCACGAATGATTCCCTAACGATTCCCGATTACGTTGCAAACGGTCGGGAGGGTTTGCCGGGCGAATGGTGGTGCCGGGTCGGTGACCGGGCCGGACGTTGGCGGAACGGTGAGTTTCAAGCCGCTCGCGAAGCCAACGGCAATTCCGAATTCCCCAAGTCACAGATAATCCCGCGGTTGCGCGGCGGTGGCTGGTTGGTACGCCCGACCGGGGACCGCGAATGGCCGTATGACCTTTGTGAAATCTCGCCGGGGATGATGGTCTCGCCTTCCCTTCGGATTCCGTGGAAAGGCGCGGTTTGGTTGCAGGACTTATTCGAAGACAGTACCGGGGCCCTTTGGCTTTCATCCCGGACTCATGGGGTTCTCCGGCGGGCGCCGGATGGTTCGTGGGAGGCTTTTGACTCGCATCACGGACTTTCGACCGATTTGGCCATGGACTTGCTGGAGGATGCCGAGGGGAATATATGGATCGGGACCGATGGCGGCGGCCTGTACCGGCTTACCCGCCGAACCTTTCGAACTTATGGAATTGCCGATGGGCTTACGACGGACAACATCTACGCGGTGGCTCCCAGCCGGGATGGCGGGATCTGGGCGGGTGCCATGGGGAGTCGGGGCGAGGGATTGTTCCACTTGCTGGACGGCCACGCGACCAACGTCCCAAATATGGGATCGTATGCGTGGTCGGTTTACGAGGACGCCTCGGGCGACGTCTGGGCGGGCAACTATGGATATGGACTGGTCCGCCAGCATCTCGGCAAGCCCGCGCCGGTGCCCGGGTCGCCCGGGTACGTTTACGCGCTCTGCGATGATGGTGAGGGGGGCCTATGGTATGGCGGCAAGGGAGTGGGTCGCGTCGTGGATGGAAAAGCCACCGCGGTTGCGGGCGTGCCCGCGAGCGCGGACATTTCTTCCTTGATCCGGGATGCCGCCGGGACGCTCTGGATCGGTTCGAGTTCCGATGGGTTGCACTCAAAAAACGGGGATCAAATATCCCATTACGGCAAGGCGGAAGGGTTGTTGAGCGATACGGTCCTCTGTCTCCACGTAACGGATGGAAACTCGCTCTGGATCGGCACTGACCGCGGAATTAACTGCCGCTCGAAGGATCATTTTGCCCGTCTAACCCAGGCGGAGGGGTTGTCTCCCTTATCGGTGAGCGGCCTGGCGGAGGACGGTCGCGGTAACGTTTGGATCCACGCGCCAAACGGTATTTTCCGGACGAGCCGGCGGGAGCTTGACGACTTCTTCGCCGGAAAGGTCAACCGTGTGTCCACGATTCAGTACGGCCGCGAAGATGGTCTCCTAACCGCCACCAGCACGGTTGGATCGCAGTCCCATGTCTGCCAGGATCGGGGCGGGAGAATGTGGTTTGGCACGCTCAACGGTGCCGCGGTGGTCGATCCCGCCACCATGCCCGTAAACCTCCGCCCTCCTCCCGTGGTTATCGAGGATATCATTGTCAACGGCAAGCCGTCCGGCCGTTCCGTGGTCGCTTCCGAATCCGATCCCGCCGGGACCGGGCCAACCACGCGTTTCCCGCCCGGGTCGGGTCAATTTGAAATCCATTACACCGCCAACAGCCTCACCGCGCCGGGGAAAGTCCGCTTCCGCTACCGCTTCGAGGGTGTCCGCCCCGAATGGGTTGAGGTGGGCGACCGCCGTTCGGTAACTTTTGACCGCCTAACGCGCGGTGATTACCGTTTTCAGGTGACCGCTTGCAACAACGATGGCGTGTGGAACGAGCGCGGAGCCTCATTTGCCTTCACGGTCCTGCCCTTCTTTTGGGAGACGAATATTTTTCAGATCACGGTATTCGTTATCATTCTCGCCGTTGCCGCCGCCATCGGGCGGTTTGTCTCCACCGCGCCATTGCGCCGCCGGCTGGCCGTGGCCGAAAAACTGGCGGCGGTCGAAAGCGAGCGGGCGCGCATCTCCCGGGACATGCATGATGAACTCGGCGCGCGCCTGACCAAAATGTCCGTCCTCGGCGAATTGGTCGAACGCAACCTCGAAAAGCCGGACGACGCCCGTCCGCACCTTAAATCCCTATCCGCGCTGGCGCGGAATACCGCCGGGTCGCTCGTGGAGCTGATCTGGACCGTGAAGCCCGCCAACGACAACGTGGTCAATCTGGCGAACCATCTCTGCCAGTGCGCGGAGGACTTCCTGCGCGAGACGGAAATTCGCTGCCGGTTTGATATTCCCGATCGATTGCCGGACCTGCCCGCGTCGGCGGAGGTCCGCCAGGAGGTTTCCCTGGCGGTCCGCGAGGCGCTCAATAATATCGTCAAGCATTCCGGCGCCACCGAGGTCCGCCTGTCCTTTCAAACCTTCCCGCCTGGTTTTGTGGTGACTTTGTCCGATAACGGCCGGGGTCTGGACTCGCGGAATTCCCCCGGAACGCCCGGCGGCAACGGACTGCCCAATATGCGCCGCCGCCTGGAACGAATCGGCGGAACCTGCGAGTTTGCCAATCCAGCCGGCGGAGGCCTGGTCGTGACGTTTACCGTTCCAAACCGCCCGATGTAACCCGTTTGTGTGATTGTGAGCCCGGAAAGTTAAATCTACGATTGGCTAATGAACTTGACCGTTGCCATTGTTGAGGACGACCCCGATTTGCGCGCCAATCTCGCTGTCTTGATTCGCGGCACGCCGGGATTTGTGCTGGAAGGAGTCTATGCTTCCGCCGAGGACGCGTTGCGCGGAATCGTCCGAATCAAGCCGATGATTACGCTGATGGATATCAACCTGCCCAAGCTCTCCGGGATTGAATGCGTCCGGCAACTCAAGCGCTTGGTCCCGGAGTTGGTGATCGTCATGCTCACCGTCTGCGACAGCGCGGATGCGGTCTTTCCGGCGCTGTCAGCGGGCGCCAGCGGCTATCTGCTCAAGAGCACCCCGCCCGCCAAGCTTTTGGAGGCTATCGAGGACGTGCATCGCAATGGCTCCGTGCTTTCATCCTCGATTGCGCGAATGGTCGTGGAAACCTTTTACCAACGCGGCCAACCCGTGGCGGAACCGCTCACCAGTCGCGAGGAAACCGTGTTGCGTCATTTGGCCAAAGGCTTTCGCTACAAGGAAATCGCCGCCGAAATGGGAATCGGGATCGAAACGGTCCGCAGCCACGTCCGGCACATCTACGAGAAACTTCACGTCACCTCCCGCACCGAGGCCACGGTAAAATACCTGGGGCGTTAAACCTTGAGAAAGCACTTGAAGCCACAGATGAACACAGATCGACACAGATCAGAAGGGGGCGGGATCAAAACCAGAGTCATCCAATAGGTGAATGACTTTTTTTAGAAAAATCATCTGTAGTGCAATCCAGGGAAGATTTTTGACCACGGATTTCACGGATGGGCACGGATGGGGAACGCGGAGGTAACCGCGAACTATGCGAAACACGCGAACGGACAGGAGGAAATGGAAGGGGGTAATGGGCGCTCTCTCCGTTCGTCACAATTCGCGCGCGATTCGCTTTGACACGGGGCGTGGTTTTATTAGCCTTCCGGGACAAACCATTATGAGATTTGGCATTAATTCCTTCCTGTTCACGTCGCCGTTCACCAACGAGAGCACCAAATTGTTCAAGCAATTCAAGAAGTGGGGATTCGACACCGTCGAGCTGCCCATCGAGGATCCGGCGCACATTGATCCCGCGCATGTAAAGCGCGAATTGGACCGCGCCGGCATCGTTTGCGGGACAGTTTGCGCCTGCATGGGGCCGGACCGTGATTTGCGCGGCACGCCGGAAAATCAAAAGACCGGCATGGAATATCTGACCAAATTGATCGATCAAATGGTGGTGCTGGACTGCCCGTCGCTAATCGGCCCGGTTTATTCCGCCGTGGGTCGCGCGGACGCCGTCACGCCGGAGGAATATAAAGAGCAATGGAAAACCGTGGTGGGGCATCTCAAGACCCTCGCGAAATACGCCCAAGCCAACGGCCGGCAAATTTGCGTGGAACCGTTGAACCGGTTTGAGACGGATTTTCTCAATACCTGCGATCAGGGTTTGAAGCTCGTCAAGGCGGTGGGCAGCCCCGCTTTCAAGCTGCATCTCGACACCTTTCACATGAACATCGAGGAGAAAAACCAGGCCGCCGCCATCCGCAAGGCCGGCAAGCTTCTCGGACATTTTCACGCCTGCGGCAGCGATCGCGGCACGCCGGGCAACGATCATATTGACTGGAAACCGATTGCCGCCGCGCTCAAAGCCATTGGCTACCAGGGCGACGTGGTCATCGAGTCCTTCACGACGGATGTGAAAGTCATCGCCCGCGCGGCGGCCATCTGGCGGAAAATGGAGCCCACACGCAATGAGATCGCCGTCAAAGGATTGGCGTTTTTGAAGAAAAATTTGAAGTAAAACCGCAAGCGGCATTTGCCCCGGCGTGAATGGCCGGGTGCGAATCCGCGTCCAAAACAACGCCTTAAAAACACTACTATTTTCATGAAAAAATCATTTATCGTCGCGCTCGCCCTCGGCGGAATACTGTTTCTCCAAACCACCACCAGCCGCGCCGACGATTCCGAGAAGGGATTCAAAAGCATTTTCAATGGCAAAAACCTGAAAGGTTGGGATGGCAGTCCCGATTTGTGGTCGGTCAAGGATGGCGTAATCACCGGCCAAACCACGGTGGAGCATCCGGCAAAAGAGAACACGTTTCTAATCTGGACGAACGGGGTGGTGGATGATTTTGAGTTGCGGTGCTCGTTCCGGCTGGTGCCGGGGGATTCCGAGGGTTTCGCCAATTCCGGGGTTCAATACCGTAGCAAGGTGGTGAAGCCGTCGTACTGGGTCGTGGCCGGTTACCAGGCGGACATGGAGGCGGGGCCGAACTACACCGGTATTCTTTACGAGGAGAAAATGCGCGGCATTCTCGCCCAGCGCGGCCAGAAAGTGGTGATCGGCGAGGGTGGAAAAATCAATGTGACCGGCTCGGTCGGCGACGCCAAGGAAATCGAAGCCTCGGTCAAGAAAGGCGATTGGAACGATTACATCATCATCGCCAAAGGCAACCATCTCGTGCAGATCGTGAACGGACATACGACCGTGGACGTGACCGACGAGGATCCGGCCAATGCGGCAGCCTCCGGCATTCTAGCCCTGCAATTGCACGCGGGCCATCCCATGATGGCGCAATTCAAGAATATCCGGATTAAGTCGCTGAAATAAACCGCGTTGGCGCGACGACACTTCGATTCCACGCAACGATCCTTTTGAATTATGAAAATGCGGCTCACCATCCTCGGTTTACTCGCGGTGTTTTTCGTTTGCGGCGCCACGGCGTTTGCCCGCGATGGCGCGAAGAAGAAAATTGTGCTGGTGGCGGGGCCACGGAGCCATGGTCCGGGCGAGCATGAGTTCCGGTCTGGAGCATTGCTGCTCCAAAAATGCCTCGAACAAACCCCGGGCATTGAGGCGGTCGTGTACAGCAACGGGTGGCCGCGCGTGCCCGACGCATTCGCGGGCGCCGACGCCATCGTGCTTTATATGGATGGCGGCGACGGGCATCCGGCGATTCAGGGCAACCATCTGGCGCAATTGGACCGGGCGTTAAAGAATGGCGCGGGTCTGGCCTGCATTCATTACGCGGTAGAGGTGCCCAAGGACAAGGGCGGGCCCGAGTTTCTCAAATGGATCGGCGGTTATTTTGAAACCTTTTGGTCGGTCAATCCGACGTGGGAGGCGGATTTCAAACAGATGCCGGATCATCCGATCACGCGGGGCGTAAAACCCTTCAAGATTTATGATGAATGGTATTACCACATGCGCTTTCAACCCAGCGGCGTCACGCCCATCCTGACGGCGATTCCACCCGACAGCACGCGCGAGGGCAAGGATGATCCGCATGGCGGCAATCCCACGGTACGGGCGGGAAAAGGAGAGCCGGAGCATGTCGCGTGGGCCTATGAGCGGGCGGATGGCGGCCGGGGCTTCGGATTGACTGGCGCGCATTACAACAAGAACTGGGCTAATGAGGATTTCCGGCGGCTGGTGCTCAACGCCTTGTTGTGGATCGCCAAAGCGGAGGTTCCCGCCGACGGCGTGCATTCAGCAATCGCCCCGGAGGATTTGACCAAGAATTTGGATCCGAAAGGCTGACGCTCATCGCGCCGCGCTAATGCCATTTTCCCTCGCCGTGAACGCCGGCGGGAGGGGTCCGACCAAACCGGAAATTGTCAGAAAAATGAAGTCAGAAAAATAAGACGGGCATCTTTCTGAATCCGGGAGATCTTTCCATGGACCACTGCCCTCCAACCGTTGATGAAGAGGGAAAATTTAACCACGGATTACGTGGATGAGCACGGATAGCGGAAGGGGATTTTCCAGGTCCCATTCAGTTTTATCCGTGAAATCCGCGGTCAAAATCCCCTTGGCTCATGGTCCCGATTCACGTCCGATTTTGGGGGTGTTCGCTCCCTATGAACCTCGGCATGAAAACAGGCCCTACTTTTCCAGCCTAACGCGGCCATTCGCATCCGGGTATGGAGTTCCGGTTTTAAGCAGGAAGGGCGATGGTCGGGTCGGGTAAGCTGAAAATTCTCCCGGCAACCGGGTCTCCCACGCCCTGCCGCCTGAAGGCGGGACTCCATACCTGGGACGCGCCGCACCGCGCTGGTTCAGGAGTTCAATGCGTGAAACCACGTAGAACGTGGCAAGTGTTTCGGGGAATTCCCTCCCAAGTGGCGGAGAGGGAGAATATGATTAACAACTCACCGGCGACTTTGGGCTAATGCCCAAAGCCAGCCGTGCGTTTATCCGTCGTTATTTCGGAACCGGCGGCGGCCCGCCGGCGGCGCCTTCGCCCTCAGACTCGCTGATTTCCGTCGGCGGGAAAATAATTGCGGCCGGATCGCCCTGCTGCCGCGCATAAGCTTTCTGGGCTTCGATCATCACGGTTTGCTCCTCGGGAGACAGCACCGGCTCCTGCGGCTGGGGCGTGGTGTTAACTCCGGGTTGAGGGTTCACACCGGGGTTGGAATTAAGCGGAGCCGCGGCAATGCTTGGCTGCGTGCCGCCGCCATAGGCCAAACCGCCCCCATTTCCATAAAGCCCGCCGCTCTGGCCGTAGCTGGCCACGCTGGCACCGCCATAGGGACTTTGAGAGCCGTAAGGTGAATTCTGGGTTAAACCGCCCCCGCCCCCACCCCCACCACCCCGCATGGTTCGGGACGGGATCCCGGGAGTCCCGCCGGGCGCGCCTCCGGGCGTGAAACCACCGCGCCGGGCACCGGGCGCAAATCCGGGAGGCGCGCCAGCTCCGGGCGGCGGCGGGGCTCCGGCGGTTTCGGTATGTTTGGGAAAGGTAATGGTGGAAATGACTCCGTCATTCTTGATTTTGACGGTGCCCGCCTTGATGTCAATTTCCAGTGCCTCAAGCTTGCCCCGACGTTCGCCCGCAGTCAACATGACGGACTCTGGAGCAACGGGTGGCTTGCCGGGCTGGGGGGGATCCTGAACCATAAAATACGCCCGGGTATTGCCAAAAATTGTAGTGATACCGCTCAGGGTGACGTTGACGGGCGGCGTATTTGACTTCACGTCCGCATCGGGATCTTTTGGCGGCGGTATCGGTACCAGCGCGAAAATGTTTCGCTCGACGATTGCGGCGTACGGCGAGTCATTCGCGGGCTTTTCCTTTTCCGATTCAACTGCCGGCATGGCGTCCGGTGCATCAGCGGTTTCGTCCTCGGGAGGGGTGGCCACTTTTTTTCCGTTGACCGCGCCCGGATTAACGGCGGGCACATTCAGCCCGCCTTTGGAATCGCCGGGGTTGGACGCGAAAGCGCCGGAGGCCAGAAGGAGAACACCGGCCACACCAAACATCTGTTTCACACCGCGTTTCATATATTTAATATACAAGTACGATTGGAAAAACACCAACCTCTCTTTTTAGTTGCGGGATCGATCATCATTTTTACCATCCGCGTCTTTTCGCGATGGCTTCGAGGGCGCGCCGCCCTCCTTTACCACGGTATTGAATTCGACCAGCCAGGGTTTCAGTTCAGGAGGCGAGGGATCGAATGGATTCAGCATGTTCAACGGGTTGATGCCATCCACGCCGATGAGTTCCCAATCTATCGAATAGGGAGGGGCGAATTCCTGGAGCAACCGCATCACGCGGGACCGGGCGCCGGCCCGGCTGTTGACCGGCGGTTCCAACACCGAGGATTCAATCTCTTTCGCCGTCAAATCCCATTGTGGCGGCGGCTGGCTTAACGCTAAACCCAAACTCCGCGCCGGGTCGATGTGGTGAAATTCCAAATCCTGCGCCTTCAGCCAGGGATCGTCCCAATCGAGCTTTTCCTGCTCCATGAATTTCCGCAGCAGCCAGTATTTGGTGATCCAATCCACCTTGCCAATCAGCGCCTGCGGTTCGGCTGCGAGCGCTTTTAAGGTGGAACCCCACACGTCCAGAAGAACATCCGTTTCCGCGTCCCGGCCGTGAAATTCCGACCACGCCGCCGCGAAAAATTTTTCAAGCAACTCGACCGCGTCCGCGTTCCGGCCATCGGCGAGCCGCGCGAGCCACGGGCCATCCGGTTGGTGCGAAAGCGCGCGAAATGTTTTCACGGCATCGGCCATCACCAGTTTGGGCAGTTGGTTGATCTCCAGCAAATCCAGCATTAACGAGGTGGTGCCCACCTTCAGCAATAGCGTGGCGGGAAGGACGCTGGTATCGCCGTGCAAGAGATGGAGCCGGCGGTATTTGCGCGGATCACCGAGGGGTTCGTCGCGGGTATTGATGATCGAGCGGTTGAACTGGACCCATTCGTAAAGGTCGTTATTGATGTAATCCGCGCGCTGGCTCATCTGGAAAAAGCCCTCGGTCCCCGGCCGGCTGATTTCCCCGCGCCACTCGGCCGCCTGCGTGGTTCCTACCCGCCCCGCGCCGGTAAACAGCACCCGAAGCGTGAGAAAGGTCAGCAGGGAGAGCACGTTGGTTTCCGTCAGCGGCGCGCTGCGGCGCACGAGATAATTTTCGTGGCAGCCGAAGGTCGCGCCGGTGTAGTGGTCAATGTTATTGCGGATGAAACTGATCTCATCGGCCAGACCGAGGGATTTGACGGCGTGCATCGCGAGCATGTCCCCCGCCCGGTCGTAGCGTAAAATATCGATCAGAGAAACGCATTCCGGGGTGCAATATTCCAGATGTCCCATGTCAATGTACACCCGGCCGCCATTGAACAGAAACCCGCCGTTGCCGGGCGGCTCGTCCCAATCGCGATGATGGACATCAATTAATCCGAAATCCGGCCGGCCAAAAATCCAGTCGCGAACGCGCTCGACCGCGATGAAGGAACCCGAGGGCGTGTTGGTAAGACAGCCATACTCGGTTTCCAGTCCCGCGATGCGATTCATAAACCCAGTTGCGTCAGTTCCAGAGGTTCGTAGCGCGCCGCGCGGGGACTATTCCGCACCAGCCAGCCGAGTTCCACCACCCTGCCCCGCGTCGCCGCCCGCCAGCCGGCGCGGCGTTCGGTTTCGTTCGGACAATCGTCGCCGAAACTCCGGCTCTCGACGACGCACCACCAGGCTTGCAGGAGCAGGTCGGCGGTTTGGGCGCGATCCGTTTTGCCGGCGAGGGACTTTTCGAGCCAAGTCCGAGCCGCCGATTCAGCCTCCGGCGTGCTGGCCGCGACCATCACGCCGCCGGTTTGAAATTGAAACGCGCCGTCAAAATGCAGGCGGAGCAGCAAATCCTTCGCGCCGTCGGTTCCCAATTCCGCCAGCAGCAATTCCACCAAAAACGGCGCGGTGAATATTTGCTCGAAATTGGTTTTCAACTGCGGGCTTAAACCAAAACTCACCAACCGGCGCAGACTCACATCCTCCGGCGCGCGATTGAAGGCTTCAACATGGGCTGCATCAATGGCCGCCTGGCGAATTTTCTCGATGTCGGCCGGATGGCCCAATCCCGCGAGGGCGTGACGATCAAATAATTCAAAAACCTTGGACTGGCCGCCGCCAACTCCGAGCAGCAAAATACCGTCGGCAAGGCAGGCGGCGAAGACGGGCGATCCGCCCTTCAATTGATCACGGACGTATTCCCGGCGGTTGGCAACCGCCTCCAGCCACCGATAGGGTTCCTCAGTCATTTCAAATACTCCTCCTGCCGCTCGTCTGAAATGGACTCGACGCCCGAGGCGCGCAGCACTTTCAAGGTGGCGAAAGACCGGGCGGCCGGGTTCACGCCGCCGGTGGCGGAATCAAATTCCGACGCCACCATCAGCAATCGCAACGCGAATTTCACCGCCTCGCCCAATTTCATTTCGGACGGCTTGGGATGACCGTAGCGCTCTTGAAAACTCAGGATGCTGCGAATGGTTCCCGAGCCGGAACCGGAGGCCACGTAATCGACGGTTTGAAATTGCGCGCCCAACGGATCGTAAAAATAAACGCGTGGTTGGGCGGGCGAAACGGTTTGGTCCAATCCCGCGAACAACGGCGCCACCACGCCCACGCCCTGCATGGTGAGCGGAAGATTTTCGCGCAACAGCCGGGCCAGCGCCCGGACCTTGGCCGGCAAACTGAGCGCCTGCAACTGGCTGCGGCGGTAGTATTCGAAGGAGGTTTGCATCACGCGCGCCATCTCGAAGGCAGTGGCGGGCACGCCCGCGATAGCAAGCAGAGAAGTTGCGTCGATCTCAATGACCTTCTCGACGCGATCCGTGACGATGATATTGCCGGCGGTGGCGCGGCGGTCACCCGCCATTAAAACACCCTCCGCGAAATGAAACGCGAAGACGGTGGTGGCCTGCGTTTGGACGGGCGCGGACTCGGCGGACGCCGGCCATGGCGTCAGCTTGCGCGCGGCGAGCAGGGATGGAAAATCCCCGGCCATCGGCATCCCGTCGCTCATTGGCCCGTGCGCTGGCGGTAACGTTTGGCCTGGTCGGGATCGACCTTGCGCATTCGCTTCAGGAGTTCGTCGGTGTTGGGTTTGTCCACGCGTGGCGCGCTGGGGCCGTCGCCACCGCCGCTGGGGCCGGGGGCGGCCGGCCGGGTTCTTTGTGCTTGGTCTGGCATAATCTCGCTGGCGTTAACTATCACATCGATTTCAACGTTCGCAAATCGTCGGGCGAGCGCGCCCGTTCAATGACACTACTATACCGCGCTATTTCCTCCGGCGCGAATAAATCCAGCAGGGAAATTTTCAGCGGTCCGACGGTCGTCGCCAGCGTGATATGATCCCACTGCGCCGATTCGACCGCGGACCCGAATTTTCCGATGCACCGGCCGCGCACGCAGGCGCGCGTCGTGGCCGGCGGCTCGCGCATCGCCCGGCGGACATCCGCCTCGTCCGGCACGCCGATCATCGCGCCGCTCTGTTCGAGGCCATAGTACAACCCTTCGTCAAGGTCCAGCCGGTGATACTCGAGATCCAGGCTTTGCAGCCACGGATCGTCCGGGGCCAGGTTTTGCGAGGTCTGAAATTCGCGGATGAGCGCGAGCTTGGCCACCCAGTCGAGCCGGTCGCGGCAGCGCATGGGATCGGCCGCCAAATCATTCAAGATGGTTTCCCATGCGGCAATGATGGCGGTTTTGCCCGGGGCGGACAGGTCGCATAAATCCCGGACCGCGGCCAGATACTCGCGCTGTACTTCGAGCGCGGTTGAGGCCGGACCACGGGCGCGTTCCACCTCCCAATGGTATTGGGGATCGCGGGAAATGGTCCGCAACGCGGCCAAGGGATACGCCAGTTGCGGCCACGCCCGGCGCGGATCGCGCGCCAGCGCCTCCAGCACGAGCGCGGTGGTTCCCACTTTCAGTCGCGTGGCGAAGGGCGACATATTGGCATCGCCGATGATGACGTGGAAGCGGCGGTAGAGGCGCGGGTTCGCGTGGGGTTCGTCACGCGTATTCACCAAGGGCCGGCGTTGCATCGTGTCCACGCTTTGCAATTCGCTAAAAAAATCACTGCGCTGCGCGATTTGGAAGTTTGGCCCGACGAACCGGTCCTCCTCCTCAATCGCAAATTTTCCCGCGCCGGCGAAAATCTGGCGGGTGACTAAAAAGGCCTGCACGCCCTGGGCCAGTTGCGACCATGATAATGATCGTGGCAGCAGATAGTTTTCGTGGCACCCGTAGCTGTGCCCGCGAAAGTCCGTGTTGTTCTTGTAAAGGCGGACGGGCTGGCCGCGTTGCGTGGAAAGTTCGCGCGCGCAGGCCATCAGAATCCGCTCGCCGGCGCGATCCTGCGCCACCAACTCATCCAGCGTGGAGCATTCCGGCGTGCAATATTCGGGATGCGCGTGATCGTTATAAAAGCGCGCGCCGTTGCTGAGGACGAGGTCGCTTTTGATTTCCACGTAACTCAACTCGCGCCGGGCGTCCTCGGCGTAATAGCCCGCCTCGTCGGTGTCCTGGCGGAGTTCGGGCACATGAAAACCGCGCATGTCCGCGTGCGGATCCTCGCTGCCGTAATCCCACCGCATCAGCACCCCCGGCTCGACCGCGCTCCGCACCAGTGCGATGGATTCCGCCACCACGTCCAGATGCTCGTCATCACCCCGCGCGATGCCGATCTCGGTTTCGAGACCAAATTGAATGGGCGGCGGTGAGGCGCTCATTGAGGGTTACCCGTGAAATCCGTGGCCGGTGCAAAATTGCATACGGGGAAATTGCTACAACTTCTGTCAGGCCGCAATGGTGAATCGCTCCCGCGCCGGGTTTTTGTGAGAGAGGGAACTATGGAACACGGTTGGTTTCAAATGGTGACTCTTTTCCAGAAACCTTAATATGTGAGGATGTTCGACCGCCCTATCCCAGCCGGGCTTTTCGCATCAGGGTATGGAGTCCCGGCTTCAGCCGGCGTGGCGATGGTATTGTCGGGCGGGTTAAAAGTTCTCCAGCACCTGGGTTTGCTTGCGCCCAGCCGCCTGAAGGCGGAACTCCATACCCTGACGCGCCGTATCGCGCCGAGTCAGAAGTTCAAGGCGCGAGTTCTCTCCGCCACCCCTATTTCGCCACGCGCAGGGCCAGTCGTTCCGCAAGGCGTTTCAAGGCGGGGGAACGGTCGGCGGGGTCGAGGCGAACTTCGATCAGGCAGAAGCTTTGGGTACATTTTTGCGCCTCGACGAGTGCCTCGTCCAATTGCGTCTCGGTATCCACCACAAATCCGCGACCGGCGCCCAATAGCTCGGGAAGTTTGCTGAATTGCCAGGGCACGACATCGTTGTAAGGGCCGTCGCACATATGGCGCTCGGTGCCGTAGCCGAAGTTGTTTAGGACGATTACGATTGGGTTCAGCCCGTAACGCACGGCGCAGGACAATTCCAT
>Ga0206847_10251_pt1 | contig 16630 bp, 19 predicted proteins | sample Alteio_BWOrgCont_17_FD_152880 | JGI IMG/M metagenome (GOLD analysis project Ga0206847, IMG submission 152880) | Enriched cells from forest soil in Barre Woods Harvard Forest LTER site, Petersham, Massachusetts, United States -... | ecosystem: Environmental > Terrestrial > Soil > Temperate forest >... | reverse complement strand
TCTATCGATAGTTTATGTCCTTAACGAATTTACCCTACGGACGCTGCACTTCAACTTCGGGACGACCGAGAAAGCCGCGCAGAATACCATGACATATGCACCCAACCTGATTACCCCGACGAAACAGGTTGGCGCCGGTGGCAATCCAACCTTTCTCAGCTTTGACAAATCAGCGCTCGCTGTTCAAACGTGGCCTACGCGGGCCCTACCTGCCAGTAACCGGCCAAATCAGAAGCGCGCAAACCGAACATCCCAACCATGGGTGAGTTCGTTTGAAGACCCGATGACAGACAATCTTAACCGTCAGGAATGGTTAAGATTGTCGTCGGTATCGCCCCACTAGGATTGGTTTAGCCGACGCTTTCTTCAAGGGGTTTGGGGTTCGGTTACAAGCCAGCACTCTTTTCCCTGGGGATAACTACGAGTGGTACGGCGGGCCGCGTTATCATCAGCAACATGATCGACGACCAGCCGCGACAGGCCGCGGCAAGCCCCGACACGGAGTATTCCCTTTCGATCGACGAGGCCGCTCTGCTCTATGAGCGCGCGGGACTCCCCCGGACGTTGCGAACCATTCAGCGCTACTGCGCTAAAGGCCATCTCGACTCGCACCGCATCGAGACCGCCTATGGCGAAAAGTACCTGATCACGCCGGCCTCGGTGCTGAAGCACATCGCCTATATCGAGGAGGTACGACAGGCCACGGCCGGCCGCGACGAGCCGCGACCTGTCGCGACCGGAAGCGAGAAGGAAACACCGGCGCCCACTCAGCCGGGACAACTGACGACAAGCCGCGACGAGCCGCGACAGGGCGCGGCCGAAACCGACGCCGTATCGCGCTATGTCGCGCACCTCGAAGAAGAAAACTCGTATCTGCGCGATCAGAGCAAGGTCAAGGACGGCCAGATCAAAGATCTGACCGAACGCGCCCGCGAGACCAACCATTTGATCGCCGGATTGCAAAAAATGCTAACGCCGCTGCTGGGACGCGGCGGATCACCGAGCGAGGCAGGGGATAACTTCGAGGCCTCGGTGTAACCGCGTTACAATGAGCGCGTGGAGTACAGCGCAAGCCGGCACATCGGCGACATTCTCAGAGAGCGAAACATCGAACTCGCGACGAACGATCCGGTCGCTCGCGGTGGGTTTACTCAAGTCCCGAATTTCATCCTGCGCGACCCCAATATCAGCCTCGGGGCCAAGGTCGCCTATTCGATGTTCCTCCACTTCGCCTGGAACAACGACAGCTGCTTTCCCGGCCAGGATCGGCTCGCCGGCCACATGGGCATGAGCGTCTCGCGCGTGAATGAATTCATCAAGGAATTGGAAGCCGCCGGCCTCATCGAAATCAAACGACGCGGTCAGGGTAGGACCAACCTGTACAAAGTGAATTTCGTCGTGAAAGGCAAGCGCAAGCCCGCTTCGCCGAAGTCTTGATTTCGATATATCGAAGTCTAGAATTCGGCCCGCCGGAGACCAGAGTTCGGCCAGTCGAAGTGTTCTATATATATACTCAGGTAACTATATTCAGTTTAATAATACCCAGTATGCAAATGCATTTCTTTTAAAGCAGGGAACGGGCCCGACCGTCGGGCGCCTGGTGGCGCCGCAAACGGCGATCGGGGTTGTGGGCAACCCCGCCTTACGCCCCGCCTTTAGGGTAAGGCGGGGTAAGCAGCTCGAAAATGGCTCTATGACAAGTCGCGCGCGTCGGGCTACCCGCCCGACTGAGGTGCTTTTCTGCATGCATCTGGGGATGTCTGCCGACGGCGTGACCGAGAGAAAACGCTGTAGCGTTTTCTCTCGGTCTCTTGCCTTGCGCTCTCTGGAGAGAGCTTGGGGAAACCCCCTCAGTCGGGCGGGGAAGCCGACGGGACCGAGAGTATCCGTGGGGGAGCACAGGGCAAGACGGATAGCAGCCGCCGACGCGCGCGAGCCGATGATAAGTTCTAAGCCGATCAGAGCGGTGGTAAACGAGCGGTATTGAATGTCATTGACTGGCTGAAAGAAGCAACAATAATTGAATAGTCCTTTTCGGTCCGATCTGCGGTCTTGCAATTATAGCGAGCATGTTATAGGGAAATGGCATCAAAATGACTACACCGGCAAATTCGCGTCATCATATGGCGAAGTTTCCAAGGCTTCGTCAGATACGTGAGGAGATGCTTCAGTGGGAGGTGACCGATCTCGCTGCCAGATTGCCATCGGGCAAGCCAAGCATCTCGTCGATTTATCGCCTTGAGCAGGGACTGCCTATCCGACTGGTGAATGTCCAACGGGTCTTCAACCTGGTGAACAAGGAGCTGAATAACGTGCTCGACGCCACTAGCGAAATTGTCCGCGTTTAAATCGGCTCTCCAAGGTAGCAACGACTGGTATTCCTAGATGCCTGATTCGCTTTTCGACGCACACTATAAGCGCCTCGAACACCCCGAAGCGCTGCACGCCGCATTTCTGGACGGGTCCACGAAGCTTGCCGACTCTGTATCTGACCTGAAAGGTACGGCGCAGGTTAAGGCCTGGATTCTGCACAAACTTGAGCAGGAATTTCTCAAGTGCACGATCGAGGACAAACGCGTCGATGATCAGCTGTATCGGGCTGAAGCCGCGCGACTGATGCGGGATCTTCTGCGCAGAGACGACTGGATTACACAGCCATTGGTCGACGTGATCACCCTTTGGTCAAAGGTAGCGCAGATTGAGCCGATCCCGGCCGACACTGTTGCGGTCACTTTTGGTAGGTTGTTTGAGGCGAAGGCGTGGCTCGCGAGAGTCGGGGATATTGCGCTTAGCGATACCGGACGTCCGTTGGTTCCGGTGTTCGAGCAAAGCATCGCTGATCCCGCGTTCAGCGCCCAGGTCATCTCGGCATTTGTTCAACGGATCGCCGAACTTCGAACGCAAATCCAGATCGACGCCCTCTGCTTCGTCGAAAAGGAGGCAGGCCCAATTGGCTTGATTACCGCCATTAGCAACCTCGTGATCGGCACTGGTTTGCCGGCTACGATCTACAGGGAGGGGTACTGGTCAAAGCGAGCTCAATTTACATGCTATGAGCCCAAGACCTCGGACCGCATGCTAATCGTATATGACCTCAACGTGACGGGTAATGGGTTACGAAACGTGGCTGATCGTCTGTATCATCGCTTCGGATGTCAAGTATCTGGTGCAATTGTACTCATGGGGTACAATAAAGAGAGGCAGGTCATTGAGTTTGATAGTCATCAAGCGACGGTAAGCGCGTTCGAGTGGTACGATGACACCCTGAGGCGTCAGGTCGACCAAATACGTCAGACCGGCACGCGCGAGACTGGCCAAATCAGAATGCTGGACGATCAACCGGGAGCCGAATCGCTCCCGGAGCGGTTTGGGGGCGAAACATCTCCCTCTACGGAGGAGAAGGAGGTGGACCTACCCCCCAATTCATCCCGCTTTATGCATCCCCCAAGAAATGACGCCGCTGATTTCGTATACCCGTATCCGCTCCTGACTCTTTTTGGTGTCAGCATTGTTGCGCTAGCGCTCGGTGTCGTTGGAAGTTTTACGTTCCGCGACGTGGGGCTCGGAGCTTTAATGGTTGGCTCCTTGTTATTCTTGCTAAGCACAGAATGCGCAAGATACTATCAAAATAGAAACAAGCTAACAGAACGAGGAGCAGGCGCCAATGTTCCCATCGGGAGGAGACGACGCTAATACTAGGCTTGTTGTTCGAGTTCTTTCACGACTGCTGACTAGCGCATCCAGGACCAGGCTTGTTCCCATAAGCCTGGTCCTCATAATTTTTGGGATGGTACTTCTTAATTATCTTTCGCAGCTAGGATTATCTGAAACTCAAAAAAGCTTACTGCAATGGGTGGCTATTGCGAGTATCGCGCTGCCATTTATAAGCATGCTAGTAGCCATGCTGTACAATCTACTGCAGGAAATCCAATCTCTCCGGCGACCTCCGCCGGGTGGCCAGTCACCTCGCGCCAAAAGAAATCGGCAAGGGAAAAGATAAGACGCAAAACAGATATTGTACTAAACCGCTTCGCGGTAGGGGAGCGGGAGCAGTCTTATGAAGGGTATATGTCGAGGGCTAGGTCGATTTTCATGTCTCCAAGCCTGCTGAGGAGATCACAGTCGAAGGTGTCGCCGCTTTGGCCTTCGAAGAACCAGCCAATGAAGAATTCAGTCCTGCCGCCTTCCGAGCTTATTTGGTGAAAGAAGGCCCTGTGCGGCATGAGTTGATCAAGGACCTCGCTGATGGCAGCACAGAGCTGGGTATCTGTATACTTACCCTCGCTGATCCGCGCTACCCAGTAGCTTTGCCGCCGGTTTCCTTTCAACAAACGTCCAGATGGTGTTGAGCTTGGCTCACCGGCTTGCCAAGCCCGAGATGGATTGATGCGTAGGACGGTCGTGATTTTGGCAACGTCCATTGAGGGGTGCCAAAGACGAAGGCTAATTTTGTACCGGTATTTATTAGATATCGATACGTAGTCTTCAGTAGGCATGCGTTCCTCTGGAGTCCTCTTCACAAAGAGGGAATATGGCTCAACAGAGCCATTTCCGATACGTCGCACATTCTTACTTTCGCGACCCTTAGCGACGGGGAAGTGGCCGTCGTCGACGAACTGCCTGTCAGGATTTGCACGTCGCACCCTTGACAGGAGTTCCCCATGAGCACGCCGCTGCGCCAGCGCATGATCGACGATATGAAGGTCCGCAACATGGCGCCCTTGACCCAGGCCGCCTATGTGCGCTCGGTCAAAAACTTCGCCGTCTTCCACGGCCGCTCGCCTGACTTGCTCGGCTTCGAGGACGTACGCAGCTACCAGCTCCACCTGATCTCGCGCGGCTTGCAGCCGCAGACCCTCAACCAGATCATCTGCGCGCTCCGCTTCTTCTATGCCGTCACGCTCGGCAAGCCCGAAGCCAAGACAGCACTGCCGTTGGCCCGACGTGCCGACAAGCTGCCTGCCGTCCTGTCGCCCGGCGAAGTCGTCCGTTTCCTCAACGCCGTCGCTGATGTCCGGAACCGCGCCGCGTTCACGACGATCTATGCCGCCGGATTGCGCGTGTCGGAAGTGGTGGCACTGACCGTCACGGATATCGACAGCGCGCGGATGGTCATCCATGTCCGCCAGGGCAAGGGCAGCAAGGATCGTTTCGTGATGCTGTCGGAGCAGCTCCTCGCCATCTTGCGCGCCTATTGGCGCAGCGAGCGGCCGAAGACCTGGCTGTTCCCCGGCCCCGATTCCGAGCAACCGATCACGACGCGCTCGTTGCAGCGTGCCTGCCGCGCCGCCGCCGACGCGGCCGGGCTCGACAAGACCGTCACCGTTCACACGTTGCGCCATTGTTTTGCGACGCATCTGTTGGAGCAGGGCGTTGATATCCGGGTTATCCAGGATTTGCTCGGCCATCGGCACATCACCGCAACCTCGCGCTACGCACGGGTCGCCATTAACACGATCCGACAGATTCAGAGCCCGCTGGAGCACCTGAAGTTCGGAGTTTCTCCGCCGGCCTGATTCGGCGGTCGTGTCCCGACCCGCGCTGGAGGTGGCGGATATCTTCCGCCGCCACGGCGAGGCATGGCGTCAAGCGAATGCCGGGCATCTGAGCCTCGGTCAGCTCCGCGTCATGTCGGCGATCGAAGCCTGCCGCACCGCCGCGCTCGGTGGCCATGTCGAGCGTTGCGAGGAGTGTGCGCACACGCGCATCGCCTACAACTCGTGCCGCAATCGGCATTGCCCGAAGTGCCAAGGTCGCGCCGCCGCCGAATGGCTGGCGGCGCGTGAAGCGGAGTTGCTGCCGGTCCCCTATTTTCACGTCGTGTTCACGTTGCCGGCAGCGATCGGCGCCATCGCCTATCAGAACAAGGCCGCGGTCTATGGCTTGCTGTTCACCGCCGCGGCCGAGGCGCTGACCATGATCGCCGCCGATCCAAAGCATCTCGGCGCCGAGATTGGCGTCACTGCGGTGCTCCACACTTGGGGCCAGAACCTCGATCATCATCCGCACGTCCACTGTATCGTGCCTGGCGGTGGCTTCTCGCCCGATCGCTCGCGATGGGTTCGCTGCCGTCCGGGCTTCTTCCTGCCCGTGCGGGTGCTGTCGCGTCTGTTCCGAAGGCTCTTCCTCGACGGGCTTACCGCGCTGCACGCCGCCGGCGAGCTGCACTTCTTCGGCGAGCTGACCAGGCTCGGTACGGCGAGCGCATTCCGCGCCCACCTTGCACAACTGCGCAAGACTGAGTGGGTGGTCTACGCCAAGAAGCCATTTGCTGGGCCGGCGCAGGTGCTCGCCTACCTCGCCCGCTACACGCATCGCGTCGCGATCGGCAACAGCCGTTTAATCTCGGCTTGCGCCGATGAGGTGCGTTTCCGCTGGAAAGATTATCGCCAACCCGGCAAGCCCAAGGTGATGAGCCTCGCTACCGGCGAGTTCATCCGCCGCTTCCTGATGCACACGCTGCCGGACGGGTTCCACCGCATCCGCTATTACGGCTTCGCCGCAAACGGCCATCGATCGGAGAAGCTCGCGCTGTGCCGACGGCTTCTCGACACGCGACCAGCACCTACAGAGCCAGACGGCGACCACAGCGCCGATGATACGCCACTTCCCTGCCCATGCTGCGGCGGCCGAATGGTCATCGTCGAGCGCTTCGATGCCCGACAAGCCACCGCAAGGCTCGACAGCTCGTGACCTCAGCGGGCGCTTGCTTGCCAATTGGCTGCCGTCTCAACGGCGGCGCTCGACGCGCTGCGCCGTCCCCCCTTAGCACGCCTACGTTCCCGCTGTATGCTTCGCGGAAAGCAGGCAAGGCGCACATGCTTATTGAGGAATTTTTGATCGCGGGCGTAGTCGCCGTTGGCCTAATCGCGCTCGGCAGGGCGATCATCAGAGAACTTGCCATGAGGCGGAGCCGACCATACGACGCCGGCAAGCCGACAGGTAGGGTATCGCCGGAGTCGGAAGCACTGCCCCCGGAGGGTTAGGAACAATGCCGCGCGGCCCGACAGAAGCATCGACATTGTACGTCGATCGCCGCAGCTTCCCCGTCAGCCGTCGCGTGGCTGGACGTGATCAGAGCAACTGACTGAGAACAATCCCCATAGCCTGCGCGAACAGACCGCGGTTCAGTACAACAAGGTTTCTGCAACGGCTCTCATAAGAGAAGCTGCGCCTCTTCCGCCGCTAGTCGCCGTCTCAGAAACCTTAATCTTGTGCGACCCTTAGATTTGGCTCTGTAGAGCCATTATACGGCGACCCTATTTTTCAAAGTTGAATGTTGGATTGACTGTGCATGCACTTCCCTTGGCGTTGAGCCATGTTATACTTTTACATATATGGCGGCAAAGGAAACAACACTCAACGAACTCGGCGAGATGCTCGGGCACGTCGTCGAACACATGGCGACCAAGGACGAGGTGCGCACCATCGTGCGGGATGAAATTGCCGCCGCGAAGCTTGCCACAAACGCCGATCTTGCCGCGCTCTCCGAACAAGTCGCCGGCATCGAGCGCGATCTCAAAACGCTACGCCGCGAGCTCAACGATCTCACCGAAATAGTCGAGAACATTGCCGGCTACCGCAAGGAGATCGACCACGCGTTCGATCGCATCACGACGATCGAAAAGCACCTCGGCATATACAAGCAGGCCGCATAATCACCTCCCAACATGACCGCAGACGAAAGGGTCGCGGCACTCATTCGCCGCATCACCGAGCTTCCTCCCGAAGCTCAGGAAGAGGTTGTGCAGACACTCATCGAGATGCATGCCGAGCGTCTCGGTATCTACGCTCCCGACGACAACGAGCAAGCACTTCCCCACCCCGCTGACTCCGCCTCGTTATGAACTCGTCTCCTGATCACACGTCTGCGATCTCCCGCAAACGCGCCCTCATTGAAAAGCGTCTCGTCCGCCTCTTGCGCCAAACTGGCAGCGACGCAACGCTCGACGACATCAAAACGCTGATCTTCAACGAAGAAGAGGCGCTTCCGTTTATCGCCTACGTGATGCAGCTCTGCGAACTTTTTGGTGACGAAGCCGACGACGATGCGGTGATACCGGCGGTCCAGGACGCTTGGAATTATTTTCCGCACCGCCGGTTCGGCGGATTGTGCCCTGCCGAGCAAATGCTCCGACAGGTACCGAGGGCTGACGCCGCCTGACCTCCGCGCCTAGTTTCTCTCTCGGATCATCAATCCTAGCGCGCTTATCTCCGCGCCCGTCAAGGCAACCGCTGCGCGGCGTCCTGCGGCCGACCTTGACCGGCGCGGTCGGCGCGCTGATGCAATCGCATGTCGGCTCCGGAGAGAATGCCACTTTCCATCTCACCAGAGAGAATTTCTAACTCGCGCTGCACTTTGATTCGTTCCGGAAAGTCGTTGTCACAGCGGACAAACGAAGCTCAGAGTAGCGACGATGGAAGCACGGGACCCTCGATCAACCGCTTCCCAAGGATGACATGAGATCAGGACCCGATCAGCGGCCTCGTGGTCGCTTTAACGGCAACCGGCCGTTCCAACAGCAACCGCGAGTTGCCCAGAACAACCAGTCATTCGATAGCAACGGCTCCGGCGGTCGCATCCGCGGTAACGCCTTTCAGATCTACGAGCGCTACCTCGCCTTGGCGCGGGAAGCGGCGACGAGCGACGATCGAATCGCTGCTGAAAATTTCTATCAGCACGCGGAGCATTATTTCCGTGTCAACAGCGCCAGCCGCGAGGCCCGTCAGCAAGGGATGTCGCCGCAGCCGACCAGGCTAGATGATGTCGAGGCTCGCTCATCCGAGGCAGAGACAAGCGAGGCCCCCCAAACGGGACGAGCGAACGATGATCCTGTCTTTTCGGGGGCTGCAACCTCGTGAACAACACTCGTTCGAGCCAACCTGCGAAACGCATCATCCCCAAGTATGGGCGGGGCACCGGCATCCCTAACCCAATCGATATCCATGTTGGCAGGCGCGTTCGAATACGCCGGCAGATGCTCGGGATGAACCAGACAACCCTCGCCGATGCGCTCGATCTCACATTTCAGCAGGTGCAAAAATACGAAAGCGGCGCCAATCGCGTCAGCGCCTCGCGCCTCTCCGCTATGGCCAAGCTCTTGAGGGCGCCGATCTCATTTTTTTTTGGCGATCTACCGTCGGCCAATGCTGAAATTAGCACCGATGACAAGGCGCGGCGCGAACAGCTGGAACGGCCGGAGACGATAGAGTTCGTTCGTCTTTATTACGCGATATCCGACCCAAGCGTCCGCCGCCAGTTCCTTGAAATGGTGAAGGCCATCGCGCAGTCGGTCGATCGAAGGACCGGAGTTACGTCACGCACAACACGATCGCCCGAGGTGAACTCGCAAACCTGATCTCGACGGTGTATCGATCGCTGGCCGGACCTAGCGCAGCCGTAGAAACGCCGTCGGGCAACCGACAGGGCGACGCCTTAGTTTTTTACGCAGTGACCGCGGACCTTCGCGGCTTCGGCGCTAACGGGCGACCGCCGCCTTCTCGATCGCAAAGGCTTCAAGGGTCATCAGACTTCCGACCGATCGGTGCTCGCGCAGGAACTCGGCAAAGGCGCCCGGGTATGTAACGACCTCGATCAGTCGCTCGCCCTGGCGCATTGTTTCTCTAAGCTCCTCGACGTGCTTGGCATTCCACACGTTGAACGTCGCCGGCAATCCCGGAACGAACGTTTGAAAGGCGGGGTAGTGTTCCGGCGGTATTATCGGGAAGACCCGATCAACCATCAGGACGGCTCCTAGTCCGACTACCGAGTGTCTGCCCTCCCCCGGTACCGCACGGGACAGCTTCGCACGCCGCTGCTTGTCGATTGGTTAAGCGCCGCAGCGTTTTAGACGACTAGCCGACCCTCGCTATGGGAGTCGGTGACGGCTCGTGGCCTTCTGCCGCCACCGCAAACCGATCAGTGCCACACCGAAAAGACCCGGGATCAGCAATGCTGCCGAGGGCGGCTCAGGCACCGCAACTACATCGATCAGGTCGAGATTGGATTCCCAGCGTCCGTGCGCAAAAGGCGTATCGCCGGGCAAGATCGTCCGTGCTATCCCGCTTCCCGGAAAGTCCGTCATCGTGTCGGCGAACGGAACCATATCAATCTGATTAAGCGCCGTGGAGGCCCCGAAAGCAGGGTCGAGTTCCGCCAGCGACAGCACTACCTCGTATCCGTCGGTCCCCGCGGTAATCACATACTGATTGAGAATATTGGGGTCGCTCGGATCAATCAGCGAAAAGAGCGCAGGCCCCGTGTAGGTATCACCGTTAACCGTTTGAGTGATCGGGGCGACGTTGTTGGGATCGGCGCCTTGGAATTTATAGGCGCCAGGAAAGCTCACATTTCCCGCCAGCGAGACGCTTGTTGATTGTCCACCGATGCCCGCGAGCGCCGGCGCGGATAGAAGTTGAAGGCTCGTAAGATTGGCAAGATCACGCCCCGCAGCGCCTGGCAGCGTGAAGTTCAGCGATGCGGTGTTGCCCGAGACCGTGACCAGATCAGGGGTCGCGCTACCGCTAAAGCGAGGATCAATCTCGCCCAAAGAGATCAGCGACTGGCTTCCATTGCTGCTCGTAGCGAGCACGTAATATCTCAGGATGGCATTCTTGCCATTGTCGCCGACCGGGGTTGAGGTCGTGATATCGCCGTAGATCGGGGATGTCGGGCTCGAAGAATTGGCGCCACCAAGCAATCCCCACAGCGAATATCCGGTGGTGCTCCCCACGGTGACGAGGCCGCCATATGACCCGTCGGCGGTCGTCAGATCGATCGATCCAGCATTGCTGGTCGGCCCGGTGAGCGCGACGATCGCGTCCGCCATTGCGGCGCTCGGCGCTGCATTTAAACCAGTTACCAGCGCCACAGCGAGCGTGGCCCTGCGCTTATACCCGGGGACAGCCATTCTCCCCTCCATGCATTGGTTCACCCGATATATCCAATTGAATATATCGATGACCTGTCAACCCCGACAAGCGATGAATCAGTAGGGATGGGAGCGCGAGCGACGGACCTATGTCTGCTTACGACGCTTCTCGGTCACTCGACGTTTGCAGTTCAACCGGCTGTTCGTGCCCCTAAACGGCCGGTCATGCCCCCCATTCCGGTCAATGCCGTATCGGAGCTCGACTAACCGCGATTTTCAGATGAGGTGCCTCTCTCACTAATTTGGAGTGAGAAGCCGGAGTAATTCCTGTTCCTTGCGATAGGCATCCGGCAGACTGCCGTATTTGAGCGACGCTGTGCAATCGTCGAGTGCTTTCGTCAAATCGCCCAGTTCCATATAAGCGTAACACCGATTATTATAGTTGACGGCCAGATCACTCTTATTTTGTGTACCCACATCGTATACGAAATTATATTTATTTAGAATGTCCAATGCCGTTTTGTTGTCCTTTTTGTCAAAATAGATCATTGATAGGTTGATAACGGCGGAGGTTCTAAAAGAGCTCTCTGAATCAGCCACTGCGGTGAGGTCTTTGACGGCTCGGTCGTCCTCGCTCAATTTTTGATAGCCGACGCCGCGCCAGTAATGCGCCAAAAGATTTTTCGTATTGTGGTCCAGCGCCTGTGTGCACGCGTCAACTGTCGCTTGATAGTCTTTTAGTTGGTAATATCCCCAGCAGATATAGTGTTCGTCTTCTGTAATGTTTCCTAACATGACCGCCGCCTTTTCATAAACGATCATGTCGACGAACTGATGGAGCTTGCTGTACGTTTTTGCTTGCCTTTGATAAATCTGAGCAGTAGCAAAATCTTTTGCTTCATCGTCGGGGAATATTGTCACCGCGACGTCCTTTAGCGCGTCCTGCCCCTTTTTCAGGGCGTTGTCATAAAACCCCTGTAGATACCAGGATTCGGAAACGGCCTCTTCTATCACGTAGTTGCCAGGAGTTTGCGAGGCTTTCTTCAGTTGGGTGTCGCTGTTTATGGCGCCAGCAACCGACTGTAAAAATCCGGCAGCGTAAGCATCACCACCGGTAGACCGCAGCATCGGCAACAAGATTTCGCGGATCGCGATATCGAATTGGTTGTTGTCCGAATGATCATAAAGATCGAGTGCGTCCTGAACGCGCGCCGTCAGTTCGGGCCTTACCGCCTGGTTCATCCACGAAGTTACGCATTGGGAAAATTTGACTCTGTCGGACCACAGTTCGACACAAGCGTTGGACGCGGAATCGAGAAGGTCACGATACAGAGATAGATAGAGCAGCTTGAGCGGCGCATGACCGGCTCGGTGACCGGCATATTGATCGACGAAACCGTACATTGCCGCGACTGTTCCGCCCCATTTCGGCTCAAGCGTTCCCAGAACGACGTCATAAAGTGGGTAGTAATCGGGATATTTAAGTACCGCCTCTTCAAAGGCACTCTTTAGTCCAGCCGACGCACCAAATCCATGAAGAATGCGAAGCTTCAGCCACACGTTATACGGATTTGCTTCAAGACTGATCGCAGTATCGATATCGTTTCGAGCCCTGTCTAAATATGTTTGGAAATCGGCGCGATGCTCGGGTTTGATTTTCTTAGTAAAGGCCAGTCCACGTACAAACCAGCCTAGGTCATGGTAATATTGGGCCCGAATTAGGTGGGGGATTGAATCGCCAGGTGCTTGATTGACCCATTCGTTCAATCGCGTCAGGAACTCCGGATCGTTTACGTCCGTAATGCCGCTCATAAAGTCGGTAAATGGGTAAAACCGCCAGTACTGGAGTTCGCTGTGCTTGAGGACGTCAAAAATAATTTTGCGGGCAGTCGAATATTGTCCGTTGCTGATTGCACGGCGCGCATCAAAAGCCTTTTCAGATGCCAGTTTGTAGTCGCGCGGCTTGACACCGAGGTCAGCCACGCGCTTGTCGATCTCGGCCCTAAGGCTAGTGAGATCCGGATTGAGGTCGCTTGCGCAAGCTGCAGATGCCAGCGCGGTGTAGAGCGTCGCGCCAAGAACAAGAGGTGCTGTGAGGCAGCGGCGTAGGATAAAGCCCACTCCATGATAATTAGGCGACGTTTTTCCGTGGCGTGTCGGCATTCGCTGGTTTCCGCGTGGCGCCGGGAGTCTACGGGTAGCTGCTTAACTGTCCGCTAAAGAAATCCGAACGCGGTATGGGTCGAGGATCACAAATGTGGCCGCTTACGGCGCATATGCGACCGCCGACGCGCAGAAACGATCCTCCGCCTTCCACCGTAAAGCACACCTTTGGTCACGCCTCGGCAGTGGCCGCTCTCCCCATGACTCCATCCGCCTCGCCCAAATCAGCGCGATAAAATCATCTGAGGCCGCCATCCCGTAAGGATCGTGGCCGGAAACGAGCCGGCAGTGAGCGGGAGGTTCGGTAGCCAAGCCAAAACGCACAATGGCGACGGCGCCACGTAGCCTCGGCGCCCCTTATGGAACGGGGGCTGCCCGCATCATTCCACCTGCGATGCGCACGGCACACCGGCTCCGTTCCGCCCATGACACTGCAACCACAGCAGCTTGTTCTCGGTGCCCGAATGTCGGGCGATTTCGAGGTGCTCGAACCGGAAGAACGCCGTCGGCATCTCTATGTCGTCGGTCAGACCGGCACCGGCAAATCGACCTTGCTGCTCAACCTCATCGCGCAAGACCTCGCCGCTGGGCAGGGACTCGCACTGCTCGATCCGCACGGCGATCTTGCCGAGGCGGTGCTGATGCATGTCCCGCGATCCCGCACCAATGATCTCGTCTACCTCAATCCGGCCGATGCCGAGCGGCCGATCGGCTTCAATCCCCTATCGTCTGTCCCCGAGGATTTCAAACCGATCGTCGCCAATGACGTCGTCGGCGCGTTCAAGCATGTCTGGCCCGACAGCTGGGGCCCGCGCCTCGATTACGTGCTGATCAACGCCGTCCGCACGCTGCTTGACGTGCCGGGCGGCACCCTCCTAATGCTGCCGCGCCTGTTGATCGACGATCCGTTTCGCGAGCAGCTTCTCCACCGTCACGTGCGCGATCCGGTCGTGCGATCGTTTTGGCGTCACGAGTACGCGGGCTTCACCGCGGGCCTTCGCGCCGAAGCCATCTCCCCTATCCAGAACAAGATCGGCCGGGTGCTGATCGAACCGCGCCTCAGAAACATACTGGCTCAGCCGCGCAGCACCATCAGGTTTCGCCGGCTGATCGACGAGGGCGCAATCGTCGTCTGCAACCTTGCTAAGGGCCGACTCGGCGAAAGCGTCTCGCACCTGCTCGGCGCATTGCTGACGAGTACGATTGCTCAGGCGGCGTTATCACGCGCCGATGTGGCGCCCGTCGATCGTCCCGTCTTCCACCTCTATGCCGACGAATTCCAATCGTTCGCGACCGATAGCTTTGCGCTGATCCTCTCGGAAGCCCGCAAATACGGGCTGACGTTGACGGTCGCCCACCAGTTTATCGAGCAGCTCCCCGAACGACTTCGTGCCGCGGTTTTCGGCAATGTCGGATCGATCCTTGCCTGCCGCAGCGGTGCGTCGGACGCGCCACTCCTCGCCGAGCAGATCGGCCTGGGCGGCGCCGATGCTTTGCTCGACCTTCCGAACTTCGCCGCCTGGGCTCGGCTGTTGAAGAGCGGCGTGCCCTCCTCCCCGCTGCGACTTGCCCTCTTCCCTACCCCCTCGACCCGGCGCAGCTCACTGCGTCGGCTCACCGAGACGAGCCGCAACCGGTTCGGCACGCCGCGCGCGCAGGTCGAAGAACGGGTCCGTAAGTTCCTGGGTTGAGAACTAAAAACGTGCTTGACGAGGCCCATGACTCACGTAATAAGTCTAAAAAACAACTAAAGATTGGAAGACTTTAAATGCAGCTCAAACTTCGTCGCTCGCAGCGCACCGCCGGGCTGATGGGCGGCAAGATAATCTTTTCCCTCGATGCCCGCGCCGAACTCAGTCCCGACGAGCGCGGCCTCGTCAGCAAATACGGACTCGGCAGGCTCAGCGTCTATGACAGCGAGGCGCGCAAGCGTCACGGCATCGCCGGCCACGAGGACCTCGAGGCGCGGCCGGTAAACGGCGCCGGCGGTGCGGCCGGTGCGTTGTGGCGAACCGCGCGCGGCGCGACGCGCCTCGCCATGAGTGCGCTCTCGCTGCACGTTACGATCGACAGCCTCGCGAGCGGTCAGCACATCGAGTGCAAGGACCTCGACGAGCTGATGGGCGCGGAAGGCGCGATCCTCAACGCCTGTCAGAACCTCAAGGCCTATCTCGACACCGCAATGACCTTTGACGGCCGCGAGGAGGTCCTTGAATTCTGAATTTCATCCACCGTCGGTCTTTACACCGTTCCTCCGGCGCTTCACCGACGAGAAGGCGCGCGATCTCTCGGAAACGATCGCGCTTTACGACGCCGTGCGCGCGGCTTACCGCGCCACCGTATGGTCGCATCCCAACGCGATCGGCGGCCTGTCCAAATGGATCGCCGAAGCATTGAGCGATGCCGTTGCGCTGCCAAATTTTCCGCCGTTCGCCGAAGCGCTCGATCGCTGCCAGCACGAGATACTCGCGCTGGAGACGACGATCTTCTCCTCCCCCGACATCGATTGGCGCACCGCCGTTCTGTCGGTGAAGGAGCAAGTCGACCTCCGACGCTTCCTACGCGCGCAACAACATTTTCTCGCCAACGACGACCGCATTGGCGAACTGCTGGCAAAGGCGCTGTGCGATCTCTTCGGCGCGGTCATCGAGGCCCTGCCCGAGATCCCCGGCGATCTGGGTGGCCCGAGCTTCACCGTGCCGCTTGTCGCGTTGATCGTCGAGCCCGGAGCGATCATCGAAGAGATCACCAGCATCGTGGCGGCGAGTGCGCCGGCCGAGACCGGACTATTCGCGACCTTGTGGTCCCGCCTCTACGAAAACCAGTGTGCCGCGTCAGGCGTGATGCCCGATGCCGAGCGCCGCAAGCCGCTAACCCGCGCCGATCAATCCGAGCTACCGCCAATCGAACTCGCCGAGACCTATCTCGCGCGTACCCCGTTTCTCGATCTCTTCCTCTGCCCGATACGCTTCTCGATCCCGGACGACATCCGTTTCGAGCACACGCACGTCGTCGCCGGCACCGGCCATGGCAAGACGCAGACCTTGCAGCATTTGATCGCCGGCGACCTTTCCCGCCCGCCGGAAGACACACCGTCGCTCGTCATTATCGACAGCCAAGGCGACATGCTTGAGAAGATCATGCGGCTCGACGTGTTCGATCCCGAGCACGGCGCGCTCGCCGACCGCCTCGTCGTCATCGACCCGACCGATATCGACCATCCGCCCGCGCTCGGGCTTTTCGACATCAACCTCGCTCGCGTACGCGGCTACGACGCGCGCTACCGCGAGCAGATCATGAATGGGGTCATCGAGCTCTACGACTACATCTTCGGCGGATTGCTCGGCGCCGAGATGACGCAAAAGCAGAACGTTATCTTCCGCTACCTCGCACGGCTGATGCTGGCGATCCCCGATGCGACCATCCTCACCTTGAAGGACGTGATGCAGGATTCGACGCCCTTTATCCCCTATTTCGACAACATCGAAGGTTCGGCGCGAGATTTCTTTCGGCACGATTTTAATGATCGGCAATTTGCCGAGACCAAGAAACAAATCCTTCGCCGCCTCTGGGGCGTTCTCGAAAACCCGACCTTC
>Ga0206847_10250_pt1 | contig 16648 bp, 12 predicted proteins | sample Alteio_BWOrgCont_17_FD_152880 | JGI IMG/M metagenome (GOLD analysis project Ga0206847, IMG submission 152880) | Enriched cells from forest soil in Barre Woods Harvard Forest LTER site, Petersham, Massachusetts, United States -... | ecosystem: Environmental > Terrestrial > Soil > Temperate forest >... | reverse complement strand
CTTACAGCAGCCAAAGCCGCCGGCGGCTCAATGGAGCCTCTATTGTCGAAAACTAACCTCTTCTACTGGACGCTTCAGATCGTGGGCTGGAGCCTCTACTTCTACGCGCAGGCAACAGGGGAATCGATTTTTGCCGCAGTGCCCATTAGCAAGGCAGCGACCCTTTGGGGCGTAGTTTGCATTGCTGGCTTTGGGCTAACCCAGACACTGCGCTTGTTCGCCAGCCGTTACTCTTGGCTCGAACTGCCTCCGATCAAACTCCTCGTAAGGATTCTCATCGGGGTACTGCTTATTTCGCTTGTCCTGGATTTCGTCACCATGGCGACAGCGTTAGCCGAGTACGGAAATCCCATCGCACCGATATTCAGAGCGACCTATAGCAAGCTCCCACTGGGGAATAAGATCTTCAATCAGTTCATAAATTCTCTCATTCCGATAGGAATGTGGACAGCAATCTACTTCAGCGTAGTTTTGCAACGCCGCCGCTATCGTGCAGAACTTCGCCAGGTTCAACTCATTGAGAATTTGCGGACCGCGGAACTACGGTTGTTGAAAGCCCAACTCAACCCGCACTTTCTGTTTAACTCACTCAACAGCATAAGGGCACTAATTGCTGGTGAACCCGGCAAAGCCCAAGATGCTGTGACGCGGCTCGCTAGGACCCTGCGTTACACATTGGCCTCTGGCGAAGAAGACCTCGTGTCCATGACGCAGGAGCTAGAGATGGTGGATGACTATCTGGCGATCGAATCTCTTCGATTAGCGGAGCGTCTAAAAATAGACCGAGAAATCGACCCCTCGGTTTTAAGGATACGCGTTCCGTCCATGGTTCTGCAAACGTTGGTCGAAAATGCAATCAAGCATGGGATTGCGCCACTCAGATTAGGCGGAACATTGTGTATAACTGCACAGGTCAGGGCATCCGAACTCGTCATTCGCGTCAGCAACCCCCATTCAGCTGGCGGTATTATAGATGAAACGTCCGAAAAAGTTGGACTTAGAAATCTGTCGGAACGAATACGTCTACAGTTCGGACCTGCTGCTGAATTGTATTTAAACCTTTCTGATCCCAGCAAAGCAATCGCTGAGGTTAAGCTGCCTGTATGAAAGCGTTGATCGTCGATGACGAGCCACTGGCAAGATTGGAACTACGGCGCTTGCTCGCGCCTTTCTCTTGGGTTGATATTATTGGGGAGGCGGAAAATGTTGACAATGCGCACGCAGAGATCAAAATCCTCACGCCAGATTTGGTATTTCTAGATATTCAGATGCCGGGAGGCACGGGCTTTGACTTGCTGGCTAAACTGGACAATCCGCCACAAATAATTTTTACGACGGCATACGATCATTATGCCGTTAAAGCTTTTGAGGTGAACGCGCTTGATTATTTGCTTAAGCCGATTGAACCAGAGCGCCTAACCCAAACTTTGGCTAAGATTCGCGCGGCCCCCTCCCCCATAAGACGTAAAACAGACAGCGCGGCTCTTGAACAACTTTTTGTCCGAGATGGAGCTCGGTGTTGGTTTGTGCCGTTGCGTGAAGTCAGCCTCATCTCAGCGGAAGGCAATTACGTGAGATTGCACTGGGGAAACGAGCAACCCTTGCTGGGGCGGTCTCTAGTTACCCTCGAAAGTAAGCTGGATGGAAAGCATTTCTTCCGCGCTAACCGACACCAGATTGTGAATTTGCAATTTGTGGAAGAGGTCCAACTCGGGACCGGTGGTCGATTGATTACAAGGTTACGAGGAGGATTAGAGATAGAAATCTCCCGACGGCAATCCCGAATGTTTCGCGACAGAATGACTGTTTAGCCATTCTTAGCGCCACATCGCCGTATCCAAACCTCTCCAATAAGCCATTGAAAACGAGCGTTAATTTGGCGACTAATAGCGGCTTTTGGTAAAAGCACACTATTGTCGCACGCGTTTTGAGCAAAACGAAGCCGCCGTTGCATGACCCGCTAGCCTAAGTCATAGGAGCGAGGTCACTTTGGATTAGGATCAAGTGTGACGAGATGAGAACCGACATCATAGATGACGTTTTCGCCGGCTAATTTGCTTTTATCTGTTGCAGAAGCAAAGGTCACATGACCGGACAGGTAAATCTTTCCGGGCACGCCATTCGCCGTGAAAATTCGGGCGCTGTCAGCATGCAGAGTGATAGAACCTTGGGTGATCTCCACATTTCCAGTCCAGTCAGCTTCATGCGATTCAGGACCAGTGGGATTGCCCACCGTCACGTTGGACATGTAATCGGCTGTAGCCCTAAGCGGCACATCAATATTCTGAATAGCGTCATCTAACGCGAATTTAGGAACCCCAGCCGTAGACATAGGCACGGCGTTCGCTGCCGCCTGCGCGTATTTAAATTCCGCAGCCTGCGCCTTCGTCATTGCGTCGGCCGCTGCCCGCGCTGCCTCGGCTTTCGCCGAATTCGTCGGGTCCGCCTCGGCCTGTAAGACAAGCTGATCGACCTGAGCCTTAAGCACGGCGGCCTGAGGACCAATCGCGCTCGCCATAGCTTGGTACTTCAGAGTTAGCGAATTAATTGTATTTGATTCCGCCATGATCTGATTGGCTCTCAGCTGGGCCGCCGCAGCGTTGGCGAAGACCTGCTTTCGCTTCACCGGATCGGATTCCGCCTCGGCTTTCTTTTGCACCTGCGCCGCCAGCGCATCCACCTTAGCCTTTATGGCATCGGCCTTAGCCAAGGCAGCGGCCGCCTTGCTATCTGTGGGTGCAATCACTTGGTTTCTAGCAACGGGCGTCGCCGGCTGCGCTGCGACTTGCGCAATGGCCAAATCAGGGCGAGCGAGCGCAATAAGAACAATGGCGGCTGTACCAAGGCAAGCGGTCTTCAACACATCCATGACGGTAACTCCCATATGCGATTGGGTTGGGGCCAGAACGGATTTGATACGCATCTCCAATGCTGAAGGCGCGGCCATAGCAAGACCAGCACTACCTCCCCGAAATTCCGCCGCCAGTGCTATTAGGGCATCGGCGTAGGAGGATGGCTTCATGCCTGCGGCAAGTACGGCGTCATCGGCGGCTATCTCAGCTTCCTGGCGCAGCCGACTTAGCCCCAACCAAACAAATGGATTAGGCCAGTAAAGTGCGCAGACCAACTGTGCCAATGTTTGGGTCAGCTTATCGTGGCGGCGCACATGTGCGATTTCATGGTGTAACGCCGCAGCCAGACGCTCGCGCGGCCAGTTTAAAGCATTGAGTGGCAGCAGAATTACTGGGCGAAAAAAGCCCCATGTTAGCGGACCGTGAGTGGTGGGCTGAGTGGCTACGCGCAGATGCCACGGACCCTCCAATTCCGAGATCGGTATGTCATGTGCCCTGCTGCGAAGGCGCAGGCAACATAGTCCAAGCAATGACGTCATTTGGTAAAGTAGAACGGCGCCAATACCTAGCAACCATAACGCGAGCGCCGTTCCTGCAATTCGGCCCGGGGTGAGCGCATGTGATATCCGCGCCATCGAAGCTATGAATGCCGGGGATCCAACAGCCGCGCGCGTTGACACAATGGAGACGCTTTCGCGAATGCCAGCCGTTGGGCCGATTCCTTCGGTTGTAACGGCTATAGAGCTTGTGGTGATAGGCGCGGTGGGCTGGTTGATCACGAAGTGCGAGGGCAGCAGCCAAGTCGCTATTGGCAACACCAGCAGCCCGATGAAAGCAATCATCCAAATCAGATGGCGTAGAGCCGCCCATTTAGGAAAACAGGAGGCGGTCAGCCAAGCCAAAAGGGGCAGAAGCGATGCCGCTACCATGCCTTCGCTGGCCAACAGTAGAGTATGCAGAAGATGCGGATCGTTCATCGCCCCTCGTCCCGCGCTTTGGCAATCAGCAGAGCCAAGCTTTCCAGCTCGGCGGGAGATACTTCGGCGTCACGTTGCGACAGCATCGCTGCTACTGCACGCTCCACCGAATTGTCGAAAAAGGTCTTGAGCACCGTGTCAATGGCGCGCCGGCCCATCTCGCCCCGCGCAACGCAAGGTTTATAGATATAACGAAGGCCGTCACTCTCATGACGGATATGTCCCTTCTTCTCCAGTATGGAAAGATGGGTTCTCAAGGCTGTATATCCCGGAGGATCGGTCATCTCAGCTTGGATTTGTGCCGCAGTGCCCTTACCCAATTGATAGAGCGCGTTCATGATCTCGCGTTCGCGACGGCTAAAATTATCCTTGACCTTACGGGGCTTTCGCCCGGGGAGCTTTCCGATCATGCCAATTATTTGGCATGACTCACCAATCGCTGTCAACCCACGCATGCGCCATCATTCGAATAGAACGATCGAAATAATGACCGCCAAAACTACCGCAACAAGCGACTGATTTCACAAAGGAATTCGAACGCTGACAGTGGGTTTTGATAGAACTGCGCTGTTAGCAATGGGTGTCCTCCGCTCAGAAAATGTTAAATGCGAAACAGCCAAAAGCTGCAAGGACCGACGATGTACCAAGCTGTGCTGACAGATTGACTGTTCGCGCAGGCGCGATCGTCGATGTGACTTTAGTGGTCAGCCATCAGCCTAAAATGCATTGTCACCGCTGCTTTGAAACTTTGTAGTTTCAGGCAAGACGGAATCGGCGGCAATGGCAAAGCTGCCGCGAGGGTTCGTATCGCGTCTCCGTAAAGAAGGCGCATGTCGCTTAAGTTGCCTAGCTTTACCGAAAATTTTTCCAGAAACCCAACGGTATCAGTAGGCGCCGGAAAAGTGAAAGCGAGTGAGGTTGGATCTTGCGACGGCCTGTTGACCACCGTCAGAACGCCGTCAGAGTTGGCAATAATGGTCCCTCTATCCAAATTGACAATCTTTCCCGTGTCGGGAGCGGTAGCTGTCGCGCTATAACCCCATTGATTGGGAAAAATGCTAGTGAATTCGAGAACCACAATCCAAACGCCGCCAAATCGTCCATGAATATCCTCCGTGTGATCAATAATGCTGTTTCCAATTGAGGAGGAAATTACGTTGCCTTGAGGATCAGACACGATATTCATAGTAATATCGCCTTCAATCCGCATCACCTGCGTAGCTTTCGAATAGACCATATTGTTTTGAACGTGATCGCGTAAGCGTGTCGCATAGGCCTGAATGGTTTCGCAAATCGGATCGGGGGGCAGCGGTAAAGCAGCCTCTCTGCGAGTCAAAACGCCGCCGCCACCGCCGCCTCTGCCTTCGAGCGTGGGCGCTGGACCCTGTGCAGGTGAGAGCGCGGACTCCGGTGATGCAATCTCGAACTGCGGAGGCGTCACAACATTCGCGGGAGGTGCCACGAACTTTGGCATTTTAAGTAATTCTGGCTTAATGTGAGCTACTGGCACGTCCATTGTGACTAATAAGGACGCTGGCTCACGCGGAGGCGAGAGCCGCAACCCCAAGATTAAAAACAGCACGAAAACACATTGCAACGCCAGCACCAGTGCGATGCTAGCGGCCTGTCTATATCTATATCCTCGTCCTCGCTGTTGCGGGAAATCCGGACGTAGTGAATGCATAATCTTCCCTTTGAAACTGCATCCAATTCGACTGAAATTATCTGATTGAGAAAAACTGTTGTCGGCGGTGCTTTAAGTGGACGAAAGGCGATGTTCAGGAGGATGATGCGTCAGTATGGTCAGTGCGCGCCAAGATTCTTCTCCATCGAACTGGCGATATCGGATTGTTGACCTTGCAGCATGTTGTCCGAGTTCATCTTGTACAGAGCCTTAAGGTAAGCCATGTCGTTATCTGAAAGCGTGTTCGGCTTGAAGGAAACATCGCATACGGAAGTCAGCAGATTGGTGATACTCACCAACGGTTGGCAGACCTCGTAGGATCGGGTCTGGGACAGCGCCAGCATGGCGACATAGTTGGCTACCGGTTCGAGCTCCAGTTCTCCCAGCTTGGTGACATCCACCACGATGGTAGCGTAGCTGAATTCGCTGCGAAGCCCATCATTCAGATGATTGCCCGTGACAGCCATTCCCCCGCAATATCGCTGAATACTATTAAGATCGGGAATTAATATCGCGGCCGGTACGTTGAAAAGATAGGTCGCTTCGTCACTATCCAACTGCATTCTCGCGCCCTCGCATTCAGGTCTCGGAGGGGCGCCGTCCAAAGACAAAATGCCGTTATTATCTCGGGTGGCAGTTGCATACCAAGCCTGGATCGGATGACTCATGGTGGCAATCCGCTTCGTCTGTGCGACATCGTGATAGCCCAAAAGGTATTCGTGGTTCTTGGCGATGTCGTCCAGCACCGCTTGGGGTGTGCGGGTGAAGATAACCTCGACATTCATATTGCATGGGACATTGGTGGCCACGGGCGCACCGACCTTAGTAGCAACTTGCTTGACAAATGCGGCGACGCCAAGATTCTCTTCCGCTGACAATCCCTCTGCCACGGGGCAGATGCCACTAGCCCATTTTGGAATCTTGTCGGCTTTCATGGACGGCGAGGCATAGGATTTGACAAAGTCATGAATAACATGGTCAGGCGGTATTTTGTTCGCTTCGACGTTCACGGTGTCGATGTGCTGATCGTCGAAGAATGGCTCATTGGTTGATGTGTCGATGCTACTCGTTTCGGCCATGGACACAGTTTTGATGTTGGCGTTTCGCGCAATGGAAATTGCGGCCTCAAGCGCAGATTGGACTCGCCGAATGTCGGCGTTGGCAATCTCAGTATATATCTGAATGCAGGAATCATGGTCCGCCGTCTGGGCGTTGTACTTGTTAAGGGCATCGGCATAGCGCCTTACCCGCTGATTGTAGGCTTCGATCTCTGAATTTTTAGCGTTCGACGATGGAGCAGAACTCGGTTTTAAGCTCATGTCGATGTTGGAAGGTTTGATGCATTTGTTGGCAGGATAATCCCTCAGACCGATATTAGAGTCGGCCTCAGCCGCAGATGACGGGACCGCCGTGCTCCCATCTTTCGCAGCTTCTAGCCTACTGCGGATTCTGCGTAGGTCCGCATTCGCATTCGCGATATAGTTCTGCGTGCAACGAGTTTCGTCATTACCAACCGCCGGTGTCCCGTGCACGGCAACATTCGTGTTATCAGTGCTCGTCTGTCCGTCTTTGGATGTTTGTGCAGCGAATTGTGGCTTCGGGCATTGGAGCGAGGGATACGTGGTTAAACCAATATTGGAGCCTATCGCATATGATGAATTGGTGCCGCCGACTGAGGCGGTTGGTGCCACCGGATCGGAAGATTGCGCTAGCGATAATTGTGCCGATGTCAGGAGGGCGAAAAATAGTGGCGTGGCAGCTCTCAATTGCACGAGCCCCTTTTTCCCAGCCGTAGCGTCCCTCATCACGTCCTCCGTAGCCCTGCAAAAAGCAGATGATTGGAAAAATAGACGCAGTCAAAGCAACTCAATTTTGAAGTTCGATGTCGATTGACCGAAAACAAGGCAAACTATCCATCGAAACTCATGACCTTCATTCCTCAATTCAAAATAAGATATCCGATGGATTGAACCTTGCCGTCCGCAGTAAGCGGGCCAATAATCCATTGGGCCTTCTTATTGGCGAAGGTCACCTCATAGATATCAGTGCCCTGCACCCCTTGGCCCGCGACGGTCTGCACTCCATGGCCCATGAAGGTGATGTCTCTAGCCGCCCCTAATCTCCTGATCCGAGCGCCTACAATGGGCAACTGCAACCGAACAACATTTGCCATTTTAGAAGTCATCTCTTCGTAATTGGGTCTGCCGTTTTGCAAAGAGGCGATAAACCGGGCCAAAGAGGCTTGTGTACCAGGGTGCGGCTTGCCGCCCTTAACAATCGGATAAATGAGTCGCATCGCAAGCGACTGTATCTTTCCCTCTGGTGAAAGCGGCGCCACAAGCCACTCCAATTGCCCACGCGTGAACGAAGCTTCGTATACATCCAGACCAAGCGAATTCACGCTTTTGAAGGTCAGGGATTTCAATGCACCCAAGTAATTTAATTGCTTCTGATATGGCGGTACTGCCTTTTGCATCTCGTCTAAGAAGTCAGGGGCGATGTCGTTAGCATTCAGCTTCCCGCTTGAGAGGTCTGTTATAGTGCGTCGAAGGGCAGCTTCGGTACCTGGGCTCTGCATCAAATTGTTTGAGCGAGGAAATACCTTCGAGAAATATAAAACACCGATTTTTCCTTCGGGTGGCAATAGAAGTATCCGCCATTCGGACAATGCATGATCGTGGACCACATCATAGACATCCCAACCAGCGTCAATGCCCTTAAATGCGATGGATTTAACCGCACCCCATCCTTGAATGCGGATGGAAAACCCCTTTAGCAACGGCTGAATGGTTCCAGCTAATGGCGCGATATATTCGGTCTCATCAATCTTCCCGCTGCGGAATTCTTTAATAGTACGGAGAACTGCAGCTTCCGCACCCGGAGTTCCCACTTGTAATGTGGGGGTTGCAAATGTTTCGGTCATTGCCAACGGCGTCGAAACAATGCCGAAGAATACCGCTATCGCGCTGACGCCGAAGGCAGAAAAAGTCAGCAGCAGCTTTTTTGCCTTTCCGAGAGTGAATGGGGCGCGATTTCTCAGGACTGCTTCAATGCGGCTTCTGAGATCGGCTCCCGAAAGGCCCGCAGCGCAGATGAGTGGAGAACGTAAATAGAATTTGCAAACCTTTAGGATACTTTCGGCATAGATGTTTGGATCTGCGCCTGTCGCAAGCACTGCTTCGTCGCAAGCTCTTTCCCGTTCCTCGATCAGTTTTCGTCCCAACCACCATACTGGCGGGTAGAACCAAAATAGAGCTTGCACCGCCATGTGAGCTGCCGCGGCCAAATTATCCCGGCGCCGCAGATGGCAAAGTTCGTGAGCCACCACGGCGTTCATTTCGTCAGATGACAAATGCTCTGTGATGCCTGCCGGTAACAAAAGGACCGGATGGAAGATACCCACCAGTGCTGGTTCCACGCAGGAAAAGGAAGACCTCACGCGCAAGGGACCAACCGACGGCATAACAACCGCAGACCGCAACATGACACGTAGGTGCCACCACCGCAGGAGGCTGACGGAAAGGAATGACAGCGCGCCTACGGCCCAAATCACGAGCAGATAGGTTTCAAAATCTGATCCGTTTGCCGCCGGAACATTTATTACGGGTTCGGGCGCCGAAAACGGCTCGATTGCCGGATCAACACTATAGAGGAATTTTGTCGAAACCTCGGGAAGCTGTCCCGGCGTCGGCAATAAACTTCCCAGCGCAGCAAGCAGCCCGATGGGAAGAAGGAATTTTGCCGATGCCGCAAGCCATAACCAATAGCGCAGGACTGCGCGGTTATTGCGTAGGACGGTAGCGAGAATTCCCGCGACAGCAACAAAAAGCGTGGACTGCCAAAGGTGATCGAAGAGCAAAGCCATCATTTCGGCTTTCCTCTATTTTTCACGCGGCGTAACAGTGCTTCAGCTTCCTCGACATCTTGCCAAGTGAGCTTTCCCGTCTCCACAAAGTGAGCCACTAGAGGATGGGTGCTGCCACGAAATGCGCTCAAAAAGTCGCGCACCCGACGCTTGGCAGCGTCCTTTTTCGGTACCGTCGCTTCGAAAATAAAAGCACTTCCAATTTTTTTAACTCGCGAGACCGCGCCTTTGGCTTCGAGCCGGTGCATCAATGTCTGCACAGTCGTATAGGCAGGCCTGCCCTTTTCGGGGAATCGTTCCTGAATATCGCGGATGGGCGAAGGACCGTGTCGCCACAGCATCTCCATTATTTGTAATTGCGCAGGGCTGAATTTGATTTCAGACATCGGTATTGCCAGTCCGGATATGCAGTAGTAATAGGTACTACAAAATTGGATGTTGCTCAACCCCTGGGTGCTACATAGGTGCCCGGGTAGAAACCGCAAATTTTTGGTTACGTAGGCAGCGATGAAGGCTTTCATTGGGTTATTTCTGGTTTTAGCTCTTTCAGCATCTGGCGTTGCTGCGCAGACTGCCGCCAATCAGGCCACACTAACTTCCGATAATCATATCGACACAGTGGATGTCACAGCACCAAAAGTGCCACTGGACCAAGCTGTCCATAGCTTCGTCAATTCTTATGTGCACCCAACAGAAACTGCGGGAAAGATCGCGCGCTGGACTTCGAAAATACCACTTTGCCCGGACGCCGTGGGACTTTCGCCCGCATTAAATGTCTTTGTTGTTGAACGAATCCGTACAGTGGCAAGTATGGTAGGAGCTCCGACAAATCTAACGTCTCCATGCAATGACAACGTGGTGGTGTGGTTCACGCAACATCCGCAAGACATTATCGACTATATTGCGAAAAATAATGAAGACCTTCTGGGATATCATGAAATCTCGCAGAAGAAAAAACTCGCAACTATGAGCTATCCCATTCAAGCTTGGTACGAAACCGCGACCCGAGATAACAATGGCGGTCTGCATACCGACAGGGCGTGGCAGGATCCGGAGTGCACCGTGGCAATGCAGGAACTTGATTCCGCCATTATAGCTTACGGAACCGGTGTTTATGCCACCCAACCGTTTTTGCTTCAGAGAGTTCTACAGACTTGCGGCGGAGCGTCTGTCACGGGTAACCGCGTGCTTGATGGCTTACGCGGGGAAATTGGTGAAGTTACTATACTGGTCGATACGAATAAGATTATTGGGATGCCGCTTGGAGCAGTCTCGGATTACATAGCAATGCTTGCCTTGTCCCAAACCAAAGCATTTTTGACCTGTCAGACACTGACGAGCATTACCAACCTGATGACACCGAATTGCGAGGCGCAAAAGGCCCAAACGCTGACCGAGGCGGATATTGCTTATCTCAAAGCGATTTACAAAACGGACCCTAATGTCATTGGGTCAATCCAGACGACTGAAATTGTTCGTCAGATGGAAACGGAGCTTGGCACACACTAGGTACAATTCTAACTGATCTACCCACAATTAATCGGCACGACTTCTCTGCTAACTGACCTACCGCGGTTGGCCGCTGCAGGGCGCCAATAATGTAATTAGCGAAAATACGCCGTCGGCCGCTACATTTTCCGGATATCGTAGCGTCGCCACTTCCCCCTAAATCGAAAGCTGTCACTCGTAGCGCAGGGCCAAAACGGTCTTTTGCCGGGCCGCCAAGATCGCCTGGCCCGAGACGGTAAAAAGCGCAATTGCTAGTGCCGCACCACTGGCAATGGCGAACGCCCAAGGCGAGAGATCGACGTGGTAGGTAAAACCGGAAAGCCAGCGCCGCATCAGCAACGCTGCCAGCGGCCAAGCAAGGAGGCTTGCCCAAAAAACGGGCCTAACGAAGTGCTTCAATAGCATCAAAGCGACCTGCCCCGTGGAAGCACCCATGGCCTTGCGAATGCCGATTTCCTTGGTCTGTCGCTCGGCCGCTGCTACGGTTAGGCCGGTTAAGCCCAGACAAGCTAGGAACACGGCAAACAAAGCGCAAATACTCAAAGCGATTGCGCTCATTTCTAAATCTTCGTCGGGACGATCACTGACAAAAAAGCGTTCATTTGGCCGGGTGCCGTTTGTCTCACGCCATGCGCGGTCGATGGCTTGCAGCGTTCCCGCGTCACGGGATGATCGGAGCTTGACGTGGGCAGCAGCTTGATCGGCCACCTCGGGTACAAACACCGCAGGCGCTACGGGCTGCCGGGGAGGAAAGATCGCGAAATCAGGTAGAACAGCAACTATACGTTTGCCTGCCAATGGACCTGACGCGAACGGCACAGTGTTAATTGCAGCTTCTGGCTTCGTAAATCCAAGACGCAATGCTGCGGCGTGATTGATGGCCATCACCGCCAAAGCTTGGTCACCGGCTTCTGGCGCAGGGGGTAGCAATGAACCTGCCAACGATGTCACATCGTAAACCGCTAGAGTATCGCCCCCTGCGCGCACCCTGTCGATCTGCAACTGACCTCCCTGATATGGAACAGTCAAAGTTTCGTCGCCGTCTGGAAACCGGCCGTCACCGCAGGCGGCGCGCGCCACGCCGGGCAACTTTCTTATCTCAGTGAGAAAGGAAGGCCGACAACCGAGCGGTACGAGCAAGACGTTGGCGGCATCCGCATTGAGCGGGTGTGTCATAGCAAAGCGCCGCTGACTATCGATAACCAAGGCTGCAATCAACATTGCGATAACCGCAGAAAATTGGAAGATTACTAGCGTTTTGCGCGCTAACCCCGTACGTGCGCTTCCAACATCTCTAGACATTTGCGCCGGTCGAAACGCAGACAGCACGAAGGCTGGCCAAGCACCAACTAAGATACCGAGCGAAACGACATAAATTGCTAGAAGACAAGTCTGAAAAGGATCGTGCAAAAAATTTAGAGATGCTGCCTGACCCAAGGCGGGAATCTGTAGGAGCCATTCGGTTAGCGCTAACGCCAGCACTGTGGCTAGCAGCACCGTCAGGATGCTTTCGGATAGAAACTGCAAAATTAGTATGCCGCGACCGGCACCACAGACTTTGCGCATCATCACTTCGGTAGTGCGGCGTCCAACCCGCGCTACCATTAGGTTCACGCAATTCACGGAAGAAAGAAACAGCAACAATGCTGCAACTGCCCCAGCTACATAGAATTCTACGACGCCCGGGTTTAATCTCGCATCAAATGCTACCCGATCAATTGGGATTATTAGAGGAGCGTCCGCTGCAGCACGGCGAAGATTTTCCGGAAGCTCCATCAGTAGAGGCGCAGTGGCGGCATGCGCCTGTCGCTGAATACCTTTTAGGTCGACTTGTGGCTTTAAGCGCAGATAGGTTTCCGTGGCGACGTTTGCGAGCCTTGCGGCCAAAGGCGAACCAGCCGAGAGTGCAGAGACAAATATGGGGTGTACACCAAACCAGGATTGCGCCGACACAGGCTGAAGCACAGCCGTTACAGTCAATGGCCGGCCATTCAATTGAAGGGTTTGTCCCACTACATCGTCTTGTCCGAAGTATTTCTGCGCCGTTCCTATGGTGATTACCACGGTATCCGGTCTCGCAAGTGCGCTTTGGAGATCGCCGCTGAGGACTTGAAAAGGCATAACTTGGAAAAATCCAGGATCGGCCCAATGAAAGTTTTCCTCCGCGATGACCTCACCCCGGCGAAAACGCCCGCCCCCGTTGGCGAGGCGGGCCGCTACTTCTACCTGCGGCAGCGCCAAGGACAGTAGCCTCGCTACGCGAGGGTCAACCTCCTGGGTGTAGCCATGACCGTTTTTAGCGTCAGGCATTCCCACCAAAACGACGTCTTGGTAGCCCGGGATGAAGTGATTGAAATTCAGGATGCCCTCGAACAATAAAGCGGCCACTAGAGTGGCAGTTACGCCCAACGACAGACCGAGGATTGCGAGCGCCGACATGAGCCGATTGGCCATTATGCTTCGCAGTGCGGCAATTACATTGTGCCGGATCATACCGCCCTCCCCGATTGAGTTCAGCATTCTAACCCTCCTCGGAGAATAGAAAAAATTATATAAGGCAATGACTTATGGGCTTTGGGAATAAACACGAGATACGTAGCCGTCCGAAAACGGACACTCTGCCGTCTATCAATAGTGGCTCAAGGGAGGGCAGCAATCGTTAGTTACGCAAGCTCGCTTACTGACGCGCTGACAAATCGGGCCCTAAATCCAGCAGCTGAAAAAACGAAGGGCGCAGGACATAATCCCGCGCTCTTCGCAGTGGATATTTAGAATGTAACCCAGACGCCGCCGCGCCAGTAGCCGCGGCCGTCATGCGCACGCCAACGCCAGTCGCCCTTCCCCCACTTCCAATCATCAGGGTGAACGGTGAGGCCGAAAGCTGGGCGGTAGCCATGACGTTCAGTGGTGTGCCAGCAATCATGGTTGCGGTTGCAGACCACATAGGCCGAGGCCGGCATAGTGAAGGCGAGCACACTGCCCGCACTGATCAACGCAACCACGGCACACGTGATAAAAAGATTCCTCGTAGAAAGTGTCTGATAGTTCTCCCCTCGCGGGCTAAGAACGGAGTTCCGGAGCGCGGTTCCTACTTCTTGTACGTTGACGCCCCGAAAGAACTAAAGTAGAACGATTCGAGATGTTTCGGCTTTGTTCGCACGCTAGTCGCGACAAACGCAGCTTTTCTTTTACAGGGCGAATTGGCCTGCGAGGGAGGTGTCGTAACAAGGCGTCTGCGGAACTCAGATCCTGGTTGTGACGGAGGGGAAAAAAGAGTGTTGACCCGCAAACAGTACGAATTGCTTATGTTTATCCATGAGCGCATTCGGGAAAGTGGCATTCCGCCCTCCTTCGATGAAATGAAGGAGGCGTTGGACCTCAAATCCAAATCCGGCATCCATCGCTTGATTACCGCGCTGGAAGAGCGCGGTTTCCTGCGGCGTATGGAAAAGCGCGCTCGCGCCTTGGAAGTTCTTAAACTACCCGACAACATGGCCGAGACACTGCGGCCCGCCACCACTCGCAGCCAAGCACAACGCAGTAGCGCCATCCGCCATGGCCGAGCCCATCCGGAAGCGCGCACCGCCTCACCCCGGCGCGGTTATGGCGAAGGCGGCGAAGGCGCCGTGAACGTCCCCCTAGTCGGGCGCATCGCTGCTGGTACCCCAATCGAGGCGCTACAGAATAAGATGAGCGATGTACCTGTGCCCGGCGGCATGATTGGGCGTGGCAACCATTATGCCCTGGAAGTGACCGGCGATTCCATGATCAACGCCGGCATTCTGGATGGCGATACCGTCATCATCCAAGAAGCAGACACTGCTTCCACGGGCGAGATTGTGGTGGCGCTAGTCGATGACAGCGAGGCTACACTGAAGCGTTTGCGTCGCCGCGGTGACTCTATCGCGCTGGAAGCTGCCAACCCCGCCTATGAAACACGGCTTTACGGCGCAGATCGCGTCAAGGTACAGGGCAAGTTGGTCGGGTTGATCCGGCGTTATTAAAGGCGCGGGCCTGACCTACGGGCGTTTGCCAAACAGGGTATCCTGATCTAAGTGCTTCCGACCATGTCGGAAAATTCCAAACCTATCCTGCGTTTCGCACCCTCTCCCACGGGCATGTTGCACATTGGCGGCGCTCGTACGGCCCTGTTCAACTGGCTTTACGCCCGCCACACCGGTGGCACGTTCCTTTTGCGTATTGAGGATACTGACCGCGAGCGGTCCACCCCTGAAGCGGTGGCAGCAATCTTGAACGGCATGCGCTGGATGGGCCTGGACTGGGATGGGCCTGAAATCTACCAGTTCGCCCGCGCCGACCGTCATCGCGAGGTGGCGGAAAAGATGCTGGCGGAAGGCAAAGCCTATCGCTGCTACGCCACAGCCGATGAACTAAATGAAATGCGCGAAGCACAGAAAGCGGCCAAGCAGCCTCTACGCTATGACGGCCGTTGGCGTGACCGTGTGCCCGGTCCCGCCGAGGCAGACAAACCTTATGTCGTGCGACTGAAATCGCCGCAGACGGGCGAGACCATCGTGCATGACGTAGTGCTGGGCGATGTGAAATTCGACAACAGCCAGCTGGACGACATGGTACTGCTGCGCTCCGACGGCACGCCCACCTATATGCTCGCAGTGGTGGTAGACGACGCCGATATGGGCGTCACACATGTTATTCGCGGTGCCGACCATCTCAACAATGCTGCTCGCCAGATACAGATACTCGCTGCGATGGGCGCGAAGATTCCAGTCTATGGCCATCTGCCCTTAATTAATGGTCCGGATGGTGCAAAACTCTCCAAACGCCACGGCGCCTTGGCAGTCGAGGCCTATCGCGACATGGGCTATCTGCCCGAAACCATGCGCAACTATCTGCTGCGGCTAGGCTGGAGCCATGGCGATGATGAGATCATCTCCACGGCGCAGGCCATCGCATGGTTTAATTTCGAGTCCGTCGGCAAGAGTGCGGCGCGCATGGACTTTAAGAAACTCGACAATCTCAACGGTCATTATATTCGCGAAACCGCTGACCATGTGCTGGCCGCCGAGACCATTGCCTTCCTGGAAAGACTAACCCCGCCAGTTATTCTGTCCGCCACGGCGCGAACACGCCTCAAAGAGGCCATGCCCTCGTTGAAGGAGCGCGCTCGCACCCTGCTAGAACTTTCTCAGTCTGCGGAGTTTCTGTATACGGACGGCCCAAGAACCTTGGACGAAGCCGCACTCAAACTTCTGACGCCGGAGGGCCGCGCTATTCTGGCCGCCACCCTTCCCGCGCTCGAAACGACCGACTGGAGCGGCCCCGCTCTGGAAGCCGCCGCCCGGGCCCAAGCCGAATCCCGGGGGCTAAAACTGGGTCAGGTTGCCCAGCCCTTACGCGCGGCGCTGACCGGAAAGGCCAGCTCGCCGCCTTTGTTCGAGATGTTGGCACTGCTAGGCCGCACGGAATCCCTTAACCGATTAACGGCTTACGCCGGTTAAGGAAATCAGAACTTTGGCGTGTCAGAGCTAGTGACGCGGGGACTTTTTCGCGTCTATATTGCTGCACTGCAAAAGGGGAGTTTGGGGATGCGTGAGAGCAACATCAAGCCGGCGGGTTCGGCGAGCCTGACCTATCAGGACAAGGCATACGATTTCCCCGTCTATGCCGGCACCCAGGGCCCGAACGTCGTAGACATCCGCAAGCTCTACGACCAGGTGGACATTTTCACCTACGATCCCGGCTTTACCTCCACCGCCTCCACCGAAAGCAACATCACCTT
>Ga0206847_10196_pt3 | contig 16779 bp, 17 predicted proteins | sample Alteio_BWOrgCont_17_FD_152880 | JGI IMG/M metagenome (GOLD analysis project Ga0206847, IMG submission 152880) | Enriched cells from forest soil in Barre Woods Harvard Forest LTER site, Petersham, Massachusetts, United States -... | ecosystem: Environmental > Terrestrial > Soil > Temperate forest >... | reverse complement strand
TTGCGTCCATGCACGCTGCCACTCGATGTTGCCGAATTGAGATAAGGCTGTCTGGGGCGTGGGGGTCCCGACATCGGAACCGCAGCACTGTGGACCATGGGCTATTAATTAGCTTAGCGCGACGGTTTCGCAGGCGATGTAGAGTCCTCTTCCGTAGGCACGTAGTGCACAAGCGCGTCCACTTGCCGCACGGCTAATGGGGCGAGCACGTGGGGGTTTCGGGCCGCGACTTTCATTGCCAGTTCGTTGTTGCCCTGGCGTAGCGTTGTCGAAACATCGAAATCCAGCCAACAGTCGTTGTAGTTCAGCCGCTTCGTTGCCGCAGCCATGTCGAGCGGTTTGCCATTGAGCCGGATGTCAAGCGCGTCGAGGACGGTGAGTTGCTCGATCAAGAGGCGCAGGGTGGCCTGACGCAACGCGCCATCTTTGCGCGCGGAGTCGAGGTCATCGGCAATCTCAAGGTTGATTTGCGTCGTGTCACCGGTGGCGGCGAGGTCGATGGGCAGGGAACCACCACGATCTTTCGGACCGACGATGTAGTATTTGTCCTTGCGCGCCAGCGCCCGCGGGTCACCGATCTCCTTCCACTCCTGCCGGTCGAATTTGTCGTCACGGTAGAATTTCAGCCAGTGCTGGTTCCAGAGGAACATCCCATCCGCGCCCGCCTGCCAATGCCGCGCGGCCACGGCCCGAAACTGCTCGGTGCTGTAGTAATTCCGCTCACCGAAAAGCACCGACGCCGAACGCCCACGATCTTCCTTAAAGGCGCAGAGATTCTGCGCGAGGATCTTGCAGTCCGTCCCCTTCGCGAGAGCACGATAATCTTCGATCGGGAGACGATAGTTCCAACCATTCGGGTCGCCGACGACGACAATGTCCACGATTCGTTCCTTGATCCAAACCGGAACGTCGAGGCCGTGCTGCCGATTGTAGTCGAGGGAGGGAGGCACGCGCACCGAGAGGAGAAGCTTGCGCCCCAACCTTGCGCCCCGATCATTCAATGCCGCACGCACCTGGCGGAGAATCTCCGTGATCAGTGGGGCGTTTTCTTCCGCCTCGCCGTTTTTGAAAACGGTCGGTTGGCGGTCGAAATCGAGATCAAAGCCGTCGAGGTCGTAGTTCGCAATCGCCTCTTTGATGAGGGCGAGAGTGTAGCTTCGAACCTCCGGCACGGCAAAGTTGTACCCGAATTTTGCAAAGCCCTCGCCGCCAAGCAACCAATCGGGATGGTCCCGCCGCGTAGGAACCATGTTGGTATCGTTGATCCCGTCCTTGAGTCGAGAGTCGTGACCGTCGTTGAACCGCAAGGAAAGAAACACGTCCAACCCAGCCTTGTGCCCCTGCTCGATCACAACCGCGGCCGGATCGGTGGCGCCTTGCATGATCTGGCGCGCATTTTCGGCAATGCGCCACTCGCCGGCCGTCTTGAATTTCTCGCGATCTGATCCCCAGATGGCGCCCACTTTGGTCTTGTGAGAATACCAGTCGCTCAATCGATGGGTGTCGGTGCCCAACCAGGGGTCGACGCCGATTTGCCAATAAAGGGTGTCCACCATGGTGTCCCGTAGCGGATCAATCGCTTCGTGCACGAGCCCTTCAATGCCGATGGGCGCCTCCATGTCCGGCGCGCCCAATGATCCACCGTCATTGCAGAGCACCAGGCGACGCTTCGCCTTGACCGGTTGGCCCGTCGGCTCGGATTCGACACGGGTCAACGAGAACAGCGCGACGGAGATCAAGATAGAACATGGGATTCCGATGGATTTCATTTTTCTGAAGGCGTCATTTTGGTTCGGTAACGCTTGAGCTGAGATTACGCCCATTGCGCTTGCTCTCCAGCGTGGATTTTCCCGCCAAACTTGCCGCCGTTGTTATGATTCAACGCCTTCTGAAATCGAGCGGTGTAAAGGCCGGATGGTCGGAAACAGGCCATGCGCGTGGAGAAATCGTTGAAAAACGGGCTGCACATGCGATCAAACCGAAGTCCCTGCCCGCTCGATCCAGTCGAAATTCGATAAGACGGCGGCCCGGCGCGGGTTTACGCCCACGAATCCTTCGCAAAACATGATGATTATGACCAAAACATTTCGCGCTGGCGCAATTGCCACGGCGCTTTTTGCTTTGGCGTTATCATTGACTCCGCGTTGCAAAGCCGAGTCGGAAGGCGACGGGGATTTCGCCGCGCTCCAGGCGAGCGCCAAGCAATCTTTTCGCGATAAGGTTGCCCCGTTTGTGGCGACCTACTGCGTGGATTGCCACGGCGCGAAGAAAAGAAAAGGTCAGGTCTCGTTCCAAGCGGCGCTGAAAAACCCGGGCGCCTCCGCTTTCAGCAATCAATGGAAACAGGCAGTCGCGATCGTGAAAACGGGTGACATGCCCCCGGATGATGCGGACAAGCAGCCAACCGACGAGGAGCGGAAGGCGTTCATGGAATGGGTTCCCAAGCTGAAATTTCTCAGTCCGAAAGATCCGGGCTCTTTTGTGATCCGCCGATTGACCCGGGCGGAATATGGCAACACTCTGCACGATCTTTTTGGCGTTGATCCGGCGATCGTTCATGAATTGCCGGATGAGGTGTTCGGCGAGGGGTATCTGAATTCGCTGTCGCCCCTCCAGATGGAGCAGTATCTCGGGATCGCCAACGAGGTGTTGGATCGGGTTCTGGCGCCGAAAGGCGCCCTGCCTACCGATGCGCAAAAGCGTTTGTTTGGCGAACCGCCGGCGCCGGGGATTGACCCTCGCGGGGCGGCGAGAAACGTCGCCCGGTCACTGGCCCGAAGCGCTTATCGCCGGCCCCCCTCGGAAGCGGAATTGGATGTCCTGTTGGGGGTCTTCGATCTGGCGCGACAAAACAAGCTCGCCTACCCGGCAGCCCTGGGTTTGATGCTCAAGGCGGTCCTCGTCTCTCCCCAGTTTCTCTTCATCACTCCAGCCGTCGAGGCCGAATCGGGCCGCGATATCGTTCCGCTGGATGACTACCAGTTGGCGTCTCGTTTGTCCTATCTGTTGTGGGCGACCATGCCCGATGGGGAACTGTCGGCATTGGCGGACAATGGGAAACTCCATGAGCCGGCGGTTCTCGAAGCACAGGTTCGGCGGCTGCTGAAATCTCCTCGTTCGCGCGCGCTATTTGATGGCTTCGGAGCCCAGTGGCTCGGGCTCGGGGGCCTCGAGAGCAAAGCCTTCGACACCGCAAAATTCCCGCAGATGACCGGCGAGATGCGCTCGGCGATGTATGACGAGGCGCGCCTGTTCTTTGAAAGCATCGTGCACGACAACCGGAGCGTCGTGAGTTTGGTGGATTGTGATTACACGTTCCTCAATGGGACGCTGGCGCCGATTTACGGCCTCGAAAAAACCGTCACCGGACCGGAGATGCGCAAGGTGCAACTGACCGATGCCAATCGGGGCGGGATTTTGGGGATGCCCGGCGTTCTGGCGGTGACTTCGTTTCCCAACCGCACCAGTCCCGTAAAGCGCGGCGTGTGGGTGCTCGAACAAGTGCTCGGAGAACACGTGCCCCCTGCCCCGCCGAACGTTCCGGCCCTGGACAAACAGGATAAGAAGACCGTGGCGAATTTGACCCTGCGTCAGCGGACGGAACTGCACCGCACGAATGCCGTGTGCGCCAACTGCCATAAGATTCTCGATCCCATTGGATTTGGACTGGAAAACTTCGATGCCATCGGACGCTGGCGCGATCAGGATGATACTGGAGGGGCAATTGATGCCGGCGGCGAGTTACCGGGTGGAAAACACTTTGCCTCCCCCAAAGAATTGAAGGCCATCATCGCCGCGCGGACGGGCGATCTTGCTCGCAACCTGACGGAGAAATTGCTGGCTTACTCCCTCTGCCGCCAGCTCGAGGGTTATGACGAAATCGTCGTCGATCAGTTGATGCAGGGGATCGCCAAAGACGGCTACCGCATGCAGACTCTGATCACCGAAGTGGTCACCAGCTATCCTTTCACCCATCGCCGCATCCAGGAACAACTCGCCTCCTCGTCCAATGAAAAAAAACCTGCTAATTGATCGTCGCACCTGCCTGAAGGGACTCGGCGCCGCGCTCGCGCTGCCGCTTTTGGAAACGATGGGCTGGGCGGATTCGTCCAAGGGAAAGTCCGTCAAACCGCCGGTGCGCCTTGGATTCATGTATATGCCGCATGGCGTCATCATGGATCAGTTTTGGCCAGCGAATGCGGAGAGCTTTCTTTCAGAGCCGCCGCCGGCTTTGGAATCATTGCGGCCCGTCCTCGACCAGTGTCTCATGATGAAGGGCATCTCGGGCGTGCCGATCGCGCCGTTCGGCGGAGCGCCTCATGCGCTCGAACTATCGACCTGGCTGACGGCGACACTGCCGGACTCGCATAATCGGAATAAGATCAACATCGCGATGTCCGCCGATCAGATCGCCGCCAATTACATGGGCGTCCTCACGTCGTTGCCGTCTTTGGAGCTGGCCACGATGCCGCAGACGCACAAGGAAAACCAGGAAGGACTGAACGAAGGGTATTACTCGCATTGCAGCTTTCGCTCGGCGACGCAAGCAGTCCCCGCCGAGACTAATCCGCGGAGCGTGCTCAACCGACTCTTCAAAAAGACCGAACAGGGCGGCAATGGCCGAAAGCCCGGGGAATCTGCCCAGACGGATGCTCTGGATCGGAGTATGTTGGACTTGGTCATTGGAGGCGCCAAAGACCTTCGTCGAATTTTGCCCCAGGACGACCAGCACAAGCTGGATGAATACCTGGATAGCGTGCGTTCCCTGGAACGCCGCATTGCCGCCATCGAATACCGTCAAAAAGAAGCGGCCTTGGAGGCGGCGGGAGTCAGCCCGAGCAAACGCCATGCTTCCGATTCCCCGCCCATCGAGATCAAGATCCCCGAAGGAGACAAACGGAGCGAGTATATGCAGGTCATGTGCGATCTCAATGTGCTGGCGTTCCAGACGGACACGACGCGCGTGAGCACCTACATTGGCTCCACGCCGAATGGCGTTTCCTATCCGGAACTCGGTTTCAAGGACGAACATCACTCCCAAACCCATCATAACAACCAACCGGACAAAGTGGATAAAGTCGCGAAGATCACCGCGTTTAACATCGCCCAATTCGCTTATATGATTAAGCGGATGGCGAGCTTGCGGGAAGGTGACGGCACGCTGCTCGATAACTGCATCATGATGTGGGGGTCCGGTCTTGAAGACGGGAACAAACATAGCCGGGAGAACCTTCCCTTTATCCTCGCGGGACGGGGCGGTGGCACAATCAAGACGGGACGCTTTCTGACGGACACCAAAGGAAATCAAGGGGACCTGCTCACCACGCTACTGGCCTGCGCCGGGGTTTCTCTTGACCGTCCCATCGGGATCGCAACCAAACAGATCCCGGAGATGACCATCGTTCTCTAATCTGGATACGATGAAATTCAGGTCGCCTCGGGCGAGCGTCGCGAAGACACGCCAGTCAGTTTATCCGCGGCGAAGACGAAGGATCTTATTTTCCCTCGGGCTCGCGGCGCTTCTTATGTTTTTCAACTTCGGAAACAATAAACCGCTCCTCGCCGGGGCGCCGGTGGGTTCGAAGGCAAATGCCAACCTGCTCATGGCTGAAGCCGAGAAGGCCTACGATAAGGGCGCGTATCAAAAGACGATCGATTCCTGCGCCGCCGTCATTGCCTCCGTTCCGGCAACGCCCAAGGTTTGGCGTCTGCGGGGCGACGCATTTTGGCAGTTGCATCAGATCGATCGGGCATTGGCGGACTACGATGAAGCGATCAAACGCGACCCAGAAGATTCGTTGGCGCTGAACGGTCGCGGTAATATTTATAAATCCCGGGGGCAAACGAGAGAGGCGCTCGCGGACTTTAATAAGGCGATCGATCTGGATCCCAATTACGCGCCGCCCTACGTCAATCGAGGCACTATCTACGCTGACCGGCGCATGGCTCCGCAGGCCCTGGCAGACTTCGACAAGGCCATCCAATTGAATCCCGAAAATGCGGTCGCGTATTATAATCGCGGCACGACAAAAAGTGACATGGGCAAGCCGAAGGAAGCGATCGCGGATCTCACCATGGCGATCCAATTGGATGCCTCGCTGGCGCAGGCCTATAATAACCGCGGCAATGCTTACGCCGACGCGGGACAGAATGATCTGGCCGTGTCCGATTACAGCGCCGCGATCAAACTCGATCCCAAATACGCTCGAGCCTACAATGGCCGAGGTGACATCTTATTGGCGCTGAACAAAGCCGATGAAGCGCTTGCAGACCTAAACAGAGCCATCGAACTCGAACCCAGGGAGCCATCATTCTACTTCACACGGGGTAAAGTGCATTTCGCCCGCAGAAGCTCAGCCTCGGCGATCAACGATTTCAACAAGGCGATCGAACTGAATCCGAACCTTTGGCAAGCCTATCACGGCCGCGGGTTCGTTTATAAAGACATGGGCGAGGAGACGAAGGCCAGAGCGGATTTCGCGAAAGAAGACGAGCTGCGCCGCAGGTAGAATAGGAAGTTGAAAGGGCGGTGAATCGGGGGAAGGATTCGCGCCGTGACGACGGATTCCCAAACTGGCGCTCCATTCAGCGTGCGAGCCGCGACCGAACACGATGCGGACGCCATCGCCCGGTTGACCTGCGATCTCGGCTATCCGGCGGATGCCGATACAATGCGTGTCCGCATTCGAGCGGTCGTCGCGTCTCCCGCCGACGCCTTGTTTGTCGCTGTCAACTCGTTCGCCACGCCTGTCGGATGGCTCCATGCGCATGCGGCGCAGCTCATCGAATCCGGATTTCGCGTCGAGATTCTCGGTCTTGTCGTCTCGCCGAAGATTCGCCGCGCCGGAATCGGCCGGGCCCTCGTGGCCGAGGCCGAGCGCTGGGCGGAAAGGATCGGGGCCGAAGCCGTCGTCGTCCGGAGCAATGTCAATCGCGTGGAGAGCCATGCATTCTATCCCGCGATGGGTTTTCACCCAACCAAGACGCAACTCGTCTACCGAAAGCCAGTGAATATCTCCTCAGGCGCCGAATCCTAAGGTCTTGTTATCGGCAGGATGAAATTCGCCATGTGATGCCGCTCCTCCCAGTTCCTGCCGGAGTAGAAGCCTCTCTTGTAAGCTTGCGACTCTTTACTATTGAGCAGGGAAAGGCGGACACACCCGCGTTGCCTCGCCCTCGACTCTGCTTCTCGCAGGAGTTCGGTTCCCAGCCCGCTTCCGCGATTGTCGGGTCTGACAAAGAGTTCCGAGATATAACACTCCGGCCCCTTGAAAAACAGGAACGGCGCCTAATGCATGGCGCAATATCCGGCCACAACGCCATCCTCCGTGACTCCCACAAGGACCGTCGATGACCCGGATTCTTTAACAAGCTGAAGCGCGTGACTGACTCGAGCGCGGATCTCTTCGATCGGAATCGCCGCCGCCGATTTTAACTCGGCGATGCCGGCAACCACATCGGCAATTCCCACGGCGTCTGGCGGAGTGGCTAATCGGACACGCATCGAAACGATTGAATTCCGGAAGACCTTGGAAGAGCAGAATTGCGAACTTCCGGCTCCAGTCTCGTGCTCGCCCGAGGAAAGGATTTGACGCGGGCGTGAAGACAGGACTGGTCGCGAGACCATGAACCTGAAATCACGAGTTACTTCGTCTTACGGCGACTTAACGCTCGCCTTTTACGTTGCGGGCGAGGCTTGATCGGACTGCGGCTCCGAAGAGGGAGTCGCGTCTTTATTAAGCTTTCGCTGCCGCTTTTCTTCCTTCTTGGCTTTTTTGTCCAAGTCTCTTCTCCGTTTTTCGAACTGGTAATTCGGTGTGGGCATTTTTTGAACCTTTCGGTGTGGTTACAGATGGCGAGTGCCGCGGGGTGACAGGCTCTTCTTTAATCAGCGATGTCTTCGGGGCGACCTTTCTTCGAGCATCCAGGCCAGCCTGAGCGCCGGAAGCGGTTTTGGCGTTTTGTTCGGCTGCCGCCGCCAGGAATCTCTTCAATGCCGCCGACACTCCCTGGTATTCTTTGGCCGTTTTCGTCACGATGCCCTGCTGCACAAGATTTTGAAGTTTCTCGTAGGCGCGCAGGCGCAGCATTTCCTCGCCGCCGTTAGCGGCATTGCGAAGACGCAGATTGGCATGGATAACATCAAAGAGCGGCTTGAACTCAAATGAAGCCCCTTTTGACAACACCGCTGCCAGTTCTTCGGTAACGATATCTGGTCCCCGACGCGAAAATGCTGATTTCATTCGCACAGATAACACTGTTCTTCGAGAAGTCGAAGGTTTTTCTCATCCGTGCTACTCGAAATCGCACTTTTCGCGTTTCAATCACAGGAAAAGGCTCAAATCGACCCCGTCGAAATCGCCGGCGTTGATGAGGAGCTTGACCGAATGGACGGTTTTTTGCTTTTTTCCCGAAAAGCGCCATCGTTAAGCGTCCCACGAGCCATTATCCCAATCCATCCATGAAAGCCATCGCATCGTTCAGTCTCGCCCTCTTCGCTCTGCTCCAGTTGTCGTCGTATGCGGGCGACGTTAAAATCACTGGCGAAGCGGTTTGTGCGAAATGTGAGTTGCAGGAGGTCACCTCCTGTCAAATGGCGATCAAGGTCAAAAACGCGAGCGGCAAGGAGGAGCTCATCATGGCCGACAACAATAAGGTATCGAAGGACTTTCACGACGAGATCTGCCAGAAAAACGCGAAAGTCGTCGCGGAAGGGGTCATCACGGAGAAGGACGGCAAGAAGACGATCGCTTTGACCAAGATTGAGCGGGCGCAGTAAGATTCCGCCACCCGAACCGGGTCATCGGAAGTCGTCAGGACGAACTGCGCTCTTGCTTCGCGAGGGCTTGCGGGTTCATCTCGTACCCATGAGAAAAGTCCTTAAATCCGATCACCAACCGCTCGAGATCAAGCCCCAGGAAAAATCCACCTGGATCTGCATGTGTGGCCTTTCGAAGAATCAACCTTTCTGCGACGGCTCGCACAAAAAGATCGCCGGCGAAGAAGATGGCAAGACCTACGAATACGACGCTGAAGGTCACCGCAAAGAGATCTAAGGAACCGCGGGAAAAGGGGTCATCAAAAGCGTGCGGCACGAGGTTGATAGCGAGCGAAACGCTTCGATCACCGTGAGCGGCGCGGGGCGATGTGTCGCCTGGTCGAATCCCAAAAGCACTTGATTTTTCGCGCGCGGCGAGTACTACTCTCCGCAGTTCTGTTTCCCCTAAGGGCAGAGGCTCCTCCCCGGACTGAAGAAGGATAAAATGAATCAGAACATGGTTAGTAACCCAAAGAAGCAAACTCTCGCGGCGATCGCGACTGATCCGGATTTGTCAGAAGAGTCCTGGGTGGCGCACGATTTCGCCATTTACGCGAAGGAAAAGCCGCTCCAGGCGCGCGGCTTCCGAGTGGGAAAAGATTACGAAGTGCGTCCCTGCAAAAACGTCCGCGGACACGTCCTCCGCTTGCCGGTCACCGGCTGGGCTCTGTGGTTTCCCACAATCCTGGATGCCGTGAATTTTGCGCGGAAACTCGCGGGCATTCACCGCGCGGATTGCTGCATCTACGATTCTGACGGCAGCGTTCTTTCCCGCTCGAATATTCTCGAGTCCCCGACCGCCTCCGCGCGCTGATCGCGGTCGTTCAACGGGTCGCGCAAGTCAGGAGCGCCGTTCCATTCCGCATTCGAGCGCGAACCAGGCCGGGTTCAGATTCCCCACTTGTTCCTTGAGCGCTTCGAGTTCCGCGGCGGGGCCATGCAGTTCCAGCCTGATCAAGTCCGACAACGTCAGCATTTTGTTCAGTTCCTCGCCCACATTCGATAAGTGCGCCAGCACGCCGGCGGCGTCTTTATAGGACTCGCGGCAGAAGATCTCGTCGCCATTAATCGTGAAGTCGTACTGGAGGATCTTCTCCTCCGTTTCTGACTTTTTCACGAATTCCCGCAGGAGCGCCTTGATCTCTTCCAGTTTGCCCGGGCGCGCCTTGAAGTACGGATGGATGCTGACTGGGAAGTGGCTCATGATGGGAAGTGGGGCTATCGCTCGGCCAGGCCGACCACTTCAATCTGCACGGATGCGACGCCGGACCCAATCATTTTTAATTGCTTCGCCGCGGCCTTGCTCACGTCAATGATTCGCCCCTTTTTGAAAGGCCCACGATCGTTGATGCGAACCACGGCCACACAATTCGTGGAAAGATTGGTCACCTTCACCATCGTCCCGAACGGCAGGGTCCGATGCGCGGCGGTCAGGGACGAGGCACTATACCGTTCGCCGTTCGCCGTGCCCCGGGATTCTGCATACCATGAAGCCACTCCCCGCTGAGGCGTCTTCGTGTCGCCGGCGTGGCCCAGCGCGCACGAGCAAATAAGTAGAGCGCCAAAGAATGCAGCTTTCATAAAGTTAATGTCTTATTTGTAGATCGTTTGCCCCGTGTTTTTCGGAGGGGCGCGGATTCCAGACGCATCCCGCGCCGCTGTCAAAGTGAAAAAAACCATGAATATCCGCAGAATTCTCCTCCCACTGCACCTGGTTGGCGGCCTCATCTCCGCCGTTTTCCTGGCGCTTCTCGGCGCCAGCGGCGCCTTGGTGGCATTTGAAAACGAAATCGACCACTGGCTGAATGGGCCGCTGACATGGGTGCAGCCTGACGGCGCGCCGCTTTCCCTTGGGGAGTTGAGTTCCAGGGCGCAGCAGCGGCATCCGGAAAGCCGGGTCTCAAACATCACGCTCCCGGCGGACCCCAGGATCGCCTATGGAATTCACATGCGGCCGGCCGGGAAGGGAAAGCCCTCCGGTTTTGCGGTGAACCCCTACACCGGCGAAGAACTCGGCTCCCTCGATACGGCGAATCCATTCACTCGAAAGGTCCATCAATTTCACACGAACCTCCTGCTTGGACCCCGCGGCAAGATCATCACGGCCGCCAGCGCCATCATCCTTCTCGGATTGTCCATCAGCGGCCTCATTCTTTGGATGCCCGCGAAGCTTTGGAAACCGGGCGTCCTCGCCCGAAAAAATGCGGCGAGTTACGAGTGGCATAACGTCGTGGGCATTTACGCTTCCATTTTTATGCTCATCTTCGCAGGCACGGGAATCGTGGTTCATTGGGATGATGAGACGCGCGTGCTCGTCGATCGCTTGGCGGGCCAGAATGACAAACCCCAACCGAAGCCCGTCTCGTCTCCGCGCAAAACCTCGACGCCGCTCGGTCCGGACCAATTGCTGGCCATCGCCGTCAACGCCGTCCCCGGGGCCAGGGTCGTGACGATCCTGGGAATCGGCGGCGGCAGCCCTGTCCGCATCACGATGAAATACCCGGAAGATCGCACGCCGGCTGGCCGGACAAATCTCTATATCGATGGATTCACCGGAGACATCGTCTCCCTGCAAACATCACGAACGGCGCCCATCGGCACGCGAGTCGCGAAGCTCTGGAACCGCGAGATCCATACGGGCGATATCGGCGGCTTGCCCACGCGAATCCTCGCCTGCATCGCGAGTCTCTCTCTCCCCTTGCTCGCCATTACCGGCCCGCTGATGTGGCTGGGCCGTCTCCGTCGTCGGAAACGCGGCGCCACGTAACGCGCGCCTTCGAGCGCCGGGATTGTCTTGGCCAAGCCGTCGGAAACGCCCATAGTCTTTCACCAACCATGATCGAAGAACGCATCCAGAATATCGAATCCAAAGTCCAGGCGACCCGGAACATCCCTGAAGACACGCGGGCGGAATTGCTGGAGCTTCTGGAGGGATTGAAATCGGAAATCTCCGCGCTGGCCAAGACGCACGGCGAAGACGCCCGCAGCATCGCCCGTTTCGCGGATGCCTCCGCGCATGAGGCCACGCGCGAGCAAAAGAAGGCGGCGCTCATGGACGCCTCCCTCAGCGGATTGAAATCGTCCGTCGAAGGATTGGAGATCGAACACCCGAAGGTCGTGCAGATCGTCAATCGGCTGGCCACGATACTCTCGAACATGGGGATCTGAGATCCGACCGGAATTTCCCGCCCCACTTTGCCTTTTCGCCGGCGATCGGCGATGCTTCACCATCTATGACTGGAAATCCCGCACTGACTCAAAACACGTTCACGGAAGTTTCCGCCGCCACGAGGGCCGAAGGAATGACCGTTCCAGGAACCGTTCAGAAGACGGGGATCCTGCTCGCTCTCACGCTGCTTTCCGCGTCCTACACTTGGAATCTATACTTCACGAGCCCCACGTCATCCATGTCGGGATGGGCCATGGGGGGAGCGTTCGGCGGATTCGTAATCGCGATGGTGACCATCTTTAGGAAGACCTGGGCGCCCTTCACGGCGCCGCTGTATGCACTTTGCGAGGGGCTGTTTATCGGAGCGGTTTCAGCGATCACGCAAGCGGCCTATGGAGTGAGCGTCATTCAGGCGGTCCTCCTGACCTTCGGCACGCTCGCCGCGCTGCTCGGCGCCTATCAGACGGGAATCATCCGCGCCTCGGAACCGTTCAAGCGCGGAGTGATCGCCGCCACTGGGGGCATCGCGATCGCCTACCTGATCAGCATGGTGCTCGGATTGTTTCACATCCAGGTCCCGTTCATGGCCGGAAGCGGAATGTTCAGCATCGGCTTCAGCGTCGTGGTGGTCATCGTGGCCGCGCTCAATTTGGTCATTGATTTCGACTTCATCGAGCAGGGCGCCAAAGCCGGCGCGCCCAAATACATGGAGTGGTACGCCGCTTTCAGCCTTCTCGTCACGCTGGTCTGGCTTTACCTGGAAATCCTCCGCCTGCTCGCCAAGCTCAGAAGCCGGGACTGATCCGGAAGGCGGTCGACAAACTAGGCCAGCAAGGTAGCGCATGCCCGAGCTTCAGCCGGAATACGAATACCAAATCCTCCGGGAGGAGAGCCGGGCGGAGCATGCGCTCATCGCAAATCGGTTGACCTGGTATGTGACGTCGCAATCGTTTCTCGTCACGGCTTTCGCCATTTCACGAGGAACGGGCTTCAGTTGGTTTCGATGGCTTTCCACGTTCCTGATACCGATGATCGGCCTGTTGACTTCGGGCTTGGTTTTCCCATCGATCGTCGGAGCTTGCGGGACGGTCAAGTTATGGCACGCGAAGCAGTGCGAATTCTTCACGCGGCATCCGCAATTCAAGGCGGCTTTTGAATTAAAACGGCCGATGTGGATTGAATCGCGCGGGCTCCTCTTTCCAAGAGTCATGCCCGTGGTATTCGGCCTGTTCTGGCTGGTCATCCATATCGCCAGCTACTTCCTATAGTTAGCGGATCTCGTCTTTCAGCTCGGGCGCGGCCGCCGGCAGTTCTTTCATGATCAGTTCCGCCATGGCTTTCGCGCCCTTCTCATTGAAGTGCGTCTGGTCGCCCGCCTTATTGGCCGTCTCGAGGCTGGCGGTTTCGCCGAGTTTTTCGAAATACGTCTTGCTCGCGCTGTGCAAATCGACGAGGCCGACCTTCTTTTCCGCGGCAACTTCTTTCATCGCGTCGGCATAGCGCAGCAGCGCGTCCTGGAGCTTCCCTGCTTCGAATGTCCGGCGGCACATGGGTGTGACACAAACTGGCGTGGCGCCGATCGCCCGCGACTCATCCACATACCGCCGGAGAAACTCCTTGTACGTAGTAGCCGCATCGGTCGCCTCCGGGTGGCTCGGATCGTGCGAATCGTTATGACCAAACTGGATCAGGATAAACTTGGGCTTTAGATTCAGCGTCTTCTGCCAGCGGCCTTCCGCGATGAATGTCTTCGTGCTGCGTCCCGAAGCGGCGAGATTCATCACCTGCACGTCGTCCTTGAAGTAATCCTGGATGTAGTGGCCCCAGCCGCGCTCCGGCTTTTGCGAAGGATATTCGCACACCGTGGAATCGCCGATGATCGCCATCCGCACTCCGGAATCCGAGAGGCTCTTCGGGTTCCATCCGTCGTTCCCTGCCAGCGCCTTTCCCGCATCGGATTCGGCCGCCGCCTGCGCCGCGGTGAGTTGCTTGCCTACGGCATCACGCCGGCTGATATCGAGCGGCGCCCCGGCAAGATCGGCGCTTTGATATTCCTCGAATCGCAAGGCCGCGCTGGCCGGGCCGGTGACTTGCCAGCCCGCCGGGAGGATATGCGCGCCCATTTTGCAGCCGATGAACGCGACATGGCTGGCGGGGAAGCGAGTGGTCTCGATGCGCGCCAGCCACGTCTTTTTCACATCCGGCGCCGCCGTGAATTTGCAATCGATAAAGACATAGCCGCTTTTGTCCGCGGGATTCCGCGCCTGCACGTAGTAGCCATCATGCATGGAGCGTAATTCGCAGCGCTCAAAGCAGGCGGTCCCGTAACCCCAAACGTAGTCCACGTCGCCTTCGATGAGGCTGTTCGCGACATACACGCGACCGCTTAGATTCAGCGTATCCTGGAAGCTAAGGAATCGCGCGTTCCGCAACGCGCACCGCTCGGCGTGGACGCACACGGCCTCGGCCTGGGAGCCCTTGTAGGGCGTGGTATTTTGCACCGTGAGATTCTCGAGCGCGAAGCCGTCTCCCTCGACGCCGAGCACCGAGCGTTGAACCCAGCCGGTATTGAGTTTTTCGTTATTCGCGGAGGCGATCACCGTTCCGTCCCGTTCTTCTCCGAGGAACCGAATCTGTGTTCGTTCGCTTCCGATCCGCACCAATTCTTCATAGCGGCCTTGGCGAATGAAGATAAACGCAGGCTGCCGGCGGCCCGGTTGGATCTGGTCCACGGCGCCCTGGACCGTGCAGAAATCCCCGCTTCCGTCGGCGGCCACAATGAGACGCCCGGGATTCGCCGGAGGCGCTGGCTTGGTGCGAAATTGCCACCCTTCGGAGACACCCGCGAAGTCGTGTCCTTCGGCATCTTTGAAGGCGCCGGCGCTGATCCGCACGACATACGACTCGCCATATCCCAGTTTTCCCGCGGGCAATCGGACGGTCGCCATCTTTCCGGTGATCTGCACCGGCTCATATCGAAGGGGTTCGCCGCCGGAGCCAAAACGATCCGCCGTTTTATCGTCGCCCAGATCCACGGCGGCCACCACCTTGCCGTCGGCCGCCTGGCAAAGCTCGATCTTCCCTGCGGCCCCACGCACGGGCGTCTGGTCAAACGTCAGACGCAGCGGCGCATCCGCGCATACTTCCTCTCCGACCGGCCAGCGCTCCGCGAGCGCGAGATCCGCGCGCGCTGCGACGCCGAGCGCGCACATAGCCATCAGCAGAAACGCGAAGGGCGCTTTCACGGAAGATTGAAATATTGGCGGGCGTTCTCGTGGCAGATGCCGCGCACAAGCGGGGCGAGGAGCGCGTCATCATCGGGGATCTCGCCGGATTCGATATCGCGCCCGAGGAGACTGCAGAGCACGCGCCGAAAATATTCGTGCCGGGGATACGACATGAACGAACGCGAATCGGTGGTCATGCCGGTGAAGCGCGAAAGCAGGCCGTTATTCGAGAGCGCATTCATCTGCCACTCCATCGCCTCCTTTTGATCGAGGAACCACCAGCCCGAGCCGAGCTGCATTTTGCCGGCAATGCTGCCGTCCTGGAAATTGCCGACCATCGCCGCGAACGCGTAGTTATCGGCCGGGTTCAGGTTATACACGATCGTGCGCGGCAGCGCATTTTCCGCGTCGAGCCGATCCAGGAACGCGCCGAGCGCCACGGTTTGCGGCGAGTCATCGATGGAATCAAATCCAGTGTCCGGCCCCACCTTTCCAAAGAGGCGCGTGTTGTTGTTTCTCAGCGCGCCCAGGTGAAGCTGCATGGTCCATCCGCGCTCCGCGTAGAGGCGTCCCAGGAAAAGCATCAGGTAGGACGCAAACTTTGCGTGTTCCCGGGAAGAGGCTGGCTTCCCGCTGAAGGCGGCGCTGAAGATTGCCGCGGCTTCCGCATCCGAGCACGGGTCCGCATAGCAACGCGCCAGCCCATGATCCGAAATCCGGCAGCCGGCTTCATGAAAGAAATCGCGGCGCCGGCGCAGTGCCTCGAGCAAGGCGGGAAGGCTCTCGATGCCGGTCCCGCTGACTTCCGCCAAACGTCCGAGCCACGCTTTGAACACCTCGGGACGGTTCACCGTGAGCGCCGCATCCGGGCGGAAAGCCGGGAGGACTTTTGTCTCCAGGCCGGATTTGGCGATGGCCACGTGATGGCGCAGATCGTCCGCCGGATCATCCGTCGTGCAGAGAGTGGTCACCCGAAATTTCTTCAGGATGCCATGCACGGAAAACTCTGGCGTGGCCAGCTTCTCGTTCGCCTGTTCCCAGATTCGATCCGCGCTCGATTCATCGAGCAGTTCGTCGATTCCGAAATAGCGCGCCAGCTCGAGATGGGTCCAGTGGTAGAGCGGATTGCGGAGCGTGTGAGGCACCGCGGCCGCCCAAGCCTTGAATTTCTCCTGGGGCGCGGCATCGCCCGTGCAGAAACGCTCGGGCACCCCGTTCGCGCGCATTGCCCGCCATTTGTAGTGATCGCCGGCCAGCCAGATCTCGAAGAGATTCGCAAACTGCCGATCCTCCGCGATATCGCGCGGCGCAAGATGACAATGGTAATCGAGGATCGGCTCCGGCTTGGCAAACTCGTGGTAGAGCCTGCGCGCGGCGCTGGTCCCAAGCAGAAAGTCGTCGTGAATGAAGGGGCGGGTGCTCATAAATTTGGGAGTGAAAAATTATGGGTTGGTTTTGGCGGAAGCGGGCGCCGTTTGCACGCTGACATCGATGAACCGCAGGTTCTTCACGTCCTGCTGCGTAAAGCCCCCCGCCGCTCCTGTGATGCGCCCCTTCATTCACGA
>Ga0206847_10215_pt2 | contig 16827 bp, 13 predicted proteins | sample Alteio_BWOrgCont_17_FD_152880 | JGI IMG/M metagenome (GOLD analysis project Ga0206847, IMG submission 152880) | Enriched cells from forest soil in Barre Woods Harvard Forest LTER site, Petersham, Massachusetts, United States -... | ecosystem: Environmental > Terrestrial > Soil > Temperate forest >... | reverse complement strand
ATAGATGACCTGCAGCAGTTTGCACTCCATCTGCGCCGGAGACTCCGCCACCCGTGCCGGACGCACCACCTCGCTGGCCCGTGGAGTCAGCCCAGACAAAACAAATTCGTCCACTTCCGGCGGCACTTCGGCGGCGGTGGCATTGGCCGCGGCCGCAATTGCTTCACTTACGATGTTCACGACAAACTCGCCTGTTTCCTCCACATTGCGCAATGTGTCCTTGCGAAGGTCAGGGTGAGCCTCCAATGCTGCGCTGCGGCTGCGAACCGTTGGGCAAAAGAGCACGGTTGGCGGATTAGAGCCCACACCTGAGAAAAAACTGAATGGCGCCAGGTTGGCCACGCCGTTCCGATCCACGGTCGATACCAGCGCCACCGGCCTTGGCACAATAATGCCGGTCATCAGCTTGTAGACCTGGCGCGGATCGCAGTCGCCGGGGTTCAGAGAAAGAATTGTGTCGTCAGTAGCGCTTGCGGAGAGCATATTGTTAGCCTAGAACATCCAGCCGGGTTCTGGCATGGTCAACTGGCCGGCGTCCGTACCGGGAAAGTCAAGCTTTCAAGCCGTGACAATTCTGATGCTTTTGCTGAAATTTGTCGTCCCGTAACATTAGTTGGTGCACAATCGTCTTTGGGGGAATTTCTTTCGTGCCGCGTATTCATTTTCAACTTCAACTCGCCGAACTTAAGGACAAGCTCCTGGCCATGGCTGCCTTGTCGCAGCAAGCCGTCGAGTCGGCAGTGGACGCCTATCTTCAACGGGACAAGGGCCTCTGCCAATACGTAAAGCAGAATGAGACGGCCATCAACACCGCTCAGCACGAGCTGGATGAGATGGCCTATGAGCTGCTGGCCAAGGAGCAGCCCATGGCCATCGATCTCCGCTTCATCCTCGCCGTGATCAAGATCAACGGCGACCTGGAACGCATTGGCGATCAGTCGATGGGCATCGCGCGGCGCACCAAGGAAATTCTGAAGCATACCGAAGTCGACCTGCCCGTGGACTTTGCAGCCATGGGAGAGTTTGCCGGGCGCATGATCCGTTCGGCGGTGCAGGCGCTTCTCGAAGGGGATGCGCGGCTGGCCGATTCCGTGCGCGAGATGGACGACGAAATCGACCGCATGAATCGCCGCGCGCACGCCGACCTGTTGCAGCTTATCCAGGAGAAGCCGCAATTCACGCAGCAGTCGATGAACGGAATTCTTGTGTCACGGAATCTGGAGCGGATTGCGGACCATGCGTCAAACATCGCCACCGACGTGATTTTCTGGATTCGGGGCGCAGATGTTCGCCACCAGTTGAGCATCTAGCAAGCTTGAGGAAACAGGGATCAGTGGCCAGGGGCTGCAAAATGGGATGCGACTCACAATTCGGCGATTCCCAATACCCAACCGACCGGATAAGATGGAAGGACTACGAGTCCCGAGGCCCTGAATGCCATCCCGTCTTCTTCCGCTGATCGCAGTGCTGTGCCTGTCTACCGCCCTTTACGCACAAAAGGAAACACCCGCCCATTACCAGCTCTACGGTGGCTACGCTTACCTTTCCAATTCCCTGGATGGAGTAACCGGCTCCCACAAAGGCTTGAACGGATTCGACGCCTCGATGGCTTTTGGGGCATGGCACAGACTGCGCTTCAAGGCCGATTTCTCATCCTACAGAGGCACTAACCTGGGCGCGCCACAGCATCCCTATTTCATTGTTGGCGGCGGGCAATACGCATGGCGCATCGGCAGGGAATCGCTCTTTGTGGATGGACTTGCCGGAGTGGCCGGCGCAAACAAAACCTGGGCGGCAAATGGCGCAACCGGGCAAACAGCCTCGTTCGCATCTCTGGTAGGCGGAGGCCTTGACACTCCAATCAGCAAGCACATTGCCATTCGTGTGGACGGCGGCTTTCAGTACTCCTATTTCGCCCTATCGCACCCTGTATCGTTAATTCCTTACCGGGTTGCCGGCCTACCCACGAATTTCGGCAAACTCTCCAGCGGAATAGTCTGGGAATTTTAGGGGACCTCTGATTGAATTGAAGGATACCCTATCCCGCAACCGGCACCGCAGTCTTGGCCGGAGGCAACCATTGCTTCTCGAATTCCGCAAGAGGCAGCGGCCTGCTGAACAAGAATCCTTGATACGAATGGCAGCCGATGCGGCTGAGAAACTCGCGCTGTTCTTCCGTCTCAACACCCTCCGCAATCACGGGCAAGCCCATGGCTCGACTCAATGAGACGATTGTCTGAGCAATGGCAGCGCTGCTTTCATCCACCAGAATGTCGCGAATGAATGACCGATCGATCTTGAGCTGGTCCAGCGGCAATCTCTTCAGATAGGCCAGCGACGAATACCCGGTACCGAAATCGTCGAGTGAGAATCGCAGGCCATGAGCCTTCAGTTCGGTCATTTTGTCGATGACTTCCTGAATATTCTCAACCAGCATGCTCTCGGTAAGTTCGAGTTTAAGATTGCGCGGGTTGGCGCCAGTTTCTTCGATCGCTGTCAGCACCTGGTGTACAAAGTCTGGCTGGCGAAATTGACGTGCGCTGATATTGACGGCAATCGAAAGATGCGCGGTTTGCTTGCGGTGGGACCACGTTGCAATTTGCGTGCAGGCAGCCTCAAGCACCCACTTTCCCATCGGCAGAATAAGTCCGGTCTCTTCGGCCAGTGGGATGAAATCGCCGGGAGCAAGCACATTGCGCCTGGGGTGATTCCAGCGTATGAGCGCTTCGGCGCCGATCAACCGGTTGCGATCTATCTGCGGCTGGTAGTAGAGCACAAATTGAGTGGCCCTGACCGCCTGGCGAAGGTCCTCCTCCATCACGGCGCGAGCATTCACGGCGGCCTGCAATGCGGGTGCGAAAAAGCGCATAGTGTTGCGACCTGCCGCTTTGGCCTGATACATGGCGATATCCGCCTGCTGCAAGACCTCGCTTGAATTCTCCCGCCGATCGCCAAACACCGAGATACCAATGCTGGCGCTGCTGCGACATACGCGCCCATCCAAAAGGTAGGGCTGTGCAATGGTGAACAGGATCTTTTCCCCCGCAGCCTTGGCTTGCGCCGCAGCATCCTCAGGAACCTCGCTCAGGTCTTCGAGCATCAGAACAAATTCATCTCCGCCCAGCCGGCCCACGGTGTCGGTGTCTCGGATGCAAGCGGAAAGCCGCCGCGCGGCCTCCTGTAGCAGAAGGTCGCCTGTTTGGTGCCCTAGTGTGTCATTCAGATTTTTGAAGTTATCCAGATCCACAAAAAGCAAGGCGCGCATGCGCCCGTTGCGGTTGCCCGCTGCCATCGATTGGCGCAACCGCTCCAGCAGCAGACGGCGATTCGGCAGGCTCGTCAGCGGATCGTAGAACGCGAGATTGCGGATCTCATCCTCCGCCTCTTTTGCCTGCGACACATCGCGCGCCATCACCAGCGCGCAGCGTACCCCGTCAATGTCTATAATCGATGCCGAGACAAGCCCCCAGAAGCTTTGTCCATCCTTCTTGCGAAACTGAACTTCAATGTTGCGACACCCGCCCTCTCGTTTGAGCGTCTCCAGAAAATTTACGCGATCGCGAACGTCCAGCCACAGATTGAGTTCCAGCGAATTCCGTCCAATCACCTCGTCGCGACTGAATCCCGTCAAGTCGAGAAAGGATTCATTCACATCGATATAGCGCATGTTGTCGAGCCGGGTCAGGATGATCGAATCCAGGCTGTTGTGGAACACCGTCCGATAGCGCTCCTCGCTCACCCGCATGGCTTCGGCGGCCGCTGCCAAGCGCTGCTCGGCGGCCTTGGCCTCTGAAATATCGCGAGAAATCGTCAACACACATGGAACGCCTTCAATCTCAATCGTGGATGCGGACATCCTTCCCCAGAAAATCTCGCCGCTCTTCCTTCTGAATAACGCCTCCAGGTCCCTGCAAGAGCCGTGCGTCCGCATCTCGTCGATCATTTTCTGACGATTTTCAGGATTGGCCCAGATGCCGAGATCGATCGACGACCGTCCGATCATCTCCTCGCGGGTATACCCGATGATGTTGACAAAAGCAGGATTGCACTCGACATACGTACCGTCGTCCACGCGATTGATATTGATGGCGTCCAGGCTGGTTTGGAATGCGCTGCGATAACGTTCTTCGCTCAGGCGCAGGGCGTCCTGCGTCAATTTCAGGCGCTCCTCTGCCTCCACCAGCGCGTTGATGTCTTCGACCAGCGCGATGAAGTGCAGAGCTCGCCCCTCGTTGTCGCGCTGCAATGAGAGCGTAACCTTGCCCCAGCGCAAGCTCCCGTCCTTGCGGATATAGCGCTTTTCCGTGCTCGCAAATTCCACCGCGCCGGACGAAATCTGCTCGCGCGCACGATGTGCTGCTTCGCGGTATTCCGGCGTCGTTATCTGATCTACGCTGAATCCGATAACCTCATGCGGCGCGTAGCCGAGGAACTCCGCAAGACGACGGTTGCACCGCAGAATCCGGCCTTCAAATGAGGTATGCGCAATTCCGAAAGCCACCTGCTCGAAGGTGGCTCGAAAACGCTCCTCGCTCTCCCGCAGTTGCATTTCCGCGCGCTTGCTCTCTGTAATGTCCTTGATGATGCCGCGCATTTTCACCGGACGGCCGCTGGCATCCAACTCAAGCCTACCGATTCCGTGAACCCAGCGCTCCTCTAAATCGGTCTGGCGAATAATGCGGTATTCTTTGTCGAAAGGGCGTCGCTGTCCTAGAACCTCTTCCGCGAAGTAGGCATTTATCGGCACCCGCTCGTCCGGATGCAGCAAAGCCGTCCACCCCGCTATGCTACGTTCATAGTCCGCGCCGATCCCGAAAATCTTATCCATCACCGCTGAACTGGTCCAGGTGTCCTTTGCGAGGTCCAACTCGTAGTTTCCAAGGCCGCCGATCACTTGCGCTTCATTCAGCGACTCAGAACTCTCTCGCAACTCCATTTCCGCTTGCTTGCGTTCGGTAATGTCTTTGCCGAATCCGGCGATGCCCGTTAGCTTCCCATCGACGACGATTTGGCTGAGCGTCAATTCGTTGGTCCGCCCATCCGCACGAACCGACTCAAACCGGCAAGAGCCTTCGTTCATTGCCCGCCTGTAATGCTGGTTCCAACGCGTCGACCTTTCCGGTGGCAGCAAATCCTCCGGACGCTTTCCCACAGCGGCCTGCACACCAAAATTGGCCTCATAGTACCGCTGCAGCGCCTTGTTGAATGTGAGCAGTCCGAAATTCAGGTCAACCGACCAGACAAAGTCATCCGTACTGTCGAGTAGCGCATAAAGGTCCGCCGCGGACTGCTGATATTGCGCGGCGAGTTCGGATTCCTGTGACGCCTGGTTCGACATACGAAAGTCTTTCTGATCGAGAATGTCCCGGAACATACCCAGTCGCAGCAACCGGTATGACCGCACCGTTCAAGATGCAGTTTACCCGTTTGGGCCCTCAACTATCTTCTATCGGAACAAGTGCGAACAAACTTCAAGAAATCGACCGAAACTCCGACAATTACCTGTGAGCCTATGCCTTACGCACACCGCGCGCCGGGCATTTTCGCTCGAACCCATCAGTTTGGGGCGCAAAAAAAGCGCCGAGGCCTCAATATCGAGACCTCGACGCCTTTTAACCGGAGGCAGGTTACCGTGTAGCTTCGAACAGGAACCAGGCGCGGCGTTCAGCCTCGTCGATCCACACTTCGATCAGGCTGGTCGTGGCATAGTCGTTTGCCTTGTCCGCCACTTCATGCGCGGAACGCAGGCTGTCAACCAGGCCCTTGTTGTCGGCATGGAGTTCCAGCAGCATGTCCCTCGCCGGCACGAACTCCTGGTCGTTATCGGTGATGCGCTGCAGCTTGGCGATGTGACCGATGGACCGAATCGTAGTCCCGCCAACTTTGCGAACCCGCTCGGCGATGGCGTCCGTAATAGCGAAAATCTGGTCAGCGTGCTCATCCAGAAGCAAGTGGTAGTCGCGGAAATGCGGGCCGCTCATGTGCCAGTGGAAATTCTTTGTTTTGAGGTAGAGAGCGAATACATCGGCCAGCAATGCATTCAGCACGCTTGAGAGATTTTTGACCTGTTCGGTGTCAAAACCGTCTGAAACATTGATCTTGGCTGCTTTCGAACGATCTTGGGTGTGTGTCGACATAGTAAAAAACTCCTTAGGATCAGGTGGGGCTTTCGGGACGTCCGGGATTGAGCGCCTCTGCCTCTTCCCTGCGCTAAGTCTTGGATGCACGCTCGCGCAAGACGGTTACGCACAATCGAAGCCCGCACCAATGATTGGAGTTCCTTCCGAATCCACGCCCAGGCAACAGCCTAGAGAACAGGATTCCAGCCGTTTTTCGGCTGAAAATTCTCCGCCATCACGAGCCCGAGAATCTGAGCCGGAGTTTCTGCCACAGCATCGGCCTGCGTGCACTCCTCCGCCGGCCCATAGCCCCAGGCGGCGGCCAGGCAGCGCACACCGTTCGCACGCGCAGCTTGAATATCGTGAATCCGATCGCCGATCATCCACGCCGCCTCCGGGCTCAGGGATTGTTCCCGCAGCAACCTGGCCAGCAGGTCCACCTTGCTATGGCTGGCGTACTCGGCTTTATCTCCATAAACGGCGGTAAACAGTCCGGAAAGCTCAAACAAATCGAGAATGCGCACCGCAAAATGCTGCTGCTTTGATGTGCAGACGTAAAGGAGAAATCCCTGCCGGTGGAGTTCCTCAAGCATTTTGCTCACACCGGGAAAGACGGAGTTGTTCTGCCAGCCTTCCCGGTCGTAGCAGGCCCGGTAATCCCGCGCCAAAGCGATGCGGTCCTCGTCCGTTCCGTTCGGAAGGATCTCAGCGGTCCACTCTTCAACTGGCGGTCCGACAAAGCGCTCCAGCGGTCCCTGGTCACCCAAACGCCACTCGTCGAGAGTCCTTCGCAAACAACCGACGATCCCGGGCATGGAGTCCGTAAGGGTTCCATCCAGGTCAAAGATAAGAGCGGGCAACGCGTTGGGCACAACTCAAGTTTCGCAGAAGGGACCCAGTCCATCGCGAGCCCACGGCCCACCCGATCCGGAGATACCGCTTTAGACCTTCGCTTGCGGATGCGTAGCATAATGCAGCAGCACAGCCACCGCGCAACTGGTCAGCCGTGTTTCCGCTGAATCCGCACGGCTCGTCAGAATGGTAGGCACCCGCGCCCCAAGGACAATTCCAGCCAGTTGCGCGCCGCCCAGATACTCAAGCTGCTTGGCCAGCATGTTCCCGCTCTCGAGATCCGGGACAACCAGAATGTCCGCCTGCCCAGTAACCGGCGAAACCAGCTTCTTGATCGCCGCCGCCTTCACGCTGACTGCCGTATCGAACGCGAGCGGTCCATCCAGAATGCCGCCGGTGATCTGCCCTCGATCCGCCATCTTGCAAAGCGCCGCCGCGTCCAGGGTGGACTTGATCTTGGGGTTCACCGTCTCGACCGCTGAAAGCAGTGCAACCTTGGGCTCGGGAATCCCCAACGCATGCGCCAGGTCGATCGCGTTCTGCACAATGTGTACCTTGTCTTCAAGCTCCGGCGTAATGTTGATGGCTGCGTCCGTAATCAGCAGCGTCCGCGCGTATGCCGGCGTATCCATGATGAAGACGTGGGATATGCGCTTGGCTGTGCGCAGGCCAGTATCAGCCTTCATTGCCACCTTCATCAGCTCGTCTGTGTGCAGGCTGCCCTTCATCATAGCCAGGGCGTTGCCGGAGCGGCACATGGCCACACCCAGCTCAGCGGCTTTGCGTTCGTCATCGGCCTGAAGGATGGGATAGCCACTTATGTCCACGCCGATCTTCGCCGCCAGCGCCTTCAATTCGGCTTCGTCGCCAATCAGTGTAGGCTCGATCAGACCCTCGACAGCGGCTTCCACGGTACCCCGCAGCGCCACGTCGGACAAAGGCCAGACCACCGCCGTGCTTATCGCCGGCAGTTCTTTGCAGCGCTCAATGAACTTGTGAAACACATGGTAGTCGGCGGGATGGCCAACCAGTGGGTCAACGGTAACAGCTTCAGCCAAAGTAGCTAGGTCGCTCATAAGTGTTCGTCTCCCGGCCGGCACAGTGGATCGCTGACTGGCCTCACGCATTCATTGTCGCCCCGCGACGCGTCCGTGCATGTGCGATAGATCACAACCCAGACCAGAGTACCGTATAGCGAGATGACGATGCCATAGTATGGCTTCGATCATGCGCGACCGGAACGCCCTCGAACACGCAGCCATTGGGAGCTACAATAAGCGAGCCTCGCATAGAGTTCCGGAATCCGAGTCTGGAGAACTGAATGAAGACCTTCGCCGACTTCACGCGCCATGCCATTGCATCAACCGTATTCCTGGCAATCGTCATCCCCGCCGTCGCCCAGAAGGCTCCTACCCCACCGTCGTGGGCTCTGAAGGCCGAGCGAACCGTCAACGGACCCGAAGCCGACCTGCTGGTGAGAACTGGCGACATAAATAATCTAGGCTTTGGCTGGCCTGATGGCTTCGACCCCTTTTCCGGAAAGTCCACTCCCGGCCACGGCTATCCGTGGGATCCTCGTCCAGGAGCGCCCGCTGGTACCGACCGCATCCTTGTCGGTTCCGTCGATACAGCGAAAGACGCGAACTCCCACTCTCACGATGGCTATACAAACTACGCCATTAGCCACCGCGATTCCTCCATGCCCGTTCCAATCACATTGGATATAGGCGCATTACCCGCAAAAGTTAACGTGGTTGTTCTGCAAATGTTTCTTGACGATTTCCAGGCGCCCGTCTGGGGCTCCCATTTCCAGATCACTCTCAACGGCACGCGCATTCCTTCTTTTGAAGCAGCTATTAATTCGCTGCAGCAGACTGGCCCCATCGGCAAGCTGGTCACCTTCAAACTTCTATCCGAATACTGGCCCTTGCTGCGCAGCGGAAAAGTCAACGTCCTGATCGACGATCCAACGACCCATATTCCCGACGGCTACGCCATAGACTTTGTGCGCCTCCTCGTCAATCCCCGCCCATTCAAATACGCAGTTTCGCTCACATGTTCCGTAGTTGATGCAGCCACACACAAGCCAATCTCCGGCGCCACAGTAGACGCCGCTACCGCAACTTCGACCTCTGATTCGACCGGCAAATGCACGCTGAAAAATCTTCCCGCCGGCCTCGTCACAGCCTCCGCCATTGCTCCCGGATACGATGAGCAGGTGATTCCCGTCGACATCGAAGCCGGAGCATCGGGGCACGCAAATTTCGAGTTGAAACGGCACTCTGAAGGCGTAGCTGACATTGAGCGCTCCATCGGCCAAAGCGGTTCAGCCGCCATCTACGGGGTACATTTCGACACTGGCTCGGCCACGCTGCGGCCTGATAGTACGGCAGCATTGGAGAATGTGTTGGCGACCATCAACAAACGTCCCGATTCGCACTGGATCATCTCCGGGCACACTGACAATCAGGGTTCCGCGGACCTGAATCAAAAACTCTCGCAGGCCCGCGCGGCGTCAGTCATTGCGTGGCTTGTAACGCACGGTGTGGCTGCGAATCGCCTTAAGCCACAAGGCTTCGGAGCCTCTCATCCCGTTGCTGACAACTCCACCGAAGCCGGTCGAGCACTCAACAGGCGCGTCGAAATGCAACTAGTCCAATAGGCCATTGCTCAAAGGCAAGACGCAAATACTTAACGCGAGGTCCCATGTCCCAACCCGACGTACGATTCACCATTCTGGAAAACTCGGGAGACCAGCGCGGCTTGAGTTTTCAAACCGGCCAACAGTGGATCGACTTCCTAGGCAAACTCGACGACGCACACATCGCTACAATCCTGCCCGGCGCCATTCGCGGCAATCATTACCATCTGCAGAGAAGGGAAGTGATCGCGGTCCTCTTCAACGATGAATGGCAGCTCGCATGGGATCGAGGCTTCGATACCGCCGCCAGTGTGAAACAGTTCTCCGGGGCGGGCGCAGTCCTGGTCGAGGTCGATCCTGGGGCGTCCCATGCCGTAGCCAACACCGGCACCACATTGCTTTGGATAATCGGCCTATCGAACGGCGCATGGGACCCCAGCGCTCCTGACGCCTATCCCCGCATACTGCTTCCGCGGCCGTAACTTCTTCGTGTTCATTTACGAACAGGTGATCGCAGGTTCGAACGCCTATCAACGGCAACTTCGCGCCATTTTGAACCGTCCGCACTGAATCTGCGTAGTTTAGGGCGATGGCCGTTTGGCTGGCCAAGTGCTAGTCAGGGTACTACTGCCTCGGCGAGGAGCCCTCCCCCATGCGTAATTTCTTTTTCGATCTCAGATTTGTACTGCGGCAACTGCGCAAGTCTCCCGGATTTACAGCAACAGCGGTGCTGATGCTGGCCTTCGGTATCGGGGCCACAACGGCAATCTTCTCCATCGTTGAAGGTGTTCTGCTACGTCCATTGCCGTTCCCGGATTCCGACCGCCTGATGGTGCTCGCCGATCGCCTCGAAGGCGCGGACGTAGGCGGCAATGGCGAGGCGGGCGTCACGGTGCCGGATATTCTCGCCTATTCACGCGACACGAAATCCTTTGACGCATTGGGCGGCTATCAGTTCGCGGGCTACGAGCTTTCCGGCGCAGGTGAAGCTGCCCAGGTTAACGCCGCTCGACAAACAGCCGGAGTCTTCTCAGCGCTAGGCGTCGCGCCGCAGCTTGGCCGTGTATTCACTGCCGATGAAGATGAAAAACACGAGCAAGTCGCGGTCCTCAGTTATGCAACCTGGAAAGATCGCTTCAACGCCAATCCGCAAATTCTGGGGACAAAAATCCTTCTTGATCGCAAGCCATTCATCGTCATCGGCGTCATGCCGCGCAACTTCGAATTCCCCCTGGTGACCGGCCAACTGAACCGCACTGAATTATGGGTTCCCATGAGCTTTCGGTCGGATGAGCTTCTGCCCCAGTCAGGCGCCAACTGGAGTTACTCCATGGTCGGGCGCCTCAAATCCGGCATCGCCCCCAAGCAGGCCCAGAGCGACGCGCAGCGAGTAGCCGTCGAAATCATGAAGGGATATCCCGCCATGATGGCCAGCCTGCGCATTACCTCAGTAGTCCGCCCGCTGCAAGAGGAAACGATCGAGACCACGCGCCCATTGTTGCGGACTCTATTCATGGCCGTTGCCGTTGTGCTGTTGATTGCCTGCGTCAATCTCGCGGGGCTCATGCTGGTGCGCGCGATACGCCGCCAGAGAGAAGTCGCCGTACGCCTGGCCCTTGGCGCAAGCGCATTCGCATTGCTGCGTCAAACAATCCTCGAAAGCCTGGTCCTCAGTGTGTCCGGCGGCTCGCTCGGCCTGTTGTCTGCCGGCCTCGCGCTCAAACTGGGTAAGAGCCTGCTCCCCGAAAGCCTTCCCCGCATCAATGAAATCTCGCTGAACTGGGCTGTTATTGGTTTCGCGCTTCTACTGGCGGTGATAACCGGCTTGCTTTGCGGATTGGCTCCAGCCTTCGCCGCTTTGCGTACCAATGTAAACGGCACTTTGAAAGAAGGCGGCCGCAGCGGAACAACGGGCAGTGGTCACGCGCGCCTCCGTTCAGCCCTGGTCGTAGCTGAAATCGCAATCGCTCTGGTATTGCTCGCTGCATCAGGCCTGCTCCTTCGCAGCTTCGAGAAAATGCGCAAAGTCGATCTGGGATTCCGCCCCGATCACGTCGCCACCGCGTCCTATTCGCTGCCGCAGAAGCAATACTCCACACAAGCTTCTATCGATGCGTTCAACAGCGAGTTGCTTCGTCGCCTGAATCAACTTCCTGGAGTCAAGGCCGCCGCTCTGAGCAGCCTAATTCCAGCCTCAGGCAATAACAACAACCAGACCTTTGTTGCGGAAGGCTATGTGCCGCCGCAAGGCGCAGGAATGAACCTGGCCACCTTAACAAGTGTGATCGGCGACTACTTCAGCGCCATGGGAATTCCGCTGCTGCGCGGACGTACATTCACGGATGCGGATAAATCCGGCGCGCAACTGGTGGCGATTGTGAATCGCAAACTCGCCGAGCATTATTGGCCCAATCAAGACCCGATCGGCAAGCGCTTCCGCATCGGAACGCAGCAAATGCAGACCCCTTGGCTGATGATTGTAGGTGAAGTAGCTGATGTGAAACTCGCTGCTCCGGACGATCCAACCAGAGAGCAGTATTTCTTTCCCGTTGTCCAGTCGGAAGACGATATCGGCTCGCTCGCCAACCCGGCCACCGATCTCAACGGCAACGGAGGCTATATCGTTTTGCGTTCCGGGCTTCCTTCCGAGCAAATGGAAAGCGCTCTTCGCTCCACCGTCCGAGCTATCGATCCACAACTGCCGCTCACGCAGGTGCAGACCATGGACGAGGCTGTGCAAGGGGCGGAGGCGCCTCGCCGCTTCAACACTGTGCTCATCTCGAGCTTTGCCTTCGCAGCTGTCTTGCTTGCTGTGCTCGGCATCTACAGCGTCATCGCCTTCTCTGTCGCGTCGCGCGTGCAAGAGGTTGCCATCCGCATGGCCCTCGGTTCTCAGCGTACCGGAATCGTCCGCCTCATCCTCGAGTCCGGCGCAAAGCTAGCCGGCGTCGGTTGTGTTCTTGGATTGGGCGGAGCCGCCGCAGCCTCAACCCTGCTCCGCTCCATGCTCTTCGGAGTCAGCCCGTTTGACCCGTTTGTCCTTGCAGCAGCCGCGTTCGGCGTGCTTCTGCTGGCTCTTAGCGCATCCACGCTACCCGCTCTGCGCGCAGCCTCCATCAACCCCAACCAGGCCTTGCGTGGGGAATAGGATTGACGCATCCATCTCCGCAATGCTTTCCTACTTGCGGCGGAATCGCTCCCGCGTAACCGCCGCGAATCGGAGACCATTACTATGCGGTCAGGTGGGTCAATGCTTACAGCTTTTTTCCTATCGACAGCTTTGCTCTGCGGCTGCAGCGGCGGAGGAAACACCGGGGGATCGACAACCACACCCCCACAAACAGCCGCCACTCCCACCATCACCACATCCAGCAGCAACGGCGCGCAGAACGGAGCCGTGATCGTGGCCCTTGGCCCTATGGTCACCGGCACCTCAATCTACTACACGCTCGACGGCTCAACGCCCACCACATCCTCGCAGCAATATCAGGCGCCGATTCTTATCGCCTCCAACCTAACCGTCAATGCCATCGCCACGGCCACGGGATTCACCAACAGCGCCGTTGCCACCAAGACTTTCACGTCCAACATCACCTCAGGCGCCATCGTCTGGTCAGACGAGTTCTCCAACTCAACCACAACCAGCGCCCAACCCAATCCATCAACTTGGACATACGACATCGGCACCGCCTGCTGCGGCAACAACGAGCTTGAGACCTACTGCGCCTGGGCTTCAACCACGTCTCCATGCAATCCAGCAAATCCGAATGCCTATGTGGGCACGGATGGCTATCTGCACATTGTTGCCGAGCAGCCGACCGCCGGCGCAGCCGTCTACACCTCCGCGCGCCTCAAGAGCCAGGGCTTGTTCAGCTTCCAGTACGGGCGCATCGAAGCAAGGATGATGCTTCCCGAGTCGCAAGGGATGTGGCCGGCCTTCTGGCTGCTGGGAGACAACATCGTAACCAACCCCTGGCCGGCCTGCGGCGAACTCGACGTCATGGAGCACATTGACGGAGCCAACACGCCCTTCGGCGGCCCCGGAACCGGAACCGCTCCTGGCTACGACTGGATGCAGTCCTCCATCCATGGAACGAACCTGAACGGCGGCAAACCATACACCGCCACTGGCTTTTCCGCTGCGGCCTGGCACACATACGGCATGATCTGGTCGAAAGGCCAAATTCAGTACTATATCGACAGCCCCAGCAACATCTACGAGACCTTTACGCCTTCCACACAGACTGGCACATGGCCCTTCGACACCGGCCCCGAGTTCGTGATCCTGAACCTGGCCGTTGGCGGCGACTGGCCCGGCTCCCCCAACTCAACCACGGTCTTCCCATCCCAAATGCTCGTCGACTACGTCCGTATCTACGCCAACTAGCGCTCGCTGCACGGATGGTTTTTAAAGTCTGGGTGCCACAGATACCTCTCTGCCACTTTCGTTGCACCCAGCGCCCATTTGAACCCAATTGCGCCCCATTCGCTGCAATCCCGCTTGCGCTCCCATTTCCACTGTGATAAAACCAAATCATTCAAGTTTGCCCCCAAAGGGCAAGCCTGAGTTTCATGCAGAGTGGTTGAGGGACGAGCCCTGTGACGCCACGACAACCTGCCCGCGCAAAACGGGAGTATGGTGTCAACTCTTGCCCGGAGACGGGGAACATGAGATTCGGGGGTCGCTTCAGCACTCTTAGCCGAGGCGGCTCGCAAGGTTTTTCGAGTCAACTCACGTTCGCTTTTTTCTGAGCAGGTCGCGCGCTCGCATTCCTTCTGTCACTCGCATACATGCGAGGGGAATCTTGACGACTGCTTACGAATTGCGATGTCGCGAATGCGGTAAATCCTACGGGATTCAGCCGCTTTCCATCTGTGACGACTGCTTTTCTCCGCTTGAGGTGACATTCGACCTCGAGTTCGCCCGCATCCGCTTTACCCGCGAAGCCATTTCCGCAGGCCCGTTGAACATGTGGCGTTACCGTGCCTTGCTGCCTGTTCCCGACTCATACGAGCCGCAGACCCCGGCCGGCCTGACTCCGCTCATGAAAGCGCCCCGGCTTGGCGCGCGCATCGGGGCCAGCAATCTCTACATCAAGAATGATGCCGTTTGCCTGCCCACGCTCAGCTTCAAAGACCGTGTTGTTGCCGTTGCCCTGGCCAATGCGCAGGCCTTCGGGTTTGACACTGTCGGCTGCTCATCAACAGGCAATCTGGCCAACGCCGTTGCAGCGCAGGCCGCCCGCCTCGGCCTCAAGACCTACATTCTCGTTCCGGCCGATCTTGAGCCGGCCAAGATTCTCAACACCCAGGTCTACGGCGCAACGCTCGTGCGCGTCGAAGGCAATTACGACCATGTCAACCGCCTCTGTTCTCAAATTGCCGACCGCTACAACTGGGGCTTTGTGAATGTGAACCTGCGCCCGTATTACGCTGAGGGCTCCAAAACCGTCGGCTTCGAAATCGCAGAGCAACTCGGCTGGCGTCTGCCCGACAACATTGTCTGCCCCATGGCCGGCGGTTCCCTCATCACCAAAATTCGCAAAGCCTTCCGCGAACTGGTCGCGCTTGGTCTCGTCGAAGACAAGCCCGTCCGCTTCTTCGGAGCGCAGGCAACCGGTTGCTCACCCATCTCGACAGCCGTCAAAAACGGCACTGATGTTATCGAGCCGCAGCGTCCCAACACCATTGCGCGTTCACTTGCCATCGGCAACCCCGCCGACGGCCCTTACGCCTCGCGCGCCATTCGCGATTCAGGCGGCTGGGCTGAAGATGTTTCCGACGTTGAGATCGTCTCCGCGATCCAGGAACTCGCGGAGACCGAAGGCGTATTCACCGAGACCGCCGGCGGAGTCACCACTGCGGTCACCGCGCGCCTCTACGCTCATGGCCGCATTCAACCCAACGAGCTGACCGTCACCTGCATCACCGGCAACGGCCTCAAAACAACCGATTGCCTGCAGGACAGCTATGAACAGAATCAGGCCATCCGTCCGCGGCTCGCCGATTTTGAAAACTATGTGGAAGAGCGCAACGCCGTCAATGACGCGCTCAGGCTGGTAGGAGAAAGTTATGTCCGTTAGAGTTTTGTTGCCCAACGCATTTCAGAAGCACACCAACAACGTCCGCGAAATCGCATCGACAGCTACAAATTTGTCTGAACTCGTAACGGAGATAGAAAACCGCTTCCCAGCGCTCCGCCAGCACCTACGCGGCGAAGACGGCCAGATTCGCCGCTTCATCAACTTCTACGTCAACGAAGAAGACATCCGCTTCCTCGGCAATGAGAAATACGCCTTCAAAGACGACGATGAAATTTTAGTCATTCCATCTATCGCTGGCGGTTGCTGCTGATAGAAATCCGCTCGAGTTCCACTTAACGCCAACGGCTTTCTTTCAAGGAAATCCGTCTACTGTACATTTGCTATATGCTTTCGACCAATCGAAGGTGAGCCAAAGTTTCCACGGCGTTTGGGCGGAGTGACGCAATTGACCGTGCCTTGCGATTGCTGTTGGTTTAGTATTCCATTGAACCGAGGCTTTGATATGATCGGGTTCAAATGGAAGCTCGTGACCAAAGGATGCCAGGCTCGGAGCGGGGCGGTAGATCCCGTCTCTTGTTCGTCACGTACGTGCTTCTGGCTTATTACCTGCCTCCACTTCTTATTCTGATGCGGGTTATCCCATTCGAATTCCGATTCCCCATGTTGCTGATCACATCAGTTGCCGTGGCTGCTTACGTGTTGTGGGGGCGGTATAGTCTCGCATCGCTGGGAATTAGGCTGGACAACTTCGGCCGATCGCTAGGAATTAACATCTCAATCAGCATTGTAGGTTTGCTCGGCCTTGCGCTCCTCGACCTTAAAGGGCTGATCCGCGCGCCTACCGTGCCCCAATGGAGGTGGTTCTTTCTCTTTTACGTTTTCGTTTCTTGCCCAGCCCAGGAATTCCTTTTCCGGAGCGCGTTGTTTGCCGAAATGGAAAATGCGGGGATCAATGGAAAATACTGGCAGATCGCCATCTCAAGTATCTCGTTTTGCTTTCTCCATATTATCTACAGGGATGCCATAACGCTTTGTGCCGCGCTGCTCATTGGCATCGTTTGGGGCTTAGTCTACCAATCCTGCCGCAACCTAATCGGGGTTACCGGATCTCATTGCGTCCTCGGAGTTGCCTCCATCTTTGTCGGGTTGATCTAACACATGCTGAATCGCG
>Ga0206847_10249_pt1 | contig 16908 bp, 15 predicted proteins | sample Alteio_BWOrgCont_17_FD_152880 | JGI IMG/M metagenome (GOLD analysis project Ga0206847, IMG submission 152880) | Enriched cells from forest soil in Barre Woods Harvard Forest LTER site, Petersham, Massachusetts, United States -... | ecosystem: Environmental > Terrestrial > Soil > Temperate forest >... | reverse complement strand
CCTGTTCATCCTGTCGAATTTTTCGGTTTTTTATCATTTTCTTTGCGCCTTCGCGCCTTTGCGTCTTTGCGTTAAGTCTGGCTCATGTCGAGGGCGATGGCCGCGCCCATATCCGCGCGGCGGACGCAGTGAAACGTGGGCGGCGTGGTCGTGTAGTCGAACCAGGTGACGGCGTCCGGCGTCCAGCGCAGTTCCTTGTGGACCACCTCGGCGCACGTGATGTCGCGGACTTCGTCGTGGGGGACGTACGCGTTGGGTGTGATGGTTCCGATCGCGAAGGGCGGCGGCGTGGAATTATCTAGAAAGGGTCTCAGCGTCCAGTTGAGCGCCTCAATGATTTGCTGCCCGGTGGTCAGCATGTCCGCAAAAGGCGGTGGATTGGGCGTGGCGTAATCGACGGGCGCGATGTTGAGAAACAGGTGTGTCGTGCTCTGCGTGGTGTCGTAGATCGGCGCGGGTGGACTGGCCGTCGTATAGCCGGTAATGATGCGGTAGGGCTGTTGAAACAGCAGATGCTCCAGATACCACCACGGCCCGGAAACCACATAATCCATTTGCTCGGCCGTGGGCGATCCCATGGACGGCGTCTGGGTGACAATGCCGCTAAACCAAATCACTCCGCCACTATAAGTCCCATCCGTCCCCAGCGTCCGATTCCGGTAAAGCGTGACGGCGCTCAAATACGCAAACAGCGGCGCGGCATCCACGGGCTGGCCGGGGGGCGGATATATTTACCAGGGAGCCCAGCCCGCGCCAACAGGTGGAGCTCAGAACCAGTTCAACGCGCTGCGTTTCACGGTGGATTTGCAGGGTGTGCAGGCCACGGGCACCAAGGCCTTGCTGGAGTGTGATTTTCTCGATATTCAAAATGTCGATTGGTGGCTCAAGAAACATCCCAATTACACGCCCTACGACCCATCGAACGCCGGTGATGTGGCGGAGAATGACATTCTGAGCTTCACGCTCAATCCCGGCTCGGTTTCCCGCCGGGCGTCGAACGCGGGCAGTGCGGACAAGGGCTTCACCAACGAACTGCGGTCGGGGCAGATTGTTGATTGGATGAATTTTGGCGCGCAGGGAATTGTCGTCGAAGCCATCGCCACGGTCACCCATCGCAATGGCAACGTGGATCAAAACGTCAAACTATCTTTCCAATGCACGTCCACCAACGCGACCTCCGGCACGTACCAGCACCAAACCATCAGCCAGTTCGGCGAGCCGATTCCCGTTGGCCTGGCGGAGCAAATCTACGATGCGGTATCGGTGCTGATGTATGAGGGCGAGGTCACGTTACAGGAGCGGGATTGTTCGGGATCGGTGAGCATCGGAAGCCTCTTCAACTTGACGAACGGCGCGAACATGGCGTGGGCCACCATGGCCGCGCAAGTTCAGAAAGTCGTTGAGAATCTCGACACCGGCGATACCAGCCTGGAATTCGGCCCGCCCAAGCACCTCAGCGCCGGCGACTTGGTGGACCTTTTGCGCGTCAACCGCCGGCGCATTGTTTTGTTCAGCCCGAACTTGCAGCAGACCGGCCAGAGCGGCGGCAACGGTTCCGTGGATCTTGGTTCCAATACGCCCGAGAAAAACTCCGCGCACGCGCAAGGCACGGCCAACCCGCTGGTGATCTCCGCCGCCATCGACGGAAGCACCGGCGCGGTAACCCACGCGGTTGGCGCGGATGTATCGAGCACCTGGACGGCGCCTAACAATCCCGGATCGGTGACCATCTCCTTGCAGGCCGCCAACGGCCAGCAAATCGCCATCCGTCCCGTTCCCGTCTGCATCAACGGCGTGACGGGGATGATGTACTTCCTGTGCAGTCCGATCCCCAATTAAAATGATTCCCTCTTTGCGTTAATCCATGATCTCCTTCTTTTTCCCCTGCATGAAATGGAAGCTCCTTTCCGCGGTCAAATCCCATCACGGCTACGCCGGTTTTGCGGGGCAACGGTTCACGCGCTACCTGTCCGCCGCCGTCGTTTGGAATCTCGATGTCTATGGGCCGGGGGCGGATACACCCTACGGGAATTACGTCGGGTCCACCACGGCGACTTACAATACTACCATCGCCCGCCCGGACGGCAACGAGATCCCGCCGCGCAGCAATACGGTAATGGTTACTTTCAATGGACAGTCCGGCCCGATGCCCGCGTACGATCTGATCCTCGAACCCTACGCTGATCCCGACACTCTATCCGATAGCGGCTACACCGTTCTATTTCCAACCGTGATTGCGAGCGCGGGAACCATTTTGGGGAATAATATTTACACCGCTTACCCGACGAGTTTGCAAGTCACCCTCTCCAATCCGTATACGCTCGAAGAATTGGAGGCTGATGTGGATGCCCTGCTCGCCGCGATCTCCCCCGACGCAATCCCGTGGATGGATTACACGACCAATTATCCGCCCTCCGTGGATTTTCTCGGCTTTAATAATCCGCCCGCGCCGCTGCCGGCTGAGGCAACCTATTCCGGCCTCGGTACCCAGCCTGTTTTGCAAGCGGCGGCGTGGTCGGTTTACCTGCCAACCGCCAATCAAAATTTCACCCTGGCCGCGCTCGGGAAACTAATGAGTTGGATCGCCGTGGCGGGAGACTATTGCCGCCGGGATTTTGAGGTGGATTTAAACGCGAATCCGGTGACGCCTCCGACTTGTGTCTCCGGCGTGGGCAGTTGCGCCGCGATCTTCCAAGTGACCGCGCCGCCCGGCGTCGCCATCGGCGTGAATAAATACACGTTGATCATCCCGGATTGCCAGTGCGGCGCTCCGACTCTGCCGTGATCGCGCGCGCATTCGGCGCGGATGCCGCGCCCGAGCCGTTTACCTTGGTGAACCTTTTTGTAATGCGTCAGTGAAAACGGCGTGTCGTCCGCGCCACGTTCAGCAGCGGCGTAACCCGGGGCGTGGCTCACGCGGTAAATGTGAATGATTGCGCGTTGGGTTCCGAACGATTCCGCCCGCTTCTGAACGCGGGCGGGGCCGTCGCGGCGCGACCAGCCCTACCATCCGTTACTGACGCATTACACCTTTTTCACCTTTTCCCTGGAAAAAGGAGTTGCAATTCTTAGGACTCGGAGGAAAGTCATAAAAACGGCTCGCGCATCTCGCGGGTCGGCAGCCAAATGGAAAATCCCGATTTGCATGCCGTGGCCCAAGCGCTCCCCGCCGCGCCGGTACCAAGAGCCCACCCATTCACCTTGGTGGAACTTCTTCCCCAGTATATTCGCCTGCTCATTGCCACGGTCGCGGCGACCGGGTCCTGTTTCTTTGTCATTTGTTACACCAAGGTCAAGGCCATGCTGGCACAACCGGATCGGTCAGATTTCCTCGCGATGGAGGGTACCAGGTTTCTAGCGCTTCACGGCTGGCATATGCTCGTCATCCCTTTGGTTTTGTTATTGTGCGGCATCGTCGTGGTCCATCGCTGGAAGAATAAAGCCGCCTTTGAATTAGTTGTGGGGTCTCAATGGCTGTTTGCATTTCTCTGGTTGGCATGGTGCATCCTCATTTGCCTGGTGTCGGACATTCCATTGTGGTCCCGTGGGGATATACAGTCGCGGGGCAGGCACGAGCATACCGCGCAATGAAGGGGTCTTGCCAATGGAGATTTTTTAACCGGGGTTAACCGGGAGAACGGAGGGGACGGAAGAATCGCCGCGAAAAGGCGCAAAACGCGTATAATCGGACTCGGAGCCGATTTTTTTCCGAGACCCGGGCGACGAGGTCATTTCCGGGACAGGTCATCTCCACGCTCACCTAATCGTTGGCTTTTATTTTTTTCCGGCCAATTGATCCAGGAATAGATAGCGGTCGCGATGGCGCTCGGGCTCGGCTTTGGATTCAACATCCAGACGCATGAATTGAATTTGACTGCCGCGATTCGCCGCGGGCCATTCCGGCAGGCCAGGGCCGTTGGGGTTGCCGGTTTTCACGAAGTTCGCAAGGTACGCCTGCATGGTTTCGGAAACGTGGTAATCGTCCTTGGTCCAGGCGAAGACTTTGTTTCCGGGCAAGTTGCCCAAGGCATATTCGATCTCGGCGGAATGCACCGCGCCGTGAACTGAGAAGTCCTTCTCGGGCTTGTCAGTAAACATTGGCGGGCGCGGGTGGGAATAATAATAACGGAAAACGGGTTTGCCACCAGTCCGGCCCTGGAGATCGGACCATTTCCAGGTGCTAAAGGCGATGAACCGGTCGCCGGCCAGTTCGGTCGCGAGTTGATGAACGTCCGGCGTGGTGACCGGCGAATAGACCTTTAATGCCTCGTCCGCGTGATCGCCATAGAGTTTTCGCACTGCCTCAGTAAAAATCCCCGCCGGCGACTGGCTCAGTACCGTCCAGCCGTTCATTTCCTCGGAATTCCAGCCAACCAATAACGGCACGTGGGCTTGTTCACCGGCGGCAAATGTGGCGACCGGGTCTTGCGTGAGGAAATAACCGTCAATCGTCATCGGAAATCGCGCGCCGGGTTTGGCGGTGGCGTCCAATAATTGTTGGGCGGACATGGCCCGCAATTCCGCCAGGGAAGCCGCGCCGGAATTGGTGGCAAATTTGACACCCATTTTCTCCGCCTCGACGAGCGGCGCGGGCGGCAGCGCGCCCAGCAGCGAGCCGCTTTCGCCAATCGCACCGGCGATCAAATGCTTCGATAGCGGCGAGGCCATTTGCGCGCTTACGGAGATCGATCCGGCGGATTCGCCGGCGATGGTGACTTTTTTGGGATCGCCGCCGAACGCGGCGATGTTTTTCCGCACCCATTGCAAGGCCGCGTTCTGGTCCAGCAAACCGTAATTGCCAGACGCATGATGCGGAGACTCGGCGGTCAGTTCGGGATGCGCGAGAAAACCGAAAACGTTGAGGCGATAATTTACCGTGACGGCCACGATTCCTTTGCGGGCCATGCTTTCGCCGTCGTAGCGCGGTTCGGAACCGTCGCCCGCCTGAAATCCGCCACCATAGAAATACACGAGCACCGGGAGATGCTCCTTGTTCGACTTTGCGGGCGTCCAGACATTCAAGTAAAGGCAATCCTCACTGACGCCATCGGAGCGGAACACCATGTCGCCGAAAATGGGCCGTTGCATGGCGCGCGGGCCGAATTTGTCCGCCTTGCGCGTGCCAGTCCAGTTTTTGACCGGCTGCGGCTCGCACCAGCGGAACTCGCCGACGGGCGGCGCGGCGAAGGGAATGCCTTTGAACGCGTGGACTTGGGTGTCGGCGTTAAAAGTGCCCTCGACCAAACCGTTGGCGGTGGCGGCAAGATTGTCCGTCAACTTGGCGGCGGACAACGGTAGCGCGGCCAATATGAAAAATGCGGGGAGTAATTTTAGTTTCATAAACTTTTTGGCTGATCGCGGGAGCGGGATTGCATCGATTTTTGAACGGTCGATGCGCGGGGAATAGCGAGGCGTCGTGTGGGTCATGACCGGATGATTCCGCAGGGGGATGATTTTTGCAAACGCGTTGTTGGCGGGCAGATCGTGGCCCGGGAAATCTATTTGAACCGCGAATCACGGGAAAAACGCGCACGCTCCGGAATTTCCCGCGGGGCTCGAATATGCGGCGGTTCATCCGCGTCTTCTTGTGGCGTGGTTTTTGCGCTCCTTATTTTAGGCGCGCCCCGTTCCCGGCTCCGCGGAATCGTGGAATTATTTTTGGCGGATTGGGGCGGGCGGAAAAAATGCTCACGGGTAATACCCCATTTGGGGACGCGCGGGCCGGTAATAAATTGTTTTTGTTGGAAGAGATACACCCGAGCGGCAATCCGAACCCGCAAAACTTGTCCGGACCGCGATTGTTACTTGTAGTCTATTGTTGGGTCCGGGAGTGCGCGGGCATTCTATAAGGGCGCATGTCAGAAACATCGATCACCGCACAGTTCGGCGCTTCCGTCCGAAGCTTGAGATTCCGCCTTGGCATTTCGCAGGAGGAATTGGCGGAGCGCGCCGACCTTCATCGCACCTACATCGCGGGCATTGAGGCGGGCGGACGGAATATTACGCTCAAAAATATCGACAAGCTGGCCCGCGCTTTAAAGGTCTCCACTTCGGATCTGCTCGCCGCGCCGGGAGCGGCGCCCCTGCGCCCGGATGACCCGCGGATCTGTGTCCCGCCCGGGCAATTGGTGGATATTTTGCTGGTCGAGGATTCGGCCGACGATGTGGACCTCGCCATCCGGGCGCTGCGGGTCGCCAACATTGGCAACCAGATCCATGTGGTGCGCGACGGCGCGGCGGCGCTCAGTTATCTTTTTCGCACGGACGAATACGCGCAACGATCGCCGATCGATTGCCCGCAATTGGTGCTGCTGGATTTGAACCTGCCAAAAATCGGCGGGTTGGAGGTATTACGGCAGATTCGGGCCGACCCGCGCACCCGCGCGATGCCGGTGATCATGCTGACCGCGTCCGAGCGCGACCAGGACATCATTACGGCGCGGCGGCTGGGCGCGGACGCCTACTTGGTAAAGCCGGTGGGATTCCACAATTTGAGTGATGTGACACCCAAACTCAGCCTCCAATGGACATTACTAAAACCGATGGTGGGTCAGGACATGTGACTTTCCCCGGCGAGCCGCGATCCACGAATTGTCCGTCCGGGCCGGAGGCCGGCCAAACCCCGGTAATACCGCGCGAACAACCGTCGCCGTCCGTCGGCTGCGGCAAGACGATTCTCGTGGTGGATGACGAGACAATCATCCGGGACATTACCCGGGCGTTGCTGGAGGCGAATGGCTACCAAGTGTTGACCGCGTCCGATGGCATGGAGGCCGTCGCGGTGTTTGCCCAAAGCGGAAAAGAGATCAGTCTGGCGATCACGGACCTGATGATGCCGTTAATGGACGGGATGACGACTGTCCGAACCTTGCGCAAGATGAACCCGGCGTTGAAGATCATCGTAATGAGCGGCATGTCCGACGAAATCATGGAGATTGAGACGGATGGGGAACCGAAGGTGGTGTTTCTATTGAAGCCGTTCAGCGGGGAGACGTTGCTGGCCCGAATGCGGGAGGTGCTTGCGTCGGTTTGACGGTGGTGGGTTATTTACATCTGATTTTTAACGCAAAGGCGCAAACCCGCCGTCGCGCGGACGCTATGGCGCGGGAACGGCGCGGAGACGCAAAGGGGAAAAGCGAAGGGACTGGACAGGATGAACAAGATTTACAGGATGAAAATTCAGAATCCATTCCCCAGCCTGTCAAAAAAAATCATTCTTCTTTGCGTCTCCGCGCCTTTGCGCCTTGGCGTTAAAATGAAGGTCGAATGAAACGGAAGGGGCGGATTCGTTACCGCCGGGGGCGGAAGAGGACCACTTTTTTGTCGGTTCCCTCGACTTCCACGCTGTAGGTTTCGATGTCGGGATCGTCCTTGACGGTATTATGAACGATACGACGGTCGAAGGCGCTCAGTGGTTCGAGTTCAACGATGTCACCCCAGCGGCGGACTTTCCCGGCGGCATCCCTGGCTTTTTTGATGAGCGCCTCGCGGGCTTGCGCGCGGTAGCCGCTCACGTCCACCATGACCTTGGGCGAGGCCGGATCCTGTTGAAACAGGAGGCGGTTGGTAATGTATTGCAGGTCGGAAAGCGTCTGCCCCTGGCGGCCGATGAGGCGGCCCGAGTCCTCCGATTTCACATCCAATAAAATACCGTCATCCAATGGATGCTCCTCGACGGCGGCGTTGAAGCCGAGCAATTCCAAAATCTTCTCCAGTGTGGCTTTGGGCTGCGCTGGCATAGTGGTGCGTTGGTCCCCGATATTTTGACCAAATAATCGGCCCGGTCAATTAATTCTTTTTTTCTGCGGCGGGGCGGGGACGGGCTTCACGATACCATTGGCCGGAACCGGCTCCATTTTGGTCAACTTGGTCTGGAGCACGCCGAGCAGGTTGCTCACGGTCCAGTACAACGCCAGTCCGGAGGAGTAATTATAAAGAAACACCATCATCATTAGCGGCATGTATCGCATCATTTTTTGCTGCGCGGGGTCCATGCCGGGCGAGGGCGGTGTGAGGCTGGCCTGCCAGAATTGGGACGCGCCCATGATGAGGGGCATGATGTTCAGCGGGAAACTGTAACCCGGGAAGGGCAGAAAAAGCACGGTGTCCGGCTGGGATAAATCGTGGATCCACAGGAACGTGTCGCCGCGGAGTTCGATCGCGTTGCGGAGCATGCCGAAGAAGCCGAAGAACACGGGGATTTGCAGCAGCATCGGCAGGCAGCCGCCCAGCGGGTTGACCTTGTTCTTTTTGTAAAACTCCCATTGTTTCCGGCTGAATTCCTGCGGCTTGTCTTTGTACTTTTCCTGCAACGCCTTGAGTTGGGGTTGCAAGGCCTGCATCCGTTTCATCGAACGGGTGCTGGCGCGGGTCAACGGCCAGAATGTCAACCGGATCACCACGGTGATCAGGATTATGATCCAACCAAATTTCAGCCCGATGCTCTCGTGCAGCCAGTCCATCGTGACCAGCAGCGCCTTGGAGACCGGCCCGAAGAAACCGAAGCTCATGATTTGGTCAAGGTCGTTATTGAACCGAACGCTAATGGCCGTCAATGTGCGGTATTCCTTGGGCCCCGCGAACAGGTTGAATTTAGTCTCGATGCTTTTGCCCGGGGCGAGAATTTCTCCGGGGTAAAGGAGCGAGGTTTCCAGGCCGCGGGGGGCGATGACTGTCCGGCTGTCCGCGCGGACCTCGGCCTCGCTGGGCGGCGGCAGATCGACCGCATGCACGGCGATGGCGGCGGCGGGTTTGGCCGGCATGGCCGCGAGGGCGAAGTACTGATTTTGGGCGGCGGCCCAGGCCACGTTGTTGACCCCGGCCAAATACTCGAATTTGGGCGTCCGCGGGAAAAAGCCAAAAATCATCGAGGTATTGGTGTTGAAATAGGACAGGCTCGTTCCCTCGGTCTTGCCGCCATTGTACCAAAGCACGGTTTCCGCCAATCCGTTATCCTGCGGTCCCATGGGCGTGGCCGTGCCGATCATCCACGCGTGGGCCGGAACCATAACCGCCTGGGTGGAGGTGTTCTCAATGCGGGTGGAAACCGTAACCAGATAATTCGAACTCAATTGAAATTCCTTGGTCAGGCGCAGACCGTTGGTGAGCGTCTTTTCGGCCCGCACGATGCTGTTGCTTTCCGACAGTTTGAACACGCCGTCGCCCTGCAATTGGGGATCGCCGAGCAGCGCGAAGACCGGCGGTCCGGGGTTCGCGCCCAAACTGGTCAATTCGCCGGTATGATTGCCATGATTGGCATTGGCCGTGGCGGGGTAATGGAGCAACTGCACGTCCTTCAGTCCCCCGCCGCGCGAGGTGAAGATATACCGGGCGTTTTCATTGCCCACCACGAGCGTCTGCTCGGGAGTGTTGGTGGTGGAGACAAACAGCGGACCAACGCGGGGTGTTTCCACGGAGACCGGCGATTTTACGGCGGGTGACGGGTTTGTTTCAGCCGCCAGTCCGTTGGTCGCGGCGGCGATTTGGTTGGTGGCCGGCGGGATGTGCTTCGGCGGATACAGCACCGGCACGATAAACCCGGACCACGCCACCATTAGCACCACACAAATTGCTATGACAAAAATTGATTTACGATCCATGGAAACAGTTTAAAGCGGGTTCGGATGCCTCGTCGGATGAAGGGGGCAAGCCATTTGAGCCAAACTTGGGAAATTGGAATTTTGACCGACGCGGCGGCGCTGGATCATACCCGCAACCACCCCATGGCTGGCAGCGGCAGAGGCGCCACGCGGCCAGCGCGCCGCCCCGGATCGCGCCCTGCGCGCGAATGGCGTCAATGGCGTATTGCGAACAGGTGGGGGTAAAGCGGCAGCGTCCCAACGGTCCGAACAACGCGGATTTGACGGGCGAGATCACCCACTGATACACCCGCACCGCAAAAATCAAACCGTATTGGGGCGCGTTCATGCCTGTTTCAGTAGTCCGGCCTTGCGGAGCATCGCGAGATACGCGTCCTCGATGAAGGCCATGCCCTTGCCGACCATGGCGGGTTGCGCCACCAGGACGATTTCGACTGGACGCGACACGTCATGCTGGTGCCGGCGGAAAACCTCCCGCAGCAACCGGCGCGCGCGCGCGCGTTTCACGGCATTGCCCACCCGTTTTGACGTGATGACGCCCAAACGGGGGATGGCACCCGCGGGTAACATCCGCCAATTAATAATAAAATAGCCGCACGAGGACCGGCGGCCCTCCCGGCGAATCCGCGCGAACTCCCCGCCGTGCGCCAGGCGCATCCGGCGTCCCAGCGGGCACCGCGTTCGCCGTGCTTCGGGCATGGTCAGACTCCGTTAAACCGGGGTCAGACGCTTGCGACCGACGCGGCGGCGGTTGGCCAGGGTGGCCTTTCCGCTCTTGGTGGAGTTGCGGTTCAAAAATCCGTGCTGCCGCTTGCGGCGTATCTTCGACGGTTGATATTGTCGTTTCATATTCTTAAAGCTCGCGCCAGCCGGCCGGTTCCCAAGTTACTGGCGGGAACACTCCGATTACCACGAAACGCGAGATAATACCAATGAACGGGTCCGTGTCAAGCGGCGGTTCGGGATCAAAAGGAACGAAAATTGGATTTAGGACTGTCGATTCCCGCAAGCGGGGTCGCTATCCGGTTGTAACGCAACAGCGACGGGGGGCAAATTGCCGGACGTTTTTAACTGCCAAATAGCTCCCAATTCATCAGCGATTCACCCCACGCCTTCCACCTGGGGCAAATCGAACCGAGCATCCGGCCGACGGCCTCGCGGTAGGGTTCCGGCCGGAACGGCGCGAGCAATAAAATTACCGGAGACGCTAAAATCCAAACCACGGGAAAAAACGCCAGCCACCAAACCAGTCCCAGGAAGAGCTGCATCAATTCGGTTCCGTAGAAATAGCAAACGAGATCAAGCGCCCACTCGGCGAATAATTCGAAAATTGCCTCCAACATGGTCAGCCTCGGTTGTTTGTGATTTTCATTTGGAACGTCCGGCGCGACCGGACCCGGTCAAGACGATAACAGTATATCCCATAATCAAACGATTTCCAGATTATAAAATTGCGTGATCCCAAGAGCGAGCCCGATCTCGGTTTGACAGATATGATATATTTTCGGGAAATCGCCACCAGATACAAAACATCAAGGAAGAGAAAATGAGCAGACTGTTTCACTCACGAGGATTTTTCACCACCGCATTGGCCGTGGTATCGCTTTTGGACGGCGCGGTACTTGCGTCGCGGGCGGCCGCGGTGGTCGTGCCAAACGGACTTGAGGCCCGGGAGGGGACGGGTTCCTCCGGTATTTTTGACCAGGCCGGCCGCGAGCAAACCGTCTATGCCGCGACTAATTTTCCCGCCGGCCCGATCAGCATTTACGAGTTACGCTACCGGCCGAATGTTACCGATTACATGCCGGGTAACGCGTTTAGCGCGACGAATCTGGGCCTGCGAATAGTCCTGTCCACCAGTTCCGTTCAGCCCGGCGGTCTCAGCCCAATCTTTAGCGACAATACGGGATCCAACGCCGAGGCGGTTGTCAGTGGAGCGGTTACGTTGTCCAGCCTGTTCATCGGACCCGATGCGGGCCCGAAGGTCTTTGACATCGTTATTTCTTTGGATTCCCCGTTCACTTATGATCCGGCGCAGGGTAATTTGCTGGTGGATATCCAGAATTTCTCCGATGGCCCGACTAGTCCGGTGGATGCGGAATATTCCACCAACGGCGCCGCTTCGCGGGTGGTGTCCCGTTCGCCCTTCAGCCCGGCCGGGGTACGGGATGATGACGCGGATGTTTTGCAGATTGGTTATTCGCAATCCGGGGGCACCAATCCGCCAACCGGACCAATCATCGTGTCGCAGCCGACCAATGAAATTGTGCCTATTGGACGAACAACCGTGTTTTCGGTGGTCGCCCGGGGTGCCGCGCCCCTGAGTTATCAATGGATATTTGATGGAACCAATATTTTGGCGGGCGCCACCAACAGTTCGCTTGTGCTGACCAATGTGCAAGTAAATGAGGCGGGTACCTACGGCGTGCGGGTATCCAACGCCGCCGGCGGCACCAACAGTGTCGCCGCGACGCTGACCGTGGCCAGGGTTGTCATTCCCGGCTATATCTGCGCGGTACTGCGAGGCGATTGCGCGGATGCCCCGCCTCCGCCGCACCAGGTGGGTGCGATTGCCACGGGATCGAACTATGTGATCATGACGGTTGCCTACGGCGATCCCGGGAACTGGCCGGCTGCCCAACAGCTCGCAACGGACGCGGCCTTCCAGTCCATCATGCCCCAGTATTGCGCGTTGCCGAAGACGGGTTGTGTTACGGATTCAGTGCAATGGAATATCATTACCTATAATGCGGATGGGACTCCGAATACGTCCGGTTGTGCGGCCAGCGGTTGCCAGGATCATTCGTGCGATGCTGTTCCCGGCTATCTCTGCGCCGTGTTGCGCAGTGGTTGCACTGACGCCCCGCCGCCGCCGCAACAGGTGGGTGCCATTGCGACCGGACCGGGCTATGTGATCCTCACAGTTGCTTATGGCGATCCGAATAACTGGCCGGCCGCCCAACAGATTGTAACGGACGCGGCCTTTGAGTCCATCATGCCCCAGTATTGCGCGTTGCCGAAAACGGGTTGTGTTACGGACGCGGTGCAATGGAATATTATCACGTATAACGCCAACGGGAGCCCAAACACCTCCGGCTGCGCGGCCAGTGGCTGCCAGGATCGTTCTTGCACGGGCTTTGAATCGGGACCGCCCGTTATCGTCGGCCAACCCGCCAATCAGTCGGTGAATTCGGGGCAATCAGCCACATTCAGCGTGAATGCGTCCGGCGTCGCGCCCCTGAGTTATCAATGGATATTCGATGGAACGAACGTGCTTGCGGGGGCGACCAACGCGGTACTGGTATTGCCCCATGCCCAAACCAATCAGGCGGGCACTTACCTGGTGGAGATTTCCAATTCCCTGGGCGCGACCAACAGCCTTCCGGCCACGCTGACAGTTAATCCCGGTCCGGCGGCGACCAACGGATACATTACTGCGGTGCTGCGCAGCGGTTGCACCTCCTCGCCCACGCCGCCGCCGCCGGTAGGGGGCACCCGGGTCGGACCGGACTACGTGATTATGACCGTGGCCGACGCCAGTCCGACAAACGTGCCCTATGCGCAGCAAGTCGTGACGGACGCAATTTTTGAATCCCTCATGCCACTTTATTGTGTTCTGCCGGGAAATTCGGGAGTTGGTTGTGTTACCAAACAGGTTCAATGGAATATTATTACTTACGATACCAATGGAAATCCGGTGGTCTCCGCCTGCGCGGCCAGCGGCTGCCAGTATCATTCCTGCGCCGGGGGCTCGTCCGTCCCCGGCTATCTCTGCGCGGTGTTGCGCAGCGGTTGCACCGATTCCCCGCCGCCGCCAACGCAGGTGGGCGCAATCGCGTCCGGTCCGGGCTATGTAATTATGACGGTTGCTTACGGCGACCCGGGGAACTGGCCGGCCGCCCAGCAAATCGTAACGGACGCGGCCTTCGAGTCCATCATGCCCCAGTATTGCGCGTTGCCCAAGGTGGGCTGCGTCACGGACGCGGTGCAATGGAATATCATTACTTATAACGCCGACGGGAGTCCGCACAGCTCCGGCTGCTCGGCCAGCGGCTGTCAGGATCATTTGTGCGCGGACGTCACCGGGCCGCCCATGATCGTCGGGCAGCCTACCAATCAGGTGGTTAGCGCGGGACGATCGGCCACGTTCAGCGTGGATGCGACGGGCGCGGCGCCCCTGAATTATCAGTGGATATTTGACGGAACCAACGTTCTGGCGGGTGCCACCAACCGTTCGCTTTTGTTGACCAATGTTCAAGCAAATGAGGCGGGCACCTATGGGGTGCTGGTTGCCAACGCCGCGGGTAGCACCAACAGCGTCGCGGCGAAGCTGACTGTGACGCCATTCGTGATTCCCGGTTATATCTGCGCGGTATTGCGCGGCGATTGCGCGGACGCTCCGCCACCGCCGCCACAAGTGGGCGGGATTGTTACGGGATCGAACTATGTAATCCTGACGGTGGCGTACGGTGATCCCAGGAACTGGCCGGCCGCCCAACAGATCGCCACAGACGCGGCTTTTGCGTCTATTATGCCTTTGTATTGCGCGTTGCCGAAGACGGGCTGCGTGAGGGACGGGGTGCAATGGAATATTATCACTTATAACACGAACGGGACTCCGAATACGTCCGGTTGTGCGGCCAGCGGTTGCCAGGATCATTCGTGCGCGGAGGTTGGAACCGGTTATATTTGCGCGGTGCTGCGGAGCGACTGCACGTCCGCGCCAATTCCGCCGCCGCCGGTGGGAGCCACCAATATCGGACCGGATTACGTGATCATGACGGTCGCCGCGGCGAACCCGATGAACTTTCTGTACGCGCGGCAAATCGTAACGGACGCGATTTTTGAGTCGCTCATGCCGCTTTATTGTGGTTTGCCGGGAAATTCGGGAGTGGGGTGCGTGACCAACCGGGTTCAATGGAACATCGTTACCTATGACACCAACGGAAATCCGGCGATCTCCGGCTGCGCGGCCAGCGGCTGCGACTATCATTATTGCGGGGGAGGAGGCCCGAGGCTCAGGTCGCCCATGTTATCGATTACGCCCTCGACCAATGGCATCGGCCTGGCGTGGCCGAGCAGCACCTCGGATTTCATTCTGGAGGCCAGTTCCAATTTGGTGAATTGGTACGCGGTTAATCCGGTGGTCCAAACGAACGGAGGCCGGGTGTCCGCCCAAGTGCCAGCACCAACACCGGCGCCGGGTCTCTTTTACCGGCTGCGTCAGAAATGATCGCGGAAGGAATGGTCGGAGCGACAGGATTTGAACCTGCGGCGTCTTGGTCCCAAACCAAGTGCTCTACCAGGCTGAGCTACGCTCCGATCAGGTGGTTATCATGGCACACGCGGACGCCATTGCAAGAGATACCGCGAAGATTAAAATCTCCGGGGAGGAATGGCCTGTCCGCCCGGCGGGTTTGAGCGCCGCCCCTCTCGCGTTAAACTGTCGATTTGCCAGGTAATGTGCTAATTTGCCGCCGAGGCCGCGCCGCGAGTACGCGACCGTGGCGTGCTCACGCGGGAGATGTGAAAGGTTCCGCAGTGAGAAGTCCATTCCGCCCGCTTCTGAACGCGGGCGGCCAGTCGCAGCGCGACTGGCCCCACCTTGAAAGAAATAGTCCGAGCCGGATTATTTCGTTCCGTCCTTGAACCGCGCATCCTCTTTGAAGGTGAGTGACGCGGAATTCAGGCAATACCGCAAGCCTGTGGGCTTGGGGCCGTCCTCAAAAACGTGACCCAAATGGCAATCGCAACGCGCGCAAAGAATCTCCGTGCGGTTCATTCCCAAACTGTGGTCGGCGTGGGTGACGACGTTTTCCGGGGCAAAGGTGGTGAAGAAACTCGGCCAGCCGGAACCGGAATGAAACTTCGCCTCCGACGTGAACAACGGCAGGTCGCAGCAGATGCAATAATACACGCCGGGCTTTTTCTGGTCATAAAATGCCCCGCAAAACGGCGCTTCGGTCCCTTTGTTCCGGGCGATTTTGTATTGATCGGGCGTCAACTGTTTGAGCCATTCGGCATCGGTTTTGACAACGCGCGGCACGGCGGTCACGGGGCCGGGTAATCCTTTGTCATCTTGGAGGCGGACTTTCACGGTGGGTTCGTTGGATTTCATGGGGGGATTGGAATCGGCGGCGCACACAGCCACGGCCATCGCCAGACTGAGCCCGCATATTTTAAGGATATTCATAGTGTGGTGGCCGTCGCGGCGGGATCAGTCCTTCAGGCCCAGTTTCCTGAGCTTGGGTGAAATGACCACGCTGCAATACGGGTTCTTGTCCTTGTTGAGGCGGTAATAATCCTGGTGATAATTCTCCGCCGTGTAAAATTCGCTGGCTTTGGTGATTTCCGTGACGATCGGTTTGGTGAATTCCTTCGCCGCCTCGGCCTTGGATTTCTCGGCGATCACCTTCTGGGCATCGCTGTGGTAGAAAATCCCCGAGCGATATTGCGTGCCGGTGTCGTGACCCTGACGGTTCAACGACGTGGGGTCGTGCATCACCCAGAAATACTCGAGAATCTTGTCCTGCGACGTTTTCTTGGTGTCAAAAACAATAAAGGCCGCCTCCGCGTGGCCGGTGTCGCCCTCACAAACCCGCGCGTAAGTGGGATTCGGGACCGTGCCGCCGATGTAGCCGGAGGTCACGGAAATCACCCCGGGGATTTGCTGGTAAATGGCTTCGGTACACCAAAAACATCCGGCGGCCAGAATGATGCTGTCGGCGCCTTCCGGTACTTTGGGCAAGTTCGCGTGCATGTGGGCGGTGTCGGTTCCGGTGCTGCCGGCGGCGACCTTGTCATCCGCGTTGCCGCTGGTTGCGAACACCGTGACCAACGCGATCAAAATGTAGAGATATTTCATACCGGGCGCAACCAATTTACCGCGAAGCGGCGCGGTCGCAAATGATTTTTTCCCGCACAAAACTCGGCGGCGGGATAGCCAATATCCGAACGTGAAGTCCGTGCGCGGGCGACGTGAGGTGTACTTTACGCGTTGGGTTCCGAACGATTCCGCCCGCTGAAACGCGGACGGGTCCAGTCGCAGCGCGACTGGACCTACCATTCGTCGCTGACGCGTTGCAGAACCTGCTTGTTTTGTTTTTTGATCGTTGGTTCCATCCGCGCATGATCTTCCACGCGCGTCGCAGCTTGCTTCGTTTGGGCCAAATGGCCGTGATTTCCATGCTGACCCTTTCGGTGTCTCCGGCGGGGCGGGCGGCCGACTATTTTCCGCCGCCGGATAGCGATGGGGGCTGGCGTGAGTTGCATGACGCGAAGCAAATCCGGGAACTGGCCGGTCTCGATC